>Ga0265299_10002439_pt1 | contig 19218 bp, 15 predicted proteins | sample AusTroGonzalo_MG_4_FD_193485 | JGI IMG/M metagenome (GOLD analysis project Ga0265299, IMG submission 193485) | Bovine rumen microbial communities from tropical cattle in Woodstock, Queensland, Australia - Gonzalo_02 | ecosystem: Host-associated > Mammals > Digestive system > Stomach > Rumen ... | reverse complement strand
CACATGGGAGTCGATGGTTAATTTCAAAGACCTGGCGGCGACCCAGCGTACGCAACTCATTTCCGATAATGCGCAGTGGTTCGAAGACCACTCGACGACTGATCCCAAATACAAGAAAGAGGAAGTCAAGGGTGTGACGGCGAAGGTGATTACCGCGGCTATTTTGGCGGGCGATTGTTATCCGGCTACGCCGATCGGTATCAACCTGCCGAACGCGAACTGGATCCGCAAAGAGTACGGTTCGAAGTCTGTGACCATTGATAACTTGATGCATGCCTACAACGAGGCAGCCAAGGGCAATGGTTTCAACGAAGAGTTCATGATCGACGATGAGATCCGCGAGATATATAGTAAGTACGGCGCCATGTGCGGTGACCTGCATACGGATCTGCATGAGTGCGTCGGGCATGGAAGCGGCAAACTGATGCCGGGTGTGAGCAAAGATGCACTCAAAGAGCACGCTTCGACCATCGAAGAGGCACGTGCTGACTTGTTTGGACTTTATTACCTCGCTGATCCGAAACTCGTTGAGTTAGGTTTGCTGCCGAACATGGAAGCATACAAGGCAGGTTATTACCAGCAGATGATGAACGGTCTGATGACGCAACTCGTACGTATTGAACCGGGTAAGGATATCGAGGAAGCGCATATGCGTAACCGCCAACTCATTGCCAACTGGTGTTATGCGCACGCGAAGGGTGAGATGGAGATCATCGAGCGCGACGGAAAGCACTATTTGCAAATCAATGACTACGAGGGTGTGCGTCGCCTCTATGGCGAACTGTTGGCAGAGATCCAACGTATCACGTCCGAAGGAGACTATCCTGCTGCTAAAGAGATGGTGGAGACGTATGCGGTGAAGGTAAACCAAGATCTGCATAAAGAGATCCTGGCGCGTTACGAGAAACTGAATCTCGCACCGTATAAAGGTTTCGTGAACCCGGTTTACCAGGTAGAGCGCAACGCAGAAGGTGAGATCACGGATGTGAAACTTGATTTCACGGAGGGTTATATCGACCAGCATCTGCGTTACAGCCGCGACTATAGTGCATTACCTTCGGTAAATTGAAGATTTAAGATTGAAGATTGAACTTCCGATATCAAAGAGTATTGCCAACAGAATACTGTTGTTGCAGGCTATCCATGGAGATCCGCTTATGCGGGTCTCTTCGGATATGCCCGATGATGTGATTGTGTTGCACGATGCTTTGGAGCAGTTACAGGCGCATAAGAAAGGCGAACCGCTGACGCTCTATCTCAAAAACTGCGGCACGGCGCTTCGGTTCTTGCAAGTGCACCTGGCGAAATGCTATCCGAGTGAACCGATCACGCTTACCGGTGACCCGCGACTCATGGAGCGCGACGGTAAACCGACCACCCAAACGACCTCTGCACGTATCCTGCATGGCGAGCAAGTGCCGGTAGAGGAGCAAGAGAGTCCGTATATCACGATGAGTCGCCGCCTCGCTGAGGCTTATCCGGAGGTGGAGTTGGAAACTGATTGGAGCAGTGCGGCATTTTGGTATGAATACGTGGCGATTCATGGCGGAGAGTTGACCTTGGATGGACTCAAAGAGGATAGTTTACAGGGCGATAAGATTGTCGCTGACATCTACGCCAAACATTTCGGCGTGCAGACTGTTTTCGGTAAGGGGCAAGTGCTTATCCGGTGCTTATCCAGTGCTAGGCAAGTGCTGTTTAGAATTGATTTTTCGCATTGTCCGGACTTATATCCGTCGGTGGCATTGACGTGTGAGAAGTTATGGATAGAGTTGCAGGCTACGGGCATAGAGAATCTGCACCATAAAGAGAGTGATCGCATAGAGGCGGTACGGCTGCATGAAGTACGAAATGATCACCGCATGGCGATGGCGTTGATGTGTGCGGACTATCCGGTTTCGATAGAGGAACAAGCCTGCATTGCGAAGAGTTATCCGAATTTTGTGCCCCAACATATCACGCCGATCAAGGGTGTGAATGATGAAGGGAAAGGTAAAAAATTCGCACTGAGTAAGTTGATTCATGCGGCTACAAGTGAGTATGTGTGGTTGCATGATGATGATGTAGTACTGCCGGAAGCCACACAAAAAGCGGTACTTTTAGAAGGTGACTTGATTATTCTGCCGCTGAAGATGGAGAGTCTTTCCGAGCAACCTTCGTTGTTGGAGCGGTTACAGATAGCCGAATACGCGGCGATACAGGAGGTGACGATGCGGTGCGCCAAAAAGGGCAGCGCCGTGATGTGTTCCGGCGCGAATCTTATCGTGAGGCGAGCGGTGTGGTTAGACTGCGAGAAAGAACTTCATCCGGAGATACCGAGCGGCGATGACATGTTCCTTTTGGAGGCGGTTAAGAGAAAAAGGAACAAGCTGACAGTCATCGATAAGCCGGAATATACGGCGGTTGTGAGACCGCAGACGAGTTGGAAGGCTTTCTTTCGGCAGCGGATGCGATGGGCAGGGAAGGCACCGCATTATACTGACTTCGATATCATCCGTTGCGGACGATTAGTAGCGCTTGCGAACATATTTCAGATTTTCTGTCCGCTGATCATTCTTGTTAAGTTTCCGATCGAGTGGTCGCTTATTAAAGCACGTGCACCGAAAACAGAATGGTACATCGCGCTGCTGTTGGAGATCGTTTATCCGTGGTATCTGTTGATTTGTTTGATCGGCGGTTTGTTCCGCAAACGTTGGTAAGCGATGAGAAAGTATATCCTGCAAATAGTTGGTGTGCTGTTTGTGCTACCGACGCCGGCATGTGCGCAAACGGACAGGTGGTATATCCATATGCAGGACAGCGCCGAGACGGATATTTTCTATGTCTGTTCGACGGAGACGCATGATTGGATCAACACGCAGGGCGACACGATGCATTTTGCGGATATGAGGCGAGAGGAAGATCGTGCGGCTTTGTACGGCGAGATGCACGGCGTAGATTCGCTCATTTGTCCGGAAAGATGTAATTTCTATGCGCCGTATTACAATCAGGCAACTTTAGAAGGTTTGTTGCGGGATACGACATTCTTCCGTGCGCGTTGCGCGCAAGCCACGGAAGACGTGAGGCAGGCTTTTCATCATTATATGCGGCACCTTAACCATGGCAGACGCTTTGTGCTGATCGGTTATTCGCAAGGTGCTTATGCGGTGGTAGAATTGCTCAAAGAACTTTCGCCAGCAGAGGCCAGGCGGATGGTGGCAGCCTATGTGATCGGGTATCAGGTAACGGCTGAGGATCTGCACTATCCGTTTATTCGTGCGGCGAAAGGTGCGGATGATACAGGCGTGACGGTTTGTTATAACTCGGTGGCTTCGGTTGAGGCTGCGATACCCGTGCTAAGCGGTCATGCAGCTATCGGCATCAACCCTGTTAACTGGCAAACAGATGCCACACCGGCTACCTATGTCTTTGACTTCGCCGGCACAAGCGACACCCTGACCGCCACGCTGGATACTCTCACGCACTTGACGATCATTAGCGACTATACCGGCTCCTGCCCGCAAGTTCCTTATCAAGGATGCGAAGGCAACTATCATTGTCTGGAAATTCCGCTCTATTATCGTTCCCTGCGAGAAAACATTGCCCTACGTATAGCAGGCACTTCCTCCGATTTGGTTAGGTAGTTATTAGGGTAATGACCAACTAATATCCAACATATCATCAACTTATCTCTAACGTTTGGCAGGTTGCTGGTGAGTTTGATTTTTTCAAAAGCCCCAAAACGATAGAAAAAATGCACTGGCGATCTTGGCGAAGTTGGCGATATCGCCAATATCGTCAATATCGCCATGCAAAAAAAAATGACTTGGCACTATTGACACTTTTGGCACTTTGTATGAAAAAAACGCTCTGTCAGTATTGTCAGTATTGTCAGTTTGAGGGTAGAAAGTGCCAATTGTGCCAAAAGTGCCAGGCAAAATTTTATTGAAACTGACAGAACTGACAAAACTGACATGCAAAAAATTACATGAGAATTGTGAGAATTCTGAGAAATCTCACTTTTCTCAGTGCAAAAAATCGTTATGACGATATGAGGTCATGACGAGATGACGAAGGAAAAAGGAAGCGCGAGACTTTTATTGGTCTCGCGCTTAGGTTTATTACTTTGCGTATTTATTTAAACGGTTGTCATAGCCTTTGGATAAATATTTGAGTTGTTCCTCGTTATATTTTCCTCTAAGAGTCATCGCTTCGTCTTTATTACATAAATCATTCATTAGGGTACGATCAATGGATGAATTAAAATTGCCGCTAAGTGCTAAATATGCGATATAACATTCATTAGCTTTCCCTTTAGTAGCCTCTATATCTTTTTCCGTTAAACCAAGTTTATACAATTCTTTTGTGGTTTCATTTTCTTTATGTTGAAGTTCTTGAGCGATTTTAGTCTCAAATGCAAGCACTTTTATCGGAGAAGGAAATTCAATGCCATCAATATTGATAATATCTTTAAAATTGTCTGGCCTTTGAAAGATTTCAATATTCATTCCTAATAATTTCCCTTTAAGTGAAATGGCATTAACGCGTTTGACGGAATTAAAGATATCACTAAAACTATATGCTTTAACCATCCAATCTCCGGCATGAATCAAATCCGTTTCATAAGTAACAAATACTTTATCTAGTGCTTGTGTAAATTCAATAAATAGTAAACTCTTCTTTCCATTCTCAAGTTTCTCAATTAGTCGATAACTTTCATCTGTGTCCGCAGATTTCCCTGGGACGACTGATTTTAGAGCTTCTCCTAACTTATTAGATTGTAGACGAATCGTGTCATTATTGCGAGAAATAATAGTATATGTTTGAGCGTGAAATAGCACTGAAATCAACATAAAGGAGATAATTAAAATAGTTTTTTTCATGGTTTTAATAGGCAGTTATATCCCATCGCCTCATCGGTTTTAATTAATATGAATGTTTATTAATGTGCATACAAAAACGTGAGCCAACTGCATTTTGTCCGTTCGGGTCTCGACTCCCTTCTATGTCCAATATGCAGAAAGCCCACGCATATGCGTGAGCGTTTCGCAATATTATGGAAACATAGAAATTCAAGTTGTCGAGAAATGAACGGCTCCCAAATAAAGCAAACGCTTCGTTATTTTTCAATATGTCTGCGCAACGCTTTGCGCTAAGTCGTGGAGTATAGCGGACTCGAACCGCTCACCTCGACACTGCCAGTGTCGCGCTCTAGCCAGATGAGCTAATACCCCGAAGTGATATTTGCGAGTGCAAAGGTACAACAAAAAAATGACATACGCAAATTATATGTCATTTTTAGGGATTTTTCGTTATGACGTCATGACGTGATGACGAGATGACGAAAGGTTATTCACATTTACGTGTGCCGTGGCAGTTGGGATAGTCAGAGCAACTCCAGAAAGGTTTACCGGAATTAATTCCTTTTTTAGCAACGCGTTGAATCATTGGTTTACCGCACTGCGGGCAAAGAGGAGCGTCTTCGGAGATGGATTGTTCTGTACGATGTTTGAGTCGCTCGGCTGTAAGGGCTTCGGTGAAACCGCCTTCGACGGTAAAGGAGTCTAATTGGCTCTCGATCAGTTTGCGGATGCGGATAGCAAGTCGTTCACACAGGACGAGTATTACCCGTGCTGCTAAAATGGAATCATTCGTATTGAGCCAGGTGTCGAATTTGTGTTTCTGTGCAAGTATATGCAAACTACTTTCGTAGAGAACGTCATCCTTGTATTGCGGTGCATCGAACGGGATGTGCGATAGATCTTTATACTCATTAGAATGTATGGACCACGGAGTTTGGTCTTGTTGGAGCAGCCAATTAACGTAGTCGTTGGATAGTTCGGATAGGCTGGCACGTGCCACATCGGTTAATTTCATTTCGGTTTCGCGTGACGTAGCATGACGCGAGGTGCCTTCTGCGATGTTGGCGGTTACAGATCGGGCTGCTTGGGTCATTTGGTCGTATTGACGACCACAAGGATCGTTTTGAAGATTGAGATATTTGTGGCAGAACTCTTGTGTGACAAGTTGAATGACGTTCGCCATAATCCATGTGTCCAGCCAAAAATAACCGGGACGATTGATTTTCATGATAGAGGAGGATTTTTCGTTATGACGTCATGACGTTATGACGAGATGACGAAGGTGATAAAAAATAAGGAACGCGCGTATGTGCGCGCGTTCCTAACATATCAAAATTCTTTAGACCACTCCGCTGAAGCCCATGAACGCCATGGCGAGGAGGCCGGCGGTGAGGAGGGCAATCGGAGTGCCCTTCATTGCTTCGGGCACTTTGGCTAAGGCGAGTTGCTCGCGGATACCTGCGAACAGGATCAATGCGAGGCCGAAGCCGAGAGCCGTTGCAAACGCGAAGAGTGTGCCGGTCAGCATGCCGTGCTCTGCGCCCATCGGCAGTTTCTCCGTGCCGTTAGCCACGAGGATTGCCACACCGAGGATACAGCAGTTCGTCGTGATCAGCGGCAGGAAAACACCAAGCGCCTGATAGAGCGACGGACTGATCTTCTTCAGGATGATCTCGATCATCTGCACAAGCGCAGCGATGATGAGGATGAAGAGGATGGTCTGTAGGAACTCGAGGCCCCAGGCTACGAGGACCATCTGCAGCAGATACGTAACGACGGTAGCGAGGGTGAGCACGAAGATAACGGCTGCACTCATACCCATTGCGGTGTCAATTTTCTTGCTGACACCCAAGAAAGGGCAGATACCCAGGAACTGGCTCAATACGATATTATTAACAAATATCGCAGAGATAAAAATCAAAAAGTATACCATAGTTATTTGTTCTGGATTTTGTTAATAATGACCATTAGATATGCCAGTGCAATAAAGGCACCCGGAGCGAGGACGAAGACCAGTGCGCCGTAGTTGTCCGGGAAGAGGCGGAAGCCGAAGCAGGCACCCGTTCCGAGAAGCTCGCGCACGGCGCCGAGCAGCGTCAGGGCGAGGGTGAAGCCCAGACCCATACCGATACCGTCGAGTGCGCTGAGGCCTACGTTGTTCTTCGCTGCGAACGCTTCGGCACGACCGAGGACGATACAGTTCACCACAATCAGCGGGATGAACAAGCCCAACACGTCATAGATAGCGGGCAGATACGCCTGCATGAGCAACTGCACCATCGTCACGAAGGTAGCGATCACCACGATGAACGCAGGGATACGTACCTTATCGGGGATGAGGTTCTTGAGGAGCGAGATCACTACGTTCGAGCAGACAAGCACGAACATGGTTGCCAAGCCCATCGACATACCGTTGATGGCACTGGTGGTAGTGGCCAGAGTAGGACACATACCTAATACGAGGACGAAGGTCGGGTTCTCTTTGAGGATACCGTTCGTCAAAACTTTCATTCCGTTATTCATGATCTACCTCCATTTCCATGATTTGTTCCATCTCTTGAGCATCTTGTAGTAGCTCGGCTTCCAATTCGGCTTCGGGATTCGTGTCATCCGTAACTTCTTCAACAACCCCTTCTTCAACAACCCCTTCTTCAACCTTGTTCAGCTGGCTGGCACCCGTGTGCGCCTCTGCGCCAAACTGCTCAGCATACGCTTGGTTAACCGCTTTGAGGAACGCGCGGGACGTGATAGTAGCCGCCGTGATGGCATCTACGTCACCGCCGTCTTTGGATACCTGCAAACCGCCGGCTTTGCGCCCGATAATGTTCTGACCGGGCTTGTCGGCATTCTTGAACCAGTGAACCATATGCGAACCGAGGCCCGGAGTCTCTTGATGCTCAAGGATCTCGTAACCGAGAATGTTGCCTTCGGCATCGAAGCCGACCATCACGCGGATTGTACCGCCGAAGCCGTCCACGGATGTCTCTACCGCCACGCCTTCCTGTCCGTTCAATACGGCCAGTTTGGCGGCTTCCTGTTTGGCACGTTTTTGTGCGTTGATATTCTCCAGCGTCAGCATGTAAACGCCGGCGAGGGCGGCTGCAGCCACCATGGCGATGATGGTCAGGCTGAGCGCCATATTCTTAAATGAACTCTGTAACTTTTCCATAACTTATCCTTTCGCCTTTTTCTCGCCGAAACGTTGCGGACGAATCTTGTTCAACAATGGAACGCACGCGTTCATGATCAGGATGGCAAACGACATGCCTTCGGGATAAGCGCCCCAGGTACGGATGACCATCATGATGAAGCCGATACCGATACCGAAGATGATCTTGCCCCAGGCACTCATCGGGCTGGTCACGTAGTCGGTAGCCATGAAGAACGCACCGAGCATCAGACCGCCGGAGAGCAACTCATACGCCACGTAAGACTGCGGAGCCATGCCTTCGGGAGCACCGATCCATGCGAAGAGGGCTACGGTAGCGATGATGCTTGCCGGTATATGCCATGTGATGACGCGGCAGCAGATGAGGATCAGACCGCCGATGATGAGCGCCAACGCACTCACCTCACCGAGCGAACCGCCCATAGAACCGAGGAATGCATCCTTGAGGGCCGGCAGTTGGTCTACAAGCGAGATGTCGCCGGTCTTTGCGATATGCTTCAGATAATACAAGGGGGTAGCACCCGTCTCTGCATCCAGATAACCCGTGGCAAAGCCTTGCGGCGTGGGCCAGGTGGTCATCTGAGCCGGGAAAGAGATCAGGAGGAAGACACGACCTACCAGCGCGGGGTTGAACGGGTTCTGTCCCAGACCGCCGAAAGTCATCTTGCCTACACCGATAGCCACTACCGCGCCGATGAGTACAATCCACCAGTCGAGGTTGGACGGGAGGTTGAAGGCGAGAAGCAGACCGGTCAGTACGGCCGACAAGTCGCTGATGGTTTGTTTTTGCTCTTTGAGCAAGAAACGGCTGATGAGCCATTCGGTCAGCACGCAAGCGCATACCGAGATAGCCGCCGTGATGATAGCTCCCCAACCGAACTCGGCCACCGACACCGCGTAGGCGGGTACCAGCGCGAGGATGACGAGCAACATGTTCTTGCGAACACTGTCACCGCTGTGCGCGTGAGGAGCTGGAGCAACAATAAATGATTTCATATTTCAGATTTCAAATTTATGATTTAACACTGTTATTTTTTCTCAGCAGCTGCAGCAGCGGCACGTTCACGCAGGATGGCGCCCACTTTGGCTTTGGCCGGACGTATACCGTCGAGCAGACGACGATGCGCAGGGCAGGTATATACGCAGCAACCGCAGTCGATACAATCCATGACGTCATGTTTCTCGCACTCTTCCCACATCTCGAGTTGGCTCAGACGTTGGAGCAGATAGGGCTCCAGACCCATCGGACAAGCCTGTACGCACTTACCGCAGCGGATACAGTTGTCTTCCTCCGGACGGATACTCTCGTCCTGAGGCAGGAACAGCAGTCCGCTCAGACGTTTGTTGGCCGGCATGCCTTCGATATGATCCATTGCGCGACCCATCATCGGACCGCCGCCAATGATCTTGCCCGTGTCCGCCGGAACGCCGCCTGCCAGCGCGATGACCTCTTCGATCGGAGTACCGAAACGGACGCAGTAGTTACCCGGTTTGGATACTTTCTTTCCCGTTACGGTCATGACGCGGCTGATGAGCGGTTTGTTCTTCTGTACCGCCTCGTACACGGCGTATATCGTAGCCACGTTGTCCACTACGGCGCCCACCTCGATAGGCAGCGCGCCGCTCGGAACCTGACGGCCGATACATGCGTCGATGAGCTGTTTCTCACCGCCTTGCGGATATTTGAGTTTGAGCGGCAGTACCTCTACGCCCAGGCTGGCGTTCGCCAGTTTGGTCATGTGCTCGATCGCATCTTTCTTGTTGTTCTCGATACCGATGATCGCGCGGTCGACGCCCAGCGCTTTCTTGAGGATCTGGATACCGATCATGATCTCTTCGCCATGCTCCATCATCAGCTGGTGGTCGCAGGTGAGGTACGGCTCGCATTCCACGCCGTTGACGATCAGCACTTCGGCTTTCTTGCCCGGAGGCGGCATCAGTTTGACGTGGGTGGGGAAGCAGGCACCGCCGAGTCCGACGATACCGGCTGCGGCAATCTTGTCGATGATCGCTTTCGGCTCCAGCGTACACTGGCGTACGAGATCCGGCGTGCGGTCGATCTCCGGCATCCATACGTCGCCTTCCACATCGATGAAGACCGCCTGACCCGGAGCGCCCCAGGCGTCCGTCCAGTCACCGATCTTGGTCACCGTTCCGCTAACCGGCGAACAGATGTTCGCACTGACGAATCCGCCGGCTTTGGCCAGCAGTTCGCCTACTTTCACTTTCGCTCCGACTTCAACTACCGCCTGCGCCGGTGCACCGATATGCTGCACAAGAGGGATGATGGCCTGTTTCGGCAGCGGGCACTCCGTGATGGGCTGGTGCGCGGAGAATTGTTTGTTGTCCTGCGGATGAACTCCGCCTATGTTAAATGTTCTCATAATTTCTGTGCCATACTAATGTGAAACGGGAAAGCAGCCTTCGGCGTAGCCAAGGCTTTGATCTTAGCGGCAATCACGGGATCGAAGCCCTTCTTCTCTCCGCCTTCCGCCGCAGGCGCAGCCGCCGCTTCGTCCGCCGGAACGAGGATGAGTTTGACTTGCTCCATCGTCGGTTCACCGCCTACCGGGCAGGCTAAACCCTCGATACCGTTTGCCTTCACGCATGCTTCCGCAAAGTTACGACATCCGGCAAATCCGCATCCGCCGCAGTTGGCACCCGGCAACACGGCGGTCACGAGGTCGATGCGCGGATCTTCTTCCACTTTGAAGTACAGGCTGACCACGTAGAGCAGACAGGCTGCCAGGAAAGCGATCACGCCCAGGACTCCCATTGAAATAAAAATCAGATTCATATTGCTTTGTATTTAGTTATAGTTTTCTCGCCGTAAAAGTGAATTGTTTCTGCAGCCGGTGTTTGAAGACGCTCAGCCCGATGTAGTACAGTGCGATGCCGCACAGGGAGAGCGTGCCGGTCACCGCCTCGGACCAGTCCGTGAAGCGGTCGAGCAGGGCGATGATACCTATCATCACAATAAAAGGCAGAATGTACGCTAACAATACGGCTTTCCACGCCAGACGTTCACGCACCTCCACCTCTACTTTGTCGCCCGGCTGTACGGGCTCCAGGGGGATGACATCCATCTGCTTCTGCTGACTCTCGGCGGACATACACATGCTCTTCGCCTTGCAGGCGGAACAGGCGCTCGTCTGAACGATCTCCACGCGCGCGGAAGCACCGTCAACGCTCAGAACCACACCGGTATGTCGAATCAATTCATCCATAAACAGATTAAGCGACCGCAAAGGTACAAAATCTTTTTCATATACGCAAGCGTGCGCGGACATTTTTACAAAAAATACACTTTTTTCGATAAAAAATGCCGATCTTCGAACTTTGAATTTTCAACTTTCAACTTTTCTTTGTACTTTTGTGTCGTATTTTGCGTTAGTATGCGCAAAATGGTAAAATGTAAATCGTCCAATCGTAAATCGTACATACATTTATGCCCAGAACTGTTTCGAAATCAAGAAATATAGCGGATGATCAGCCTCGTGAGCGAGCCATTCGGGTAGAGAAAGCGAATCTGTGGGAGACTCTCCGGCGTTTCTTTACCGCCCGTGAGACGCGCATGGTGATCGGTATTCTGCTGCTCACCTTCTCTGTGATCGCGTTGTTGTCGTACGTCAGTTTTTTGTTCACCGGCACGTATGACCAGGACATCCTGTCTCTGGATCGCGCCGGCCGTATCGCCGACCGCAATGCCATCCGTAACCTCATCGGTCTGCCGGGTGCCGTGCTGGCGCAGTTCATGATTGACGGCAGTTTCGGTTTTGTGTCTATCCTGCTTGTCTTCATGCTCACGATCTACGCGCTGCGGCTGATGCACGTACTGAAGGATATCCGTGCGATACTCCTGTTCTGCGGCGGCAGTTTCTGGGTGCTGTGGGGTTCGGTGGTGCTGGGTTTCGCGCACAACATGACCCATCAGATGGGTTTCTTCCGATGGGGAGGCGCCTTTGGCGAGGCAGCCGCGCGATGGCTGGTCAGTTATGTCAACACGCTCGGTGCCGTCCTTATCCTGTTGGCGCTGCTCGTCATCTTCCTCATCGTCACGGATCCGCGTTTCATCGACCGCTGCAAAGCCTTCGGCGCGTGGGTGGCAAAGTTGTTCACGAGGAAGAAAAAAGAGCAGATCGAAGAACCGCAAGAGAATAGCGGCGAAGTAGTCCTTGATATCCCGATCACCGATGACCCGTTACCCGTCACCGATGACCCGTCGGAGGGATCCGACACGGTGACCTTCACCATCGACCCGATCGTGGAAGAGCCCCAACCGGAGGCGGAGGAAGAACCGCTGCCGGAGGTGGACGACAACGACGAACCACTCGGGGACGCACCGCTGCCGATGGATGAGCCCGAGCAGAAAAAAGATGCCGAACTGGAAATAGAGGATGTCGTAGAGGACAAACTGTATGACAAAGATCCGGACAAGATCCTCGAGAAACTCGGTCCGTACGATCCGCGCAAAGATCTCGAGTTCTACAAGTTCCCGAGTCTCAACCTGCTGAAAGTGTACGACAATGAGGCGGCGCCGGTCATCGACGAAGAGGAACAGCGCGCCAACGGCGCACGTATCGTGACCACGCTCCGCAACTATGGCATAGAAATTGATAGTATCAAAGCAACCGTCGGTCCGACGGTGACGCTCTATGAAATAGTGCCGAAAGCGGGTATCCGCGTGGCGAAGATCCAGGCGCTGGAGAACGATATCATGATGAGCCTGAGCGCTACGGGTATCCGTATCATCGCGCCTATGCCGGGTAAAGGAACGATCGGAATCGAGGTGCCGAACGAGAAACCACAAGTGGTCTCGATGCACTCGGTGATCGCGTCCAAGCGTTTCCAGGAAGAGAGCAAGATGCGCCTGCCTATCGCCTACGGACGGACGATCACCAACGAGGTCTTTATGTTCGACCTGGCGAAGACGCCTCACCTGCTCGTAGCCGGCGCTACGGGAACCGGTAAATCCGTCGCCATCAATGCCATCATCACGTCGCTGCTGTACAAGAAGCACCCGGCGGAGTTGAAACTGGTGATGGTGGATCCGAAGATGGTCGAGTTCGCGCCCTACAAGCCGCTTATCAAGCATTTCCTTGCCGCGCAACCCGACACCGATCCCGAGCAGATCGTCATCACCGATTGCGACCGCGTGATCAACACGCTCAACTCGCTCGTCATTGAGATGGAGAACCGCTACAAACTGCTGATGGATGCGGGTGTACGCAACCTGGAGGATTATAACGACAAGTTCGTGAAACGCCGGCTGAACCCGAACAAATTAGTGGCGGACAGTCTGCATCACCAGTACCTGCCCTATATCGTGATCATCATCGACGAGTACGGCGATTTCATCATGCAGGCGGGCAAGCAGGTGGAGACGCCCATCGCGCGTATCACCCAGAAAGCGCGTGCCGTAGGCATGCATATGATCCTTGCGACCCAGCGTCCGTCCGTCAATATCGTGACGGGCGTGATCAAGGCCAATATACCTACCCGTATCGCCTTGCGTACGCAGAGCGTCATCGACTCGCGTACCGTGCTCGACGCCAAGGGTGCGGAGCAACTCATCGGACGCGGAGACTCGCTTTATGCCGGCAATGCCTCCATCACCCGCGTACAATGCGCCTTCGTCGATACACCCGAAGTGGACGAGATCGTCAAACATATATCCAAGCAGCAGCGTTACACCGAGCCGTATCAGTTACCGGAGTATGTGGGCGAAGGCGGCGAAGGCGAGGCGCTGGCGCCGGGCAGTGTGGACATGAAACGTCTGGATCCGATGTTCGCCGACGTGGCGCGATACGTAGTGACCAAACAGGAAGGCTCGACATCCCGTCTGCAGCGTGCGTTCGAGATCGGGTACAACCGTGCCGGCAAACTGTCCGACCAGCTGGAAGCGGCAGGTATAGTAGGACCGAACAAAGGACCGAAGGGACGCGATGTCCTCATACAAGACCTCGACCAACTGGACAAACTGCTCGAAGAGCTGGGCGTCAAATAAAGAAAAAAGAGCAATGACGACTTTACTGGTTATAGTAACCATACTGAGTTCGTTCCTGACGAACCTGGAGACGAAGACTCTCCAATCGGACTTCACGATCACGGTGGCGGAGGAGATCAATGCGCCGATGAACTATCCCGGTACGCTGATCATGCAGGGTCGGTTGTTCCGTCTGGAGATGTTCAATATAGAAGCGGCTTACGACGGTCGGACGATGTATATGTATTCGCCGGAGACGGACGAACTGACATTAACCAATCCCACGGAGCAGGAACTGGTGGAGACCAATCCGCTGCTGTATGCCAAGGCGCTCGTGCCGGTATGCAATGTCACGGAGCGCACGATAGCCAACGACCCGTCACCGGTCACCCTCATCACCCTCACGCCGAAGGATCAGAGTATAGGCATCAACCGCTTCGTGCTGCGGGTGCGCAACGCCGACCTGATGCCGCTGCAGATAGAGATCAAAGAGGGCAAAAAGACCTCTACGCTCAAGTTCAAAGAACCGCAGTTTGTCGCGGATAAACAAGAATACAAAATTGTGCCCGAGAAGGACACTTATATTAACGACATGCGGCTATAAATCATAAATTTGCAATCATAAATCATAAATGAAAACGAAGTGTCTTATAATCGGCTCCGGCCCTGCGGGCTATACAGCCGCCATCTATGCGTCTCGCGCCAACCTCTCACCGATGCTGATTGAAGGTCCGCAACTCGGCGGCCAACTGACCACCACCACTGAAGTGGAGAATTTCCCGGGTTATCCGGACGGCGTCGAGCCGTTTCAGATGATGGAAGACATGCGCCGTCAGGCGGAGCGTTTCGGTACGCAGTTCGTCTCGGGCATCGTCACGAAAGTGGAGCTGAATACTGATGGCTCAAAACTGAATGCTCACAAAGTGTGGGTCGAGGACACGGATTTGTATGAAGCCGATGCGGTCATCATCGCTACGGGTGCGAGTGCCAAGTACCTGGGTCTGGAGTCGGAGCGCACGTATCGCGGTAGGGGCGTGAGCGCCTGCGCCACCTGTGACGGCTTCTTCTATCGCAAGAAGACGGTGGCGGTGGTAGGCGGCGGCGACACAGCTTGCGAGGAAGCCAATTATCTGGCAGGCCTCTGCGAGAAAGTGTACATGATCGTCCGCAAACCTTTCCTGCGTGCCTCGGATATCATGCAGCAGCGCGTGCTCAACAACCCCAAGATCGAAGTCCTCTTTGAACATAACACGCTCCGTCTGACCGGCGAAGGCAAGGTGCAGGGTGCCGATCTCGTCTATCGGAAGGGCGAAGCGGACGAGGCGGAGAAGCATATTGATATCGACGGTTTCTTCCTCGCCATCGGCCATCACCCCAATACGGAACTGTTCAAGGACTACATCGCCCGCGATGCAGAAGGCTACATCATCACGCACGACAACAGCACGCAGTGCTACCAAGCATCAGCCAATAACCTTTCGCCTTTAGCCATTCTCCCCGGTGTCTTCGCCGCAGGCGATTGTGCCGACCCGCATTACCGCCAGGCTGTCGTAGCCGCTGGCAGCGGCGCCAAAGCAGCCATCGAAGCCGACAAATATATCAAAAGCCTTGTCTCTTTGTGATTCTCATCAATTTGCCCGAATCGGCTCAAAAAAGTGAGATTTTTTGCATTTTTCGGCTCAAGATGAGTTGATAATTCAAATATTTTTTTGTAATTTTGCACCGATTTTCAAAAATAGCTATGGAAACAGCCCGTGAAATATTGCAGTTTTTGCACTATCATCCTCTCTCTACGCGCGAAGAAATTCGTGCCGGTATCGGCTTTACGGGAAGTGATGCAACTCTCAAACGACTTATTGCTGCCGGTATTACATACAAGGATATAGTTTCGACAGGCAAGGCACGCGCAACGCGTTATTCCTTATCCAATCATGCGCATTTGCTCATGCCGCTAAGCCTTGATACCTATTTCGCACAAGAAATTGACGAGCGGCAAGTACAGACGAGTTTCAATTTTGACCTTATCACTCACCAGCTACCGGAAGTGGATTTGTTTACTTCTAAGGAATCGGAACACCTGCAAGCACTGCAACGCGTTTTTAGAGAGCATGTAGCCGAAATGTCAGAAAGCGAGTATCGCAAAGAGATGGAGCGTCTGGGAATTGACCTTAGTTGGAAATCATCACAGATAGAAGGTAATACCTATTCCCTCTTGGAAACAGAGCGCTTGTTACGCGAAAGTAAAACAGCCGATGGAAAAACCAAAGAGGAGGCCGTAATGCTACTCAATCACAAAGACGCTTTACGTTTTGTGCTTGACAACCCAGATTACATGCAGCACTTGACAATCCGTCACATTGAGGATGTTCATTCGTTGCTGATAAGGGAATTGTCTGTGGATAATGGGCTGCGTCATCGCCGAGTGGGTGTGTCAGGGACAAACTATCACCCTCTGGACAATGAGTTTCAAATCCGCGAGGCCATGCAGGCAACATGTGACTTGATTAATAGCAAGAGCAATGTTTTTGAAAAAGCATTGTTAGCTTTGTTGCTACTCAGTTATATTCAGCCTTTCATGGACGGAAACAAGCGTACTGCCCGTATCACGAGTAACGCATTACTAATCGCCAATGGTTATTGTCCATTGTCGTTCCGTACGGTGGATTCGATAGATTACAAGAAAGCGATGTTGATGTTCTACGAGCAAAACAATCTCTTTGCTTTCAAGCAGATTTTTGTCTCGCAGTTTGAGTTTGCAGTCAGCGAGTATTTTTAATTCAGATGCGTACCCAATCGGGCTAAGCACCTTCACCGGACAAGAAACAATTGTACCCCTTGTGGATAAGAAGTAGAATAACAACGTCCTCAGGTCTTCCTTAGGTCGTTCTCGGGTCGTTCTCGGGACGTGATCCCGTGATGGTCGCGTTATTGATACGACATAACCAGGCAAATCAAAAAAAAAACATAAAAACTTGCATGCATGCAATTTTTGTTGTACCTTTGTACCCGATTTGCGAAAGATGGATTTTTTGGATTCGCTCAATACGGTTCAGCAAGAGGCGGTGAGGTGCACGGAGGGCGCGTCGCTCATCGTGGCAGGCGCAGGGTCGGGTAAGACCCGTGTGCTGACGTACCGCATCGCGTACCTGCTGCAGCAAGGCGTTCCGGCAAGCCGTATCATGGCGCTGACGTTTACCAACAAAGCTGCGCGGGAGATGAAAGAGCGGATACAGAAACTGGTAGGCGAAGATGCCCGCTACCTCATGATGGGTACGTTTCACCATGTGTGTACGAAGTTGCTGCGGCCTCATGCGGACAAGTTGGGTTTTACCCGCGACTTCACCATCTACGACACCACCGACATGAAGTCGGTACTCAAAGCGATATGCAAGGAGAAAGGGTTGGACGAGAAGATCTACAAGCCCGGCGCCGTGCAAGCGCGTATCTCGATGCTCAAGAACAGCGGTATCAGTCCTGCGGCTTACGGCACGAATACCCAACTGCTACGCGAGGACCGCGAGGCACGCATGTACGAGTTGGCGTACGTCTATGAGCAGTACCAGGTGCGTCTGCGCGCCGCCAATGCGATGGACTTCGACGACCTGCTGGTGAACATGCTGCAACTGATGCGTACCTTCCCCGAGGTGCGCGAGCGCATACAGAGCCAGTTCCAATATATATTGGTGGACGAGTATCAGGACACGAACTATATCCAGTTCCTGTTAGTGAAGATGCTTGCGGAGCCGCAGAACAACATCTGCGTGGTGGGCGACGACGCGCAGTCGATATACTCGTTCCGGGGTGCCGACATACGGAATATACTCAATTTCCGTCAGGTCTATCCGGATGCCCGTCTGTTCAAGTTAGAGCGTAACTACCGCTCGACCCAGACCATCGTCAATGCCGCCAACTCGCTCATTCACAAGAACATTCACCAGATAGAGAAAACCGTCTATTCGGAGAAAGAGACGGGTCAGCCGCTGCGGCTGCAACCGTACATGGACGATCGCACGGAAGCGCTCGGCGTGGCAACCGCCATCCAGAAACAGCGCCATAAAGGCTACGATGCTTTTGCCGTGCTGTACAGGACGAACGCGCAGAGCCGCGTGATAGAGAACGAGTTGCGCAAACTGAATATCCCCTACCGTATCTACGGAGGCACGTCATTCTACCAGCGCAAGGAGATCAAGGATGCGCTCGGTTATCTGCGTCTGGCGGTCAACCCGCGCGACAACGAAGCGCTGCTGCGCATCGTGGGCTTCCCCGGACGCGGTATCGGCGAGACGACGATGAAGAAAGTGTCGCTCAACGCAATCGAGCACCATCGCTGTTACCTCGACGTGATGCGTCGTCCGCAGGACACGGGTCTGGACGTCAGTGCCGCGACCGTCAAGAAACTGCAGGCTTTTGCCGCTTACATGGACGGTCTGGCGGATCAGAGCGAGACGATGGACGCTTTTGCGTTCACGGAGACGGTACTCCGTACGTCGGGCGTCATGACGGCCTTGGCCCTGGACCGCTCGTCGGAAGGTATCGACCGCGCGCAGAACGTACAGGAGTTGCTCAACGCCATTCATGAGTTCGTGGAGCAGCGCGCCAGCGAAGGTATCGACTATACGCCGATCACGGATTTTTTGAGCGAAGTGAGTCTGCAGACGGATCAGGACGAGAACCTGACGGATACGACCGAGCGGGTGACGCTCATGACCGTCCATGCCGCCAAGGGTTTGGAGTTTCCGGTGGTGTTCATCGTAGGCATGGAAGAACAACTTTTCCCTTCGCAGTTCGCCGTCCGGCCGCAAGAGATAGAGGAAGAACGCCGGCTGCTGTACGTGGCGATCACACGTGCGATGGAGCAGTGCTCCCTGAGTTTCGCGCGACAACGCTTCCGCAACGGATCGGTCACGTTCGCTTCGCCGAGCCGTTTTCTCAATGATATTGACCGCCAGTATTTTGGTAATGGCGAAAGGTTAAAGGTGAGTGGCGAGAGGCTGAGTATGCCGAGCATAAGCAGAAGTGTTAGCAGCCCTGTTATGCCGAGTATGCCGAGTGTGCAGCGGGTGCAGAGCAGTCAGACGGCTGTCCCGTCCTCCTGGAAAGAGGGCGAGCGTGTCTCCCATCGCGTGTTCGGTCTCGGGACGGTGGTGCGTGTGTATCGGGACGAGGTGACGGAGAACGACAAGATAGAGATACGCTTCGATACCCAGGGTACGAAGACCTTG
>Ga0265299_10002436_pt1 | contig 19222 bp, 20 predicted proteins | sample AusTroGonzalo_MG_4_FD_193485 | JGI IMG/M metagenome (GOLD analysis project Ga0265299, IMG submission 193485) | Bovine rumen microbial communities from tropical cattle in Woodstock, Queensland, Australia - Gonzalo_02 | ecosystem: Host-associated > Mammals > Digestive system > Stomach > Rumen ... | reverse complement strand
GCGCAGCGCAGCATCGCGTAGCGCACCGTCGTCGCCTGCGTGGTGTAGCCGTTGCTCTCGAACGTCACCTGCCAGACGTTCTCGCCAAGCTGGCTCTCGGTGTAGCCGCCAAGCAGTCCATAGGATCCGTACGGCGTGCCGCAGGCCGAGAGAATCAATGCGGCGGCGGCCGCGGTCAGTGCTGTTTTCATGTTCATGGCATTTCCTCTGCTTCTGCAGGATGTGTGGCTCTGCAGAAACTCCAAAAGACAAAGACTTCCGGGCGTCCGATCGCGGCAAGCGCGAGACGCCTGTTCTTTCAAAAGGAGTACGCAATGAGGGACGAAGGAATGCGCGTTCCCGGACAGCGATCCCTGCAAACAGCGGCACGCAGCCAATATTGGCTAAGGCTGAAACTTGGGCTGGGGCGGTCGGGCATCTCTGGTGCCCCGCTCTCCCACGCACACGGAAAAAGCAAGCTGGCGCGGCCTGAATCGTCGCTCCGTCTCCGGCGGCTGTCCGCCGCCTCCTGGACGTGCCGCTCTCCTTTTCTCGAGCGGCTGAGCTATCGCCGATTATAGATGGAACGGCCGCCGTTCCGTCCAGTGGAACAGCGGCCGAAAGAAAAAAACAGACCCCGGGCGCACGCACGAAACTGCTGCGCCCGCTCCCTGCTGGCAGCCTGCCCTGCGTCAGACGCGGCGGGCCAGATGATGACGGATGGTGTCGAGCGCCTCGATCAGCTTCTGATCATTCGGATAGGTCTTCTTGGCATAGTCAAGCACCCAGAGCGTGCGCTCCCATGCGCGCTTGTTTGCGTCAAGCTCATCGCGCAGGGCCTTGGCGGCGCTCTCAAGATCCTCGGGCTTGAGGGAGAGGAAATTGACATCGGTTTCATCTTGGCGAAGCGTCATGCTGATCTCGTCCTTTCTTATGGGTTCGTCGGTACAAGCGGGAATTCTAGCCGAGCGGTTCTAGGCGCTGCCGCCAAGGCGCCGGTTAAGCTCGGCCTCCTCGGCCTCGTCATCGCCCTGCTCGTCATCAATGATCTTGTCGGCAAATCCGAGGAATCCTGGCACGACCACATCGTCGCTGCCGACCTTGTCGCCCTCGGGCTTCTCAACGCCAAGCACCTTGACGTCAAAGCGCAGCGTCCAGCCCGCAAGCGGATGGTTCGCGTCCATGACAGCCTTGCCCTCGGCCACGTCCGTCACGCGGTAATGGCGGCCGTCGTTTGCAATGCCCGGCACCTCGTCAAATACGAGCCCCGGGGCGATGACCTCGGGATCCCCGAGCTTTTCAACATCCACCAGAAACACCGATTCGGGATCAAACTCACCGAACGCATCCTCCGGGTCGAGCGTGACGCTCACCTGATCGCCCTTGCCCTTGCCTTCAAGCGCCTTTTCAATGCGCGGAAAGATGTCGTCATGCCCGTGCAGGTAGGAATAGCCGCCCTCGGGAGTCCTCTCGAGCAGATTGTTCTGCATGTCGTACATCGTGACGTCGATCGTCACAACCATGCCCTTCTTAATCGTGTTTGCCATTCTCGATTCTCTTGATTGCCGAGTCGTATTCCACCTGGCTGATCGCCCCGGATCCGAGCAGCTCGGCGAGCTGCTCGGCCTTTGCCTTCTGCACGAACGGATCAGACACGCCGTAGGGATTGGGACCCCAGCGGTTCTCGCCGGGCGCGCTGCCGATGAATCCGAGGATAAGGTTGGCGATCCAGCCGACCACCGGGATGAGGAAAAAGAGCACCCACCAGCCGGACTTGGAGATGTCATGTAGGCGCCGGATCGTGACGAGCAGCACCAGAACCTGCACAAAGATCCCGATCCAGTAGATCACGCTGTTGGATGCATTCCACAGGCTCTCGGAGATCGTCACGTTGAGCAGCGCCTCGGACACGGCGCTCATCAGCCAGCCGATCAGCGCATACACGAGAAGCGCGCACCAGTAGTTGCGCCGGCTCGTGCGTCCGCTTATGGAAAAACGAAAGACATCGGAAAACATTGCTTTCACCTAAAAACTGCCCGCCTGATTGTTGACCAAGCGGGCAGCATGCTTTTGTTGCGGCGGGCCCGCCGGCCCGCCCCTCTGCGCTCTAGCGAAGCTGCTCGCTCAGCAGCGTCAGAATTCTCGACGCGACGCCCGTCGTGTCGGCCTTGCCGTCTTCGGCGGCAACCGTGATGCGGGAAGTGTCGCCCTCAGGCGTCAGGCGAACCTGGTACTTGACCGGCTCGATGGCCTCGCCCTTGGAGAACATGCGCGTGAAGAAGCCCTGCTTGCCCTTTTCCTCGGTCTCATAATCCGGATCGAGGTACTTGATCATGAACAGGCCCTGGCTGCGATCGCGGTCGTAGACGTCAAAGCCGCCGCGATCAAGGGCAACGCCGACGCGGCGCCACGCACGGTCGAAGGGATCCTTGACGATGACGGCCTCGGCCGTGCCGTTCTCGCGCTTGACGAGCTCGCTCGCGGGCTCGTACTTGACGGCGGCAATCTCTTCGACAGCCTTCTGCTCGGCGGGCTTGGCATCGGGATTGAACTCGTAGTCAAGCTTTTGCGCAAGACGCGTCAGCATCTCGGCCTCGAGTTGGGGATCGGAGGCGCCCGGCTGCCACATCGTGGACTCCTGCTGGCTGCCGGTCAGAACCTCGACCATCGAGCGGTGCGTGATGTAAATGTTGCACGTGCCGTCGCTGTTGCGCTCCATGCGGGCGCGGTACTGATCGCGCTCGCCCGTGTCGTAGACGGTATCGAGAATCTTGCCAAGCGTCTGGCGGATGATGTCCTTCGGAAGATTGGCCTTGTTTTCGGCCCATTCCGTCTGCATCACGCCGCTTGCGGCATCCTGGTTCTTGACCGACAGGCCGACAGAGGGCCAGAAGTCCTGAAGAACCGGCCAGACCTTTTCAGCCGGTGCATTCACATGCACCCAGCGGATCTGACCGTCGCGCTCGACCGTTGCGAACTTGGTCTCGGGCAGCACGCTCTTGGGAGCCGATCCGCTCTGCTCGGCCTGGGCCTGGAGCCTTGCGGCCTCGGCGTTGGCGCTCACGATCTGGGGACGCGAGGGAACCGTGTAGCGGTCGGTGCGCGGAATGGAGCTCAGATCCGGCGGAATCTCAAGCGGCGCGCGGGACGTGCTCGACTCATACTGAACGGATTCGTTCGAGAAGTTGACACCCAAGTATTGGCTCATCTGCTGGCAGCCCGTCAGAGAGGCCAGTGCCAGTGCGGCGGCCGTGAGCTGCAGTGCTTGCTTAACCATAGAAAGCGGTTCCTAACTAACAACAGTCGTATAAAAGGCAGCCGTCTGTCCGGCGGCTCCATCAAATCGCGTTAGTTTAGCAAAAACCCCTGAAAGTAAAACCAGTGGCGTGCTGATTTTGGAGCCGTCCGCCTTCCGCTCGGACGAACGGCCAAACTTCCGGCACGCTGCACCCCCCTTGAGGTGTATCCTTTGGCATTTGTGATTGTTTCGGTTGTTTGAATTTTTTGTATGAATATATTTGTCGTAATCGCTCTTGCCATGACGCTCGTGATCGTCATGCTGCGCAAAAAGATCCCCCTGGGACCCGCCATTCTCGCCGGCGGCCTTCTGATCTGGCTCTGCACGCGCCCGACCGAACCCCTGGTCATCTGGGAAGCATTCAAGAAAATGGTCGCCTCGCCCCGGACGTACGATCTTGTGGGCGCACTCTATTTCGTCGTCTGTCTGGAGATCGAGCTCAGAAAAAGCGGATGCCTGAAGGGCATGGTCGAGTACCTGCTGCACGTCATTCCGTCCAAGAAGGTGGCGCTCTCGGCAATGCCCGCCTTCCTCGGGCTGCTGCCCTCAATCGGCGGCGCACGCTTTTCCGCGCCCATCGTTGAAAACATCGCCAGGGGCGAGGATGTCGACGGCGACCAGCTGGGCGCCATCAACTTCTGGTTCCGCCACATCTTTGAATTCGCCTCCCCCATCATTCCCGGCATGATCCTCGCCTGCGCAATCACGGGTGTCGGCATCGGCGACCTGCTCGTGCACCTGTCCTGGGCGTCAGCTCTTTCCTTCGTCTGCGGCTGGGTCGTGCTCATCGCTCCGATCAAGCTGAAGCCCCGCCCCCCCGTGGATCCCTCGCTCGACTTCTCGCGAGAGCGCGTGGACTTCCTCCTTGCCATCGGCTCGGTGATCGTCCTGTTCATCCTGATGGTCGGCTTTCACCTTGGCGCAGCCGTATCAATGGGCGCCGTGGTGCTGCTCATGATCCCCGTGCTGATGGGGACGAACCGGACGGTTTCCGTGAAGGACATCTTCGTGGGGGCCATTGAAAAGAAGCTCTTTCGCGATGTGTTCTGCATCCTGCTCTTCATCCAAGTTCTCGATCAAACGGGCGTGCTTGCGCAGATCGTCGCCAGCTTTGACGGCGCCCCGCTGCCCACTCCGGTCATCATTGCGATCATCAGCTTCATTGTCGGCGTGCTCACGGGCATGTCCCAGGGGCACGTGGCGATCGTCATGCCGATCGTGGCCGCCCTCGCACCGGGATCCCTGGATCTCGCGGGCGTCGCCCTCGTGTTCGGCGTTGCCGGCCAGATGGTCACCCCGACCCACGTGTGCATGATCGTGACGCTCGACTACTTCAAGGGCGATTTTTTCAAGCTGGTCAGGGTTTCGGCCTTCATCGAGCTGCTCGTGCTCTCCGTGTTCTCCGTCGTGAGCCTGTTCACCTGGGGGTAGGCGGTGCAGGCGTCATCATCGAGCGCGGCCCCGGGCCTTAAGGAGGCCGCGCTTTTTGCATTCATGTCAAGCCTCGGCCCCTTCGCCATCAATGCGTACCTGCCGGGCTTTCACGAGATCGCGCTTGAGTTCGGCACGTCGCTTGCCGCAATCCAGCAGACGATGACGCTCTACCTCATCAGCTTTGCCCTGGCATCCCTCTTTACGGGCGTGCTCTCGGACAGCTATGGGCGAAAGCCCGTCCTGTTGGGCGGCATGCTCCTTTTTGCCGCGGCAAGCCTGGGAGCCGCGCTCAGCACGGACATCTTCTCGCTTTCCGTGTGGCGCTTCATCCAGGGCATAGGCGCATCCGTCGGGCAGGTCGTCACGCAGGCCTGCGTACGCGACCGCTGGAGCGGGCTGCCCGCGACGCGGCTCACCGGCATGATTGGCATGTTCTTTGCCCTCTCCCCCATCCTCGCCCCGGTGATCGGCGGCAACCTCATCGTCCACTTCGGCTGGCGCAGCTCCTTCCTGTTCCTCATCGCCTACTCGCTCTCAATCGCCTTCATCATCGTCGTCGGCCTGAAGGAGAGCCTTGCAAGAGAGAACCGCCAGCCCCTGCGTCTCTCGCTCGTGCTGAGCTCCTACGCGAAGGGCCTCGGCTGCGGAGCGCTGGTTGCAGGAGCGCTCATGCACGGCATTCTCTTTGCCGGCGCGATCGTGTACTCCTGCGGCGGCGCCGACTTCGTCATCACGATCATGGGATTCGGAATCGACGAGTTCGCCTGGTTCACAGTTCCCATAGTCGGAGCCGGGTGCCTCGGCTCCTGGTGCTCGACCCGCATCCGCACGGCGCTCTCCATCAAGAATCTGCTCTGGGTCGAGCTCGCGCTGCTCACCGTCGTATCGTTTGCCACCGTGTTCGCCCAGCAGCGCTACGCCTGGACCTATCCGATGATTCTTGCCGGCCCCGTTGCATACCAGTTCCTGATGTCGCTTCTGCGTCCGGCCGTCATGGTGATGAACCTCGACTACTTCCCGTCCAACCGCGGCATGGCCGCCTCCATCCAGCAGTTCTGCACCACTGGAGGCTTTGCGCTCTGCTCGATGGTCTTCGTGCCTTTTGCACTGGGTGACGCGGTGCGCTACGCCATCGTGATGAGCGGCTGCGCGCTCACCTGCTGTCTGCTCTGGGCCGTCTCGATGAGGTTGCGTGCGCAAGCGCTTTCCGGCCGCAAGGACGAGTTCTGACAGCCCCTTTCGCCCGATCGGCCGGATGCGGCCAAATCGGGATAAGAAAAGATCTGCAGAAATGCGCTATAGCGCGAAAAAAAGCAATAAAATTTCACGCTTATGATCGATCTCTCCAACAGCGTCCGTCAGTGCGTCTTTTCCGATGAAGACGCCACCGTTTCATTTGCCCGCTCTCTGGCGCAGGCACTTGCCCATATTCACCCCCTGATTCGCACCAAAGGCTTCAATCTGCGCCTCACCGGAGACCTGGGAGCCGGCAAGACAACGCTCACGCGCGCGCTGCTGCGCGCCCTTGGCGTCACGGGCCGCGTGAAGAGCCCTACGTTCGAGCTCGTCTCGGACTACACGGTACTCGGAGACATCGAATTCCATCACTTTGACTTCTACCGTTTCGAATCGCCCGTCGAATTTGAAGACGCAGGCTTTCGCGATCTGTTTGGTTCAGGCCGCATCACGGCCTGCGAATGGAGCGACAAGGCCGCCCCCTATCTGCCCGAGGCCGATCTGGAGATCGTCCTGACGATCCAGGGCGAGGGCCGAACTGCAAAACTGACCGCGATGACCGACACGGCCATGACTGTTCTTCAGGAGATTGCCCCATGAGCATCCTGCGACGCGATCTTCTGCTTGGAGCGTTCAGCGCCCCGCTCGTGCTCAATTCCGAGGCCCTGCTCGCCGCGTCAAACAAGCTTGAGCTCCGGCTCTGGCCCGGTGACGATTCCACGCGCATCTCCATTGAGTCGGGCAGCAAGTTCTCATACCAGATGCAGCTTGCGCGCTACAAGCGACCGTACCGCATCATTCTGGACATCAGGGGACTGAAGCTCACGCCGCAGTTCGTGAGCAAGCTGCAGGCCTTCAAGCCGCGCGATCAGTTCGTCAGCGCCGTGCGCGCAGGCCAATACCAGCCCGACGTCGCCCGCATGGTCTTCGAGCTCAAGAAGGACGCCAGGGTGCAGGCGCATGCCGCCCAGCCCATCGCCGGATACGCCCACCGCCTGATTCTGGAAATCGAGTCCCTTTCAGCCGATCCAATGGAGCGGGTTGTCTCGAGCAGCTCCAGCCGCCAGAGCAGGCCGGCGCCCTCCAGCAGCAACCGCATTGTTGAAAACAAGCCCCTGCCCGCACCCAGGGGCAGGCCGGGAAAACGGGGGAGCAAGGGCCAGGAGACGCTCATTGTCGTTGTCGACCCGGGCCACGGCGGCGAGGATCCCGGCGCCATCGGCCGCACGTACAGAACGTACGAGAAACGCGTCGCGCTGCAGATCTCCCAGATGCTTGCCAAGAACATCAACGACACGCGCGGCATGAAGGCGATCCTCACGCGCAACCACGATGTGTTCATCCCTCTGTACAAGCGGGCAGGCATGGCGGTCAAAAACAAGGCGCATCTGTTCATCAGCATTCACGCCGACGCATGGACCAAGGCCTCGGCGCACGGCTCATCGGTCTTTACGCTGAGCATCAGCGGCGCCTCCTCGCTTCAGGCAAGGTGGCTCGCGCAAACCCAGAACCGCTCGGATGAAATCGGCGGCCTCGAATTCAAGAACGTAGCCCAGCAGGCCCGCTCGACCGTCGTGGACATGCTTGCCGAAACAAAGCTGCGCTACGGCATGCAGCTTGGCGGCGAAGTGCTCGGCGAACTCAGCAAGCTCGGCACCCTGCACCACGACACGGTTGAATCCGCCCAGTTTGCCGTCCTGAAGGCCCAGGGCATTCCGTCGATCCTTGTTGAAACGGGCTTTCTCAGCAACCCGTACGACGAAAAGCGGCTGCGCGATCCGGCCTATCAGAAGCGCCTTGCCAACGCCATCTTCCGCGGCATCTGCAATGCCGTTCAGGACGATCCCTCATTGCTTCGCGGAGCCTAAGGCCTGACAATCAAGGAATTAAGGAATTTTTGGCTGGAGTCAGAGAACATGCCCTTGCCCAACGCACCGAAAACCAAAGGCGACATCCTGAGCGCAGACCAGTACGGCTCGCGCCGCACGAAAAAACAGCCCCGCAAGGCCGCTCCGGCGGCTGCCGACCCGGCATCCAGGCTGATCGAGATCGCGCCCGATCCCAAGCCCGCCAAGGCCGCGAGAAAGACTCCCGCAAGGGCCGCAAAACCGGCAGCCAGGCCTCAGCCCAAGAAGGCTGCGGCCCCCGTCTCCGTCCCCCTCCAGACTGAGAAGCCGCATGAGACGATGCAGGTTCCCGCCGTCAGCCAGGCGAGCCGCCTGCGCGGCCCGCGCGGCCTGGCGACGACCGCCAAGCCCCGCATGTTCGTGCTTGACACCAATGTGCTGCTGCACGATCCGATGTGCCTGTTTCGTTTTGCCGAGCACGACGTCTTTCTGCCGATGACGACGCTCGAGGAACTCGACAACCACAAGAAGGGCCTCTCGGATCTCGCCCGCAACGCCCGCCAGGTGAGCCGCTCGATCGATCAGCTTCTTGCGGCAAGCACGAGCAAAATCGTCGACGGCATCCCGCTTGACGCCATCGGCAACAGCGAGGCGCAGGGCAGCCTGTTCATGCAGACCACCTCGCTCACGGCCGAGCTCCCCTCCACGCTTCCGATCGGCAAGGCCGACAACATGATCCTTGCCACCGTCAAGGCTCTGCAGGAGCAGCATCCCGACATGAGCATCGTGCTGGTGAGCAAGGACATCAACATGCGCATCAAGGCGACAGCCCTGGGGCTTTCCGCCGAGGACTACTTCAACGACAAGACGCTTGATGACACCGACATGCTCTACTCGGGCTGCACGCGGCTGCCCAGCGATTTCTGGGAAGTGACGGGCAAGACGCTCGAGTCCTGGCAGGCCGACGGCAGAACCTGGTACCGAATTCAGGCGCCCTTTGTCCTCGACCTCTTCGTCAACGAGTTCGTGGCCACGGAAAACAACGAATTCGTCGCCCAGGTGAAGTCGATCGAAGGCTCGAGCGCAACCCTCGCCACCGTGCGCGACTACATGCAGCCCAAGAACGCCGTCTGGGGCATCCACGCCAGGAACCTTGAGCAGTCCCTCGCCCTCAACCTGCTGCTTGACAAGGAAATCGATTTCGTGACGCTGCTGGGGCAGGCCGGCACCGGCAAGACGCTCCTTACGCTGGCCGCAGCCCTTGCGCAGACGCTGGACGAGCGCGCGTTTTCGGAAATCATCTTCACACGCGCCACCGTGAGCGTGGGCGAAGACATCGGCTATCTGCCCGGCACCGAAGAGGAGAAGATGGAACCCTGGATGGGAGCTCTCGAGGACAACCTCGAGGTGCTCAACAAGGCCGACCGATCCTCCGGAGAATGGGGACGGAGCGCCGCCGCGGATCTCATTCACAGCCGCATCCGCGTGAAGTCCATGAGCTTCATGCGCGGCCGCACGTTCCTCAACAAACTGGTCATCATCGACGAGGCGCAGAACCTCTCGCCCAAGCAAATGAAGACGCTCATCACGCGTGCCGGCCCCGGCACCAAGATCGTGTGCCTCGGCAACATCGCCCAGATCGACACTCCGTACCTCACGGAGGGATCCTCGGGTCTCACCTACGTCGTAGATCGATTCAAGGGCTGGAAGCACTCGGGCCACATCACCCTGCAGCGGGGCGAGCGCAGCCGCCTTGCGGACCACGCAACCGACGTGCTCTAGACTGGCTTTCTGGAGCTTCCAAACGCCTACAATACGACACGGGGAGGAGTTGGTCACTGCTATATTTGGCCGAGATATTCTGGCCTCATCCCCGTTATGGGATTACCTGCCGGGTTGTTGGAAGTCTTGTCTTCATGGAAACGACGGCTCTTCTTTAAGGGAGACACTTGCAATGAAAATCTGTCCTAAAGCAAACACAAGCATCAGCCTGGTCGCAGCTATTGCCTGCTGCCTGACCGGCTGCGCAACTTCAACTGGCATGCAGCCTCAGTTTTATCCGCAGTGCTATCAACCGATTCAGCAGATCAAGAATGATCGTGATTACAGCCAGGAAGCCAAGCAAGCATCCGTCGGCGCTGCGGTCGGCGCCCTCTCGGGCGCTCTGGTCGGTTTGCTGGTGTCCAGGGATGGCAAGGGAGCTGCCATTGGCGCCGTTGCTGGAGGCGTTGTTGGTGGAACTGCCGGTTTTATCAACGCCCGGCTCGGAAAGATCGAGGATCAGAAACAGCGTTTAAGCGAACTCAGGCTGATGCTCGGAGAGGAGGCCAATAACCTTGATCTTGACAAGGCCTCCGTGCTGAAGTCCATGCGCTGTTACTCCCGTGAAATGGATGCAATCAAAAAAGCCATGAAGAACGGGACCATGTCTGCCGAGGAGGCCCAGGTCCGTCTGGTTGAGATTAAATCCGGCATTGCGGATGCCCACGAATTCTGGGAGGAGCACGCCAAGCAGATTCAGGATCGGGTCGACGGTTTTGGAGATTACATCCGGCAGGAGACAACCAATGCCGGGGACAACTCTTCAGTTGTTGCTTCTCTTTCAAGCAGCAGCAAGAAGCAGACACGTCTGAAAAACAACCTCGCTACCGCCAAGACCGAAGTTGCCAGCAGCTATCAGGACACCATGGATAAACTGGACCTTCTGCTTAAGGCGTAGCATGGCTTTTCCTCCAGAGTCATTTGGGTAGAAGAGCACCTGCGGGCATCCGGCCGAGCACTCGCGCATCACACGGGATCGCCAGGGCTCGCTGCGCTGATGCCCGCTGCAACGCGGGCAATCTCAAGGTGCTCTAAAGAGAAAGGAGATGACAATGTTCAAGGTTGGCAAAGTGTTTCGCGTGGCGGTTTTTGCCGCAGCCGTTGCGTCAGTTGCCGGTTGTGTGACGACCGGGCAGTCTGGCGGCGCCATGACCCAGGCAGGCAGCTCTCATGTCATCCAGGGGAATGCAGTCGATCCACAGGATCTCAATGAACTCCTTGGAAAGAGTCGAGATGGATGGGTCGCGGTCGAAGACAGACTTGATGTTCTTGCCCTTGCCATCCAGCCCAGCTATTTCAAGAGCCAGGCCCAGTATGACGAATACGTTCAGGCATATCGGGCAAGGATTGCGCAACTTGGCTGCTCCCTGAAGCCTTTTGGCAAACAAGCTTTAAATTCCGGCGTTGACGTTCTTGTTGCTGGAGACGACTATTGTCTGAGCCGCACCAGGATCCCGGGAGACAACTACATGGTCAAGCTCGCGACCAGGCCCGACGGAAGCCGTTCCTTGTTCTATGCGACGGTGGTGCATCCGAACTCTGGCGACATTGCGATGCACACCTCGAAACTGAAATCCATCACATGGAAAAAAATCAAACTGTTCAAGGCAAAGCATGCAACGATCGCCCAGCGCGGCAGCACTTTCATCCTTTTGCCTGCTGACAAGTTCGAGTCTTTCAGAAAAGAAATTGCCAGAAGCAATCAGTCCAAAAAGGCCGAAGCCACGGAGCAGGCCACAAAAAAAGGAGAAAAGTTCGTCTCTGACCGTCTGAGCATCCTTGACGAACTCTAGGCAGCCTTTGGTTCTTGAGGCATCAGGCGGGAGACCTTCGGCCTGAAGAACCACAGGCAAATCAGCAGCGAGGCGGCTGGCAGCTCAGTAAACCAGCCCCACGATGAGAACGCCGATCAGCGTGAAGGCGATGGCGACCTTGATGGCGGCGCCCGCCATCATGCCGAGCCACGAGGCAAAGCCGACGGCTCCGGCCGTGCGCAAATTTCCCTGTGCGAGGAGTTCGCCGGCGAATGCGCCCACGAGCGGCATGAAGAGGATGCCCCAGATCCCCATCATGAGGCCGAGGAACGTGCCGACGAGAGCGCCGGCCATGCCGTACTTGGTCGCCCCCGCCTTCTTCGCGCCCATGGCCTGGGCGACCCAGTCGATCGCCATGCCCACGACCGTGAGAACACCCGCAAGCGTCAGGCTCATCCAGCCGATGTCTTCAAACTTGCCTGCCCACGCGATGAGCACGATGCCAAAAAAGATGCAGGGTATTCCGGGAAGGGCCGGCACCACGGTGCCGACAAGTCCCACGCCGATCAGCGTAAGGCCGCACAGCCACAGAAACAGCGACCACCAGTCAAGGGATGTGATGAAGTTGGAGATCTGCTCCATTGCCATGCTCCTTAAAGAGAATCCATGCCGGCCGGCACTTCGAGGTCCTCAGCGAGGTTGTCGAACCGGGTGAACTGTCCGTCAAAGCGCAGGTTCACGATGCCCGTCGGACCGTTTCTCTGCTTGCCGATGATCACCTCGGCGCGGTTCTTGTTGTCCGGAGAGTCCTTGTTGTAGACCTCGTCGCGATAGATGAACAAAATGACATCGGCGTCCTGCTCGATGGCGCCCGATTCACGCAGGTCGCTCATGAGCGGGCGCTTGTCCGTGCGCGCATCCACACCTCGGTTGAGCTGCGAGAGCGCCACGAGCGGCACGTTCATCTCCTTGGCAAGACTCTTCAGCCCGCGGGAGATTTCGGAAATTTCGGTCGCGCGGTTCTCCGAGGCGCTGGCGCTGCCCGAGCCGCTCATCAGCTGCAGGTAGTCGAGGACGATGAGCGAGAGACCGCCCGTGCGCTGCGCAAGGCGGCGCGCCCTTGAGCGCACCTCGTTCACCGTGAGGCCGGGCGTGTCGTCGATGAAGAACTGCGCCTGGTCCATGTCCTTGACCACTGCGGCGAAGCGGTTCCAGTCATCCTGCTCGAGCCGGCCGCGGCGCAGCTTCTGCGCATCGATTCGTCCGCGCGAGCTGATCAGACGCTTGGTGAGCGCCTCGGCGCTCATTTCCATCGAAAACACGGCAACGGGCATTCTCTGCTGCATGCCCGTGTGTTCGGCGATGTTCATGGCAAAGGCGGTCTTGCCCATCGAGGGACGGCCGGCGACGATGATGAGATCGCCCCCCTGAAGGCCTGCGGTCATGCGGTCGAGCTTGGTAAACCCCGTGGGAATGCCCGTGACGTCGGAGGTGTCCCTGTTCTGATAGAGCATGTTGATCTCTTCGGTCACGGCGCCGGCGATCTTGCCGAGAGGCTGGAAGCCGGTCCGGCCCTTGCTTGACCGCTCGTTGATCTCGTAGACAAGCCTCTGGGCCTTGTCGAGCAGCTCGCTCACATCGCCCGTCTGGGGCGCAAGGGCGCTCGTGGCGATCTCTTCGCCCACGCCCACCAGGCGCCGCAGCACAGAGCGGTCGCGCACGATTTCCGCATATCTGCGGATGTTTGCCGCCGAGGGCGTGGCGTTCGAGAGGCTGATCAGGTACTGCAGGCCGCCCACCTCGACATCGCGCTTCTGGATGCGCAGCTCCTCAAAGAGCGTCACGACATCGATCGGCTTGGCGTTTCTCTCGAGGCTGATCATCTTCTCGAAGATGATGCGGTGGTCCGGACGATAGAAATCATCTGGCTCGAGGATGTCCGTCACGACCGAGAGCGCGTTGTTGTCAAGCAGGATTCCGCCCAGCACGCACTGCTCGCTTTCAACCGACTGCGGCGGACGGCGGATTCCGTCCACCACGGGATCGCGAAGGCGAGGTGCTTCAGCGGCGGGCCCGGGTTCGGAAACCGCCCTCTGGACGGCATCATCGGCAACGGGCTCGGCCACAGGTTCGCTCTCGCCCTCGAGCGGCATGGAACCGGCCGCGCCCGCCTCGTTCAGATCATCAAAAGTCGGTTCTGCGACTTCGATCGTGTTCAGCTCGTCAACAGAGAGATCCGTGTTATCCGTCATGTGGAAACCGCCTGCGCTCAATGCACGCCCTCAAGCATGCCCATAGATGAATCAAGCCTTGTTCCATGTGCGAACAAGGCCTTGCAATACTGTTCTGCCCGTCCCGAAAAGGGATGGGGATTTTACCATGACACTCCCGGGCAAACTCATCCTGATGGCTCTCTCTTGAGCGCAGAAAAGAGCCCCGGAACGCGAAAAGGCCAGCGCGAAGGCTGGCCCTTTCTGGCATGAAACCGAAACTTGCCGGTTAGGCAGCTTCAGCAACAACCTTGACGAGAATCTCGGCGGTGATGTCGGACATCAGAGCAACCACAACCGGGTATTCGCCGACGGACTTGATCGCGCCGAGCGGGGTGCGAACCTGGCTCTTCTTGATCTGGAAGCCGAGCTTGTCAACAGCCTCGGCGATGTCGGCGTTGGTCACGGAACCGAACAGGCGGCCGTCAACGCCGGCCTTGCTGGCGATCTCGACGGCCTGGCCGTTGAGCTTCTCAGCGGTGGACTGAGCAGCAGCGATGCGCTCGGCCTGAGCCTTCTCGAGCTCGGCACGACGCTGCTCGAACTCTTCGAGAGCAGCCTTCGTGGCGCGCTTGGCATGACCCTGGGGGATCAGGAAGTTACGAGCATAGCCGTCCTTGACCTTGACGACAGCACCAAGTTCACCGAGGTGATTGATCTTTTCAAGAAGAATGACTTGCATGATTAACGAGTCCCCTGGTTATCGGTGTACGGCAACAGAGCGAGGAAGCGGGCGCGCTTGATCGCGGTGTCGAGCTGACGCTGGTAGTGAGCCTTCGTCCCGGTGAGACGAGCCGGCATGATCTTGCCATTGTCCTGGATGAAATCGCGCAGAGTGTCGACGTCCTTGTAGTCGATCTGTTCGACGTGTTCGACCGTGAAGCGGCAGAACTTCTTGCGCTTGAAGAGCGCATTCTGTTGGTTGGCACGGCGGGGCTTGCCCTTACCTTTTGCACCAAAAGCCATTTTTCAACTCCTAATAAATCTTGTATTCCGTTACGTGAACCGTCAGCTTCATGGACCTCATGGTCCGGGGGCTGAGAAAACCCTTCATGTGCACCTTGCTTCCCAAAGCCGTCTTTGCCAGGCCGATTGCAGCATCTGCAAAACTGACCGCTGAAAAATCGAACTCCAGATGCCTCATGCCGCCTGCTTCGAAAACATCCCCCGAGTAGTGGAAGGTTCCTTCGAAAACCGCGATGCCTGCCGGCGTGTACTTGAGTTCGTGCTTGTCTACAAGGCTTGCGGTGATTTGCACCGCGTTGATTTCCTCACTCACCGTTGACTGGACGATTCAACTTGATCGCTTGAGATTACTCAGCTGCAGCCTCTTCGGCTTCGCTCGGAGCGGCAGCCTCGACAGCAACCTTGCGGGCCTCTTCCTTCTCGACAGCCTTCATCATGACGGAGGGAGCCGTTTCGGCCTTCTTCATCTTGACGGTGAGGTGACGCAGGATGGCATCGTTGAAACGGAAGCCATTCTCGATCTCGGCAAGCGTCTCGCTCGTGCACTCGATGTTGAGCAGCACATAGTGAGCCTTCACAAGCTTCTGGATCGGGTAGGCGAGTTGACGACGGCCCCAGTCCTCAACACGGTGGACCTTGCCACCCTGTTCGAGAACGAGATTCGTGTAACGTTCGATCATCGCGGGCACCTGCTCGGACTGATCCGGGTGCACGATGACGCACAGTTCATAGTGACGCATTGATTCCTCCTTACGGAAATAAGCCACCCGAGCGTCGATTTCGGTGTGGCAAGGATGTGAAAACGCGCCATTCTATGTTGACCGAAGAGAAAAATCAAGCTGTTTTCCAAAAAAATCAAGAGGAAAACCGGAGCCCTCCCCTGCCTGCCCCGAAAAGCCGTTCCGCTCCCTTGCGCCAAAGATGGCAGAATTCGCGGACACACGTTTTTTGGTCACGTCCAATGCTAGTTCTCGGAATTGAAAGTTCGTGCGACGAAACCGGCGTCGCCCTGATTGACAGCGAAAAGGGGCTCCTTGCCCACGCCATCCACACCCAGATCGACATGCACCGCTCCTACGGCGGGGTCGTCCCCGAGCTTGCCAGCCGCGACCACATCCGCCGCGCGATCGCCCTCACCGATCAGGTGATGAGCGAGGCCGGGCTTGGCCGCAAGGATCTCGATGCGATCGCCGTGACCGAAGGGCCGGGACTGGCCGGCGCCCTGCTTGTGGGCTCGTCCGTTGCGCATGCGATCGGCTACGCCCTGTCCATCCCCGTGATCGGCGTGCATCACCTTGAGGGGCACCTGCTCTCAGCCAGGCTGGCCGATCCCAAGCCCGAGTTCCCCTTCATCGCGCTGCTGATTTCCGGCGGTCACACCCAGTTCATGCGCGTCGATTCGTTCGGCAAGTACGAAATGCTGGGCGAGACGCTCGACGATGCAGCGGGCGAAGCCTTTGACAAGACCGCGCAGCTGCTCGGCGAGTGCTATCCCGGCGGCCCCGCGGTCTCGCGTCTTGCAGACGAAGGCACGCCGGGCGCAATCGTTCTGCCGCGCCCCATGCTGCATTCGCCGAACCTGGACATGAGCTTTTCGGGCCTGAAGACCGCGGTGCTCACCGAGGTCAAGAAGGCCGCCGATCCGGCCGATCCCGTTTTCAGGCGCAACCTTGCCCGGGGCTTTGTTGATGCGGTTGTGGATGTCCTCACGACAAAGGCGGCCAAGGCGCTCAAGCAGACCGGCATACGAAGCCTTGTCGTTGCCGGAGGTGTTTCGGCCAACAGACAGATCCGGGATGGGCTCATCAGGACCTGCGCAAAACGCAGGGCGCGCGCCTATTTCCCCCCGATGAACCTGTGCACGGACAACGGAGCCATGATCGCCGTTGCCGGTCTTGCCAGGCTCGAACGCATGAGTCAGAGCGAGCTCAAGGGGTTGCTCAGCAGGCTGAGCTTTGCCGCCAAACCGCGCTGGACGCTGACCGAGGCGGCCAATCCGGACGCGCCTCAGCTCCGGTAGTTGTCCGCGCACCTGTGGCAGGCTACAAACCGGACCGGACGCTCCCCGTCCCGGCACGCACTGAGTTCGGGCACTTCGCGCCTGCATCGCTCTTCGGCATAGGGGCAGCGCGGGTGAAACGCGCAGCCGCCCGGGGGATCCAGGGGACTGGGAACCTCCCCGGCAACCCGCGTCCTTGCCCTGCCGATTCCGCGTTTCAAATGCGGAATCGCCGCCAGAAGCATCTGGGTGTAGGGATGACGCGGATCCTCAAAGAGGGCCGTTTTTTCCGCCAGCTCAACAAGGCGTCCCAGATACATCACCCCGACACGGTCACTCATGTGGTGCACGACGGCCAGGTTGTGCGAGATGAACAGATATGACACGCCCGTCTGCTGCTGCAGCTCCTTCATCAGGTTGAGCACCTGAGCCTGAACAGAAACGTCAAGGGCGCTGGTCGGCTCGTCGCAGATCAGAAAATCCGGACGGCTCGTGATCGCCCGGGCGATCGAAATTCTCTGGCGCTGGCCTCCGGAGAACTGGTGCGGGTACTTCTCCAGTGCATCGAGCGGCAGCCTCACCAGACTGATCGCCTCGCGCACGCGCTCGGCCACCTGCTGGCCGCCAAGATGTCCCTGCTGCACCCTGAGCGGTTCGGCCACAATGTCGAACACCTTCCAGCGGGGGTTGAGCGAAGCGTACGGATCCTGAAAAATCATGTTGACCCGTCGTCGCAGATCTGCGACCTCGGCCGCAGTCATGGAGCCGATTTCCCTGCCGAACATCTCGATCGACCCGCCCGAAGGCCAGTAAAGGCCCGACAGCATCCGGGCAAGCGTTGACTTGCCGCAGCCCGACTCGCCCACCAGGGCGAGCGTCTCGGCCCTGTTCAGGTCAAAGGACACTCCGTCCACCGCCCTGAGAATTCTGCGCCCCGATCCCCTGAGCACCCGCTCAAGCCAGGGCGCAGAAACATCGAAATCCTTGGAAAGGTTGCGCACCCGAACAATGACGTCCGGGGTCGTGCGTTCACTGTCAGGCATTTCCCCCTCCCCTTTTCGTCACACTCTTCGGCACAAACCTCACCAGGCTGTCCGGAACGGGATTGCCGGTCGGAGAGGCTTTCCAGCAGGCAGCCTCGCAGGTTCCCATCGGCATCAGAGAGGGCCTTTGCGTGCGGCACTTCTCATCGCTTGCCCTGCAGCGCGGATGGAACGCGCAGCCTGCGGGAATGGCATTCAGGGCTGGCATCACCCCGTCAATCTGCTCAAGCCACATGCCCGGAGACTCGATGTCCGGGATAGCCCCCATGAGCCCCTTGGTGTACGGGTGCTGGGGGCGGCCGATCACATTGCGCACCGCACCGATCTCAACGATCCGGCCAGCATACATGACGGCCACCCGGTCAGCCGTCTCGGCGATCACTCCCATGTCGTGGGTGATCAGCAGAACGCTTGCGCCGCGCTCTCTGGCCAGCTTCTTGAGCAGGTCGATCACCTGCGCCTGGATCGACACATCAAGAGCGGTTGTCGGCTCGTCTGCAATGATCAGTTCGGGACCGGCCGCGAGGGCAAGGGCAATCACCACACGCTGCCGCATGCCGCCGGAGAACTCGTGCGGATAGTGGTGGAAACGCTCTTCGGGCGAGGGAATTCCCGTTTCGCGCAGCAGTTCGATCGCCCGCTCCTGAGCCCTGCGCCTGCCGATTCCCTCTTCGTGGCGCTCAATGGTCTCGACGATCTGATCGCCGATCTTCATAAGCGGATCCAGGCTGGTGAGCGGATCCTGGAAAATCGCGCCGATATGCCTGCCCCGGATCCGGCTCTTTTCCGCTTCGGAAAGATTGTCGATGCGGCGCCCGGACAGCAGGATTTGTCCGCCGGATATCCTCCCGGGCGCGGGCAGCAGCCCGATCACGGCGCTGCCCGTCATGGATTTGCCCGCTCCGGACTCGCCGACCATGCCGAGTATCTCACCCGGAGCGATGGACAGGCTGATGTCATCGAGCGCAACGAGCGTTGTCCTGCGCAGCGGTATCTCCACCGACAGATGCCGGATCTCGAGAACGGGAGTCTTGGCCTGTGTCATGGTTCCGTTCCTCTACTGCAATTTCGGATTGAGCGCGTCACGCAGCCAGTCGCCCAGCAGGTTCACAGAAAGAACCAGCAGCACCAGAACCAGCCCGGGGAACACCGTCACCCACCATTCGCCGGAAAACAGGTAGTCGTTGCCAATGCGAATGAGCGTTCCCAGGGACGGAGTCGTGGGCGGCACGCCCACGCCCAGAAAAGAAAGCGTCGCCTCGGTCATGATTGCCGTTGCCACATGCACCGTGGCAAGAACAAACACAGGCCCCAGGACATTGGGAAGGATGTGCCTGAAGACAATGGCCATGCGACCGGTGCCGATCACCCGGGCGGCAAGAACGTATTCCTTTTCCTTTTCCACAAGCGTGCAGCCGCGGACAGTCCGCGCGTAGCGCACCCAGCCCGAAAGCGTGATGGCGAAGATCAGAACACCGTAGGCAAGATCGTCGTGCATGCCGCTCGGCATAACCGCCCTTGCAACGCCATCCACGAGCAGAGCCACCAGAATCGCGGGAAAGGAAAGCATCACAT
>Ga0265299_10002435_pt1 | contig 19222 bp, 38 predicted proteins | sample AusTroGonzalo_MG_4_FD_193485 | JGI IMG/M metagenome (GOLD analysis project Ga0265299, IMG submission 193485) | Bovine rumen microbial communities from tropical cattle in Woodstock, Queensland, Australia - Gonzalo_02 | ecosystem: Host-associated > Mammals > Digestive system > Stomach > Rumen ... | reverse complement strand
TTTAACCTAAAGGTAAAATTATGACAGAAATGTATGTAATGTTGACGGTGGCCATAGCAGCCATTGCAACGATGGCCACAGAAGCCATCAAGAGAGTTATCAACACCGACAAGAAGTGGGTCAACCTGCTTGTTGCCTGGTTAGTGCCTATCCTCCTTTCACTCGGTGCATGGTTCATCGGCTACCTCCCTGCAGTGTCACAGCCCCAGTGGTTGTGGGCTCTCGTTGAGGGTATCATAACGGCCGGCCTGTCCACGAAGACGTATGACGCCAACGTAGTGAAGAAAATCTACGACTGGCTGTTCTCGTGGATAAACGGCAGCAAGTGGTATGTAGAGGAGAAGTAGTTTATCACGGTGCCGGGCGGTCAACTCCGTCCGACACCTTAAAGCATTCGCATTATGGATTGGAACATGATTATAACGGCACTTGGCACTCTCGGAGTCTTCGAGACCATCAAGGAGGTAGTCAAGTACTTCGTCAACCGCAAGAATAACAAGCGCATCGAGGATGCCAAGGCAGATATCGAGGAGACCAACGCCAACAACGTGGAGTTCGGTCTGCTAAAGGAAATGATTCAGTTCCTGCAGGAGCAGATTTACGAGAAGGAGAAACGCTTCTGCGAGCAGACGGACAGGCTACGTAAGGTACAGGACGAGAAGGACGAACTCATCAACGAGAACAGTGAACTCATCAAGGAGAAGGGTCGTCTGGAGCTTGAGTTGCAGAAGTACCGCTGTGTCCGTCCCAAGTGCGAGAAACGTGAACCCCAAAACGGATATTGATATGGCAAAGTTCGAGAAGTACGCCCCTATCCTGAAGCGATGGGAAGGAGGATTTGTTGACCACCCACTTGACCAGGGCGGTCCTACCAACTGCGGTGTGACGCTGGCCACCTTCAAGGTTGTGTTCGGCAAGGACAAGACGGTGGATGACCTCAAGAGGATGACAGAAGCGCAGTGGTCCAAGATTATGAAGCAGTACTGGGATGCGGTCAAGGGTGACCAGATAAAGAACCAGTCAGTGGCCAACATCGTTGCCGACTGGTGCGTGAACTCCGGCACCAACGGACGCAAGGGAGTCCAGAAAGCCCTCGGTCTTGTCGCTGACGGCATCTTCGGTCCCAAGACGCTGGAGGCCCTTAACCGGGAGCCTGCCAAGTGCGTGTTCTGCAAGATCCGCGAAGCAAGAGAGACCTTTTACAGGAAGATTGTCGAGAAGACACCCAGCCAGATTGTCTTCCTCAGAGGCTGGATGAACAGGTTGAACGATTTCATCTTTGAGCCATGACGGAGGAGGAGAAGAACGAGATGCTCAGGCAGTATTATGAGCAGCTTGCGCGGAACGGCGGATGCGGTTCTGAAGTAATCATGTTCTGCATCATTTTGGTGGTGCTGTTCGTCTTCGGCTGCTGTCCCTGCAAGAAGATTACCACTGGCACGACTCATAACGTCAGCGACAGCGTGGAGATTAAGGTGGAGAAGTACACAGAGTACATCCATGACACCCTGGAGGTGAAGATCCCGGTGGAAAAGGTCGTCAACGTCACGGAGGACACCACAAGCACGGTGTCAACCCGTCTGGCCACGTCAACGGCCACCATAAAGGACGGATGCCTGTTCCATTCGATTGAGAACATCCCCCAGACCCTCCAGATAGACTATGACAAGCCAGTGGAGCATGAGACGGTTACACAGACAAGTTCACATTCCGAAACGGAAACGAGCGTACAGACGGAGTATATCGAGAGGGATTACACTTGGTGGGACAAGACCCGATTCTACGCGCTGTATTTCATTGTGGCAGTGTTGATTGTCCTGTATCGGAAAGTCATCTTCAAAGGTATTGGCTTCATCATACGGAAACTGGTGACTTAAACGCGGGCGTACAAACGGGCCTACAAACGAGCCTACAAACGGGCGTACAAAGCCAAAAATGCCGTTTAGAGGCCCATTTCAGGGCTATTTTTCGGGCGTGCAAAATTCACTTGCATCAGATTATCAATCAATCGTTTACGTTTGCGAGTCCGAAAAAACGAGCCTGCAAAGTGCAAAAACGAGCATAAAACAGGCCTACAAACGGGCCTACAAAAGCCGAAAAACGGACGTGCAAAATCAGGTGGATAACGGTCTAATAAACAAGACGTTGCGTATATGACCTATGATCAGGCGAGCGTACAAAAGTGAAAAAACGGAACGGAAAACGTAACAAAAACGGGCATCTTATAAGAATATAAAGAATATAATATATAGAATATATAAATATATTCCCCGATATGCTAACGCAATCGGGTTTTGTCTTTTTCAGGGCGTTTGTTAAATAATGGTAAAGCAAAGTTATGTGCTTGATTTTAAGGCACTTAAGTATTGGTAATCCAAACTATTTGATTATCTTTACCTGTGAGAAACAACCCCTTAAAGGTAAGAGCAATGAAAAGAAAGTACGAGATCTGGCAAGCCAATGCCGACACGAAGACAGGCCGGATGATTAAGTTCTCCTCATTCGAGGAGATAGAACAGGAAGGCCTGAAGCCAAGCAAGAGCGTTTACATCAAAGTTTACGAAAGCGAGATTGAGTCCGATGACGAGAATGAAATGAACGTCATGGAAGGCTTGTTCATCAAGTTTCAAGGCACCAAGCCTGAAGGTTATACAGGGCACAGCCTGTCAGTATCAGACGTGATAGTACTGGATGGCAAAGTCTACTACGTTGACAGTATAGGTTTCAAGCCCATAGAATTTAAGGGGGCGATGGAAACAAAGAGCGGACTCAAGTTCGAGTTAAAGAACAAGGAGTATATCGAGGTTTTGAAAGAGAAGGCTCCCTTCTTCGCAATGGATGCACATATTCACATCCTGAACTGCGGTAAGATAATAGTTCACCCGGAGTTCAATGAGCACTTCGGCTGCTATGAGCCGATTGATAACGAGTATGACCTGAGTGAGATTTATGAATACCTCAAATCCCTTTGACATGGAGACGACACAGGCTGAAAGATTCATCAAGGTAGCCGAATGGCTGAAGAGCCAGGAGCAGGAGTTCTCCAAGAACTTCAAGGGCTCAAGGTCGATAATCGAGATATACAACAAGCTCCCCAAGGAGTATGACAAGACGCTGAGCCTCACCGATTACGTCAACAGCAGGCACAAGGCGAACTACGTGGTACAGCAGCTGGCCATGGCGGTGAACAGCGCGTTCGGTTTCCGTTATTTCAAGTTCACGCCCAAGAACTGGACGCTGGCCTTCGGGATAAGGACTTACCGGGATGGCTCCAGAGAGGTGTATATGCAGGAACATAACAACTGGGACGGCGGTCAGAGCTGCATGAGCATCGGCATCAGTGACCTCGGTAACGCAAGAGAGGCATACAAGAAGCTGCTTGAGGACCACATCAAGTACAGAGGTGACGATTACGATGAGGTCATTGGCGATAAGCTCAAGGCAGCGTTCGAGTTGAAAGCGGAGAAGGCAGAGAGTTTGAATGTAGGTATTGACGTCTTATTATAGAGCAATGAACAGACAAAGAAGAAAGAGGCTTGAAGAAGCCATCAGCAAGATTGAAGAACTGCAGGCAGAAATCCAGAGCATAGCAGAGGAGGAAAGGGAAAGTTTCGACAACATGCCGGAGAGCCTTCAGGACGGTGAGCGCGGTCAGCAGATCAGCGACAACGCAGACAGCCTGGATATGGCTGACAGTGATTTTGATTCCCTGTTGGACACCTTAAGAGAGGTGATATGACAATCGTAAGGAATAGAAATGAGTACCGGACCAAACGAGGTCTGGTCTTCATCGAGAAGTACTGGAGAAAGGGAATGAATCTGTTCCTCTGGAGATACGGAGTGAACGGCATGATACTCAAGGACTGCCTGTTCAGCAGGCCGGTAGCAAAAAGAGTCTTAAGCGGCATATGATGAGCATAATCAGCAGGAACATAGAGGACGGCACCCATAACTTCTACTTCGATGACGAGCGGAACACATGGGTAGGTATCACTCCCAGCACCCAGACATGGGAGTTCCAGCAGGATGATGACGAGGAGTCGTATCTGAGCGGCACCTATATCACAGACCTGAATACGGTAGTTGACTATGACGGTGTTTATGAACTTCCGGCAGAGGTCATCATGGCCCTGTCGGATATGGGATTTGACATAGAGCTATGAAGGAAGCGAGACTGAAGAAGCCCCACAGAGGCTACACCTCCATTATGGTCGATCTGGACAGCATGCACGGAGGTTATCGTGGTTACCAGTACTCCTGCACCGTGATAGACAGCGGTGAGGAGATATTGTGTTACGAAGATGAGTTTGACTGGATATGATAGAGATTGATTTCTACGAGAAGAAGAAGCAGCTACATGAGGAGATGCTTGAGGCCATCAGGCAACTGTTCATCCTCGGTGGAATAAGTGAGATCGACCTGATGCCGGAAGGTGAGCTTCAGCGTCACGCATACGTGATACTCAGCCCGGACGGATGCGACAGCGTCCATGAGGCCCAGGTCATGAAAGTGTTCTATGAGGATGACGAGTTATCTGTCGAGGTCAACACCTATGACGGACGGATATCGCTCGAATACGCTGGTATAGTGGTGACTGACACACTGGAAACCCTGTACGAAGCGGTGTATGGCCATGTGGCCGACATCAACAGGGAGTATTTCATGCTCACCCTTGACGAGACAGGACAGCCGGACGGTACGATTGAACCCCACACATGGAGGATAGAGTACGCTGAGCAGATAAAGGAACTGCACGGATTCGTGTATGACAACTATAATGACGCATTTAGCAGGGTAACGTTATGACAGATATTGACGGAGCGCAGAGACATACGCTGAACAGGGCGCAGTTGGATGACATCTACAGGTCACTGGATAACTTCAGGTCTGACTGCACCAAAGCGGAGTACCGGGAGAACAAGGTGCATTTTGACGCTATCTTCAGTCTAATCCACAGCCACATGGTATGACGTTCGGCAGGTATTGGGATGACGGATATATAGTCAGTGTGTTCTATGACATGGGTGACGGAATGAGGTGGCATCCCTTGAGGAACTTCGGTGACCACCAGTCGGATTCGATAGAGTTTCGGAACTATGACTGCCCGGAACTGACGGATGCACAGGTCAGGCTCCTCATCAAGAACTACAGCAAGGACAGGATATACAAAAGGATAAACAGCAGGAAGTTTATAATCGAGAAGCAATGAAGATGTACGAAGGAAAAGAACCGTGTCCAGGATGCGGAAGAAGCGGAGAAGATAATCCGAGATCAGGTAAGAATGAGTTATGTCACGATTGCAAGGAAGCTTTGCGGATAGGCAAGGCATTGGTTAGGGAGCGTAACTTGGAACGTAATTGGTACCAACTGGATGAACTGATGATTGCCGAAATGACATGGTACACCATTCCATTGGGAGACATAAGCAATGCAGTATGTCACCTACTTATGACGTTCTCTCAGTTTGATTCAAGGTATGCTACATGTAAGTACACCCCCTCTGAACGTCAGCTTGCAGGAGAAGTCAGTGCAACGACAGCAAGAGACACTTTTGTCTTGCCGGATGTGACATTTGAAGCTGCCAAGAAGTTGTGCGGAATGCTTAAAGAGGCTTGCTGGAAATTAAGGAGAGAGCAAGAAGACTATAAAAGACAGCTTGACCAGCAGAACAGAGAGTACATGAATGCAGAGAAGAACCGCATCTACAATGAAGGTGTATCATATGGACGCAACCTGCTCACCCAGTTGAACAAAGGAGAGATAGGTGTGAATGAGTTTGAGAAGTTCGTTGAAAAGTATAAATGAGAAGTTATGACAAAGGAAGACAAAGAGGCTTTGCTGGCCAAGTTAGATGAACTGCAAGCCGGTAATGCAGAGAACTGCAGGAAAGGATTGCTTCATCCTCTATCCATGGCGGCACGTGACGGTCAGCTGTTCGCTTTACGCGACTGGATAAATGAACGATTCCAGGATCCGGATAGCGACTTGGGCGATGAGATAAAACATAGCTTCACCCACCATAAGCCGGATGAGTCACTTGTTGAGGCTGTCAAGCATCAGATGGAGGATGACGGAAATGTTGACGATTTCGTCAGGAGAGGTATTGATGATATTGTTATCCAGTACTCAGAACTCGGTTCGCAATGGAAAGAAAAGCAGATGATGAAGGGTGCGTTTGAGGCAGTTGTAAAAACCCTTGTCGGAAGCGATAGGCTGGTTTTTATTCCACGAGACGAATACGCATTAGGCGAGAAGGTGAAAGTGATAGTGATTAAGGCAGAGAGAGAAGAGAATGTTTCCAGATAACTAAAGTCGAAGACAGGCATGGAAAAGAGTGAGATTGAAAAGGGAATGTGCGTGTTTGTCAAGTCTATGCGCGTAGGTGCTGAAGTGGTTGACTGCACCAGACAGGACGGACGTATAGAGGTTAAGATTGCAAGGATGAACGTTACATCCAAAGGTGTTGAAACGGATATCAGGAACGAGGTTGTCGATGCAGACGATCTGTTATTGATAAAGAAAAAGAGAGGAGTCATAATAATATGAGACTGAAGGAATGGTACTGGTGGTTTGTGGAAAGCAAGCTCAGGAAGACGAGGCTGTTCTACAGACCTTCTTACGGACAGATGGTAGCCATCAAGAGAACCCTTGAGTTCCTGGAGAAGCACAAGGATCTGCGTTTCTCATATAAGTTCCAGTTGAAGACCATACTGAACGATTGGGAGAAGGTGTACAAGATTAAGGTTGACGATAAAGAGAAGCAAGTATGAAAGCAAAGAGGACCACGTTTGAAGTTGACGGTATCAAAGAGCCGTGCATCGAGGTAGGAGAAGAGTCATGCAAGGTCAGGATAAGCAAGTTCTATCACTATATCGGAAAGGACACCCTGCTTGTCGCTGTATTCGCTGACGGAGAGTTGAACAGCAAGGAGGAGGTAAAAGGAGACTATGACTCCCTCACCTTCGCCGATGCCATAAGGATAGCCAAGGAGACATCAGCCTATGTTCACTAAGATTTGTGTGGATGCCCCCACCCTGAACATCCGGCACAGGATGATGAAGGTCAGCGAAGCGAGAAAGCTCTGCAAGGCGAACGGTCTTGGTTTCTGGATCCGGGGCCGTGTCATGATGACGAGACGCAAGCTGCACTCCAGCCATAAGGTCAGGAGGTACAACTTGCACACTGGAGAGTATGAGACCAGCAGCGTGATCGCTCTGGTCCCTTTCGGTACGATAATGGAGTTCGGATGTTTTAAGTTCCCTTGATATGGAGACAACGTATGAACAGGATTGCGCCCTCATCATAATGGCAGCGAACAGCCTTGGCGTAGAAGTCGGGTTCCTCAGCGATGCGGAGGCGGTCATCAAGGAAGGCAAGCACATACACCCCTGCAACGCCCTGCTGTTCGAGCAAGCGGCTGCAGAGGCGCATGATGAGATTGTCGGCATGGGTGAAGAAATGCAAGCCAAGGCCGACAGGATTGTTGAACAGATAAAGAGAGAGTATGTACAGGTCATTGGAGTCAGATGACTACGTTTCGTTCTTCGTCCTTCACGGAGCAGGTATAACGTTCAAGACGATAGGCCAGCTGTTCGGATGTTCCAGATGGACGGTGAGCAGGAGGCTGAAAGCCAACTTGGACTTTGCCAAGCAGGAGGCAGAAAGAAGGTACGGCAAGCCTAAAGGTTCAGGATGTAGTCGATAACCTTACGGTTTGCCTCGTCCACCTTGCGTATGCTACGGTCAATATAAATGGCCGTAGTTTTGTTTTTGACGCCATGCCCCAGAGCGGCCTCGATGGTCTCGTCAGGAATGTCTATCTCAGCAGCCAGCGTAGCCCATGTATGTCTGGCCACGTAAGTGGAGAGTCCGGGAAACGCAGTATGGTAAACCAGTGTCTTCTTGCCGTTGACGATTTCATGAGAGCGTGGGCCGATTTGCTTGAGAGCCCGGTTGAGAGTGGAGAGGTAGTTATGGGTGTTGGCGAACTTCTCGGTCACGTTAAGCAGCTTGTCAGTTCCCCTGTACTTGTCGATGATGGCCTGCGCCTCAGGCTCCACCTTGATGTTGTAGAGCCTCGATGTCTTGGAACGGCTGTATATGATTCGTCCGTCCACCACCTCGGTCAGGTTGAACAGGTCTTCGGCATTTATCCCTATGAGAAAGAGAATGAGCTTGAACATGTCCACATACTTGACCTCATGCGGAAGCACAGGGTATGAGAACAAATCCCTTATGGTGTCAACGGTATAGGCACGCTTAGCGGTGGCCACCATGTTGACCATGTACTTGCGGAACGGATAGTTGGTCGTTATCTCGTCATCGATGGCATCGTTGAACACGGCGCGTATGTTACGGAAATGGATGCTCCGTGTGTTCTGTGACGGCTCGGTGTTCTGCAGGAACTTGTCGAAGCGCATGAGCCAGTCCTTGGTGATCTGCTCGAACGAGAGAGTCTGGACCTTGCTGTCGAACCTCATCATCATGGAAAGTGTCTGGTTGTACAGGTCTCTGGTGCGCTGCTTCTCCCTTGACTCGGCATAGGTCTTGAACCGGGTTATGAACAGCGTTCCGTTCTGGTACTCCGGTGAAAGCCTCTCTGCAATGATATGCTTTATCTGTACGGCCGACTTGCGAACCAGTTCCCCTTCGGCTGTCAGCTTCATCAGCATGGAGTCTATGGTCTGCTTGCGAGACTGGATGTAGGAGTTGAGCGCGTTCTTGTTCGGATGGTCCTTGACCTTGCACTTGTCCTTGTCCCACTGGCAGGGCAGGATTCTGATGTCGAGTGAGAGATATGACGTCCGGCCGTTCTTTGTGATGCTCACTTTGAGAGGAGCTGGCTCGCCTCGTTTCACGGCTCTTGCGTCAAGATAGAAATTGGTGGTGGCCATCAGGTTAAAATCATTTGCAAGTTATTTGCAAGTTTTTCGGTGCAGAATGGTGCAAAAGAGTGCCAAAAGGTTCAAAAAGTCTGATTGGTGGTTTATCGTGAAATCCTTGTCTGGATATGTTGTAGAGCGGAAAGACGGGGATTCGAACCCCGGATACGCTTTTGGCGTATACACGCTTTCCAGGCGTGCATCCTGTTCTCATAAGCCCTTGAACTGCAGGCGTTTGAAACATCGACGATTTTCATTTGCAAGCTATTTTCAAGTTTTTCGGTTTTTCGGTAATCAGGAGCAAATGTTAAAATACCGATAGGGTTAGAAATTTCTTAGGATTTCCGTAGATTATTCTAATCATTTTTGGTATCTTTGCATTGAACAATTACCAAAACCGTGCAAATATACGATTCAAAAACGGTTTGGCAAAGAGTTTAAGGTAAAATAACAATCAAGATGGCAAGAGCAATGAAAGAAACAACAGGATGCCAGTTGCTTGATGATGTCAACTGGGAAAAGAAGTCACTGAAAAAGAAGTTAGTATGTATCTGGACAGGCGTATCGATTATGCTTGCAATTTGCGAGGGTACGCTGGTTTACGAGTTAATCATGCTGGTCAATATGGTAGCCAACGCTATAGCATGCGCCAAGACCAGAGCCTTTGAGGACTGAACGTCATGGTGAACGAAGAACCGAAGCTGTCCCCCACCTCCAGATACAGCATAGGGGAGGCAGCGAGCATACTCGGTATACACAGGAACACCCTGCGCCGTCTGACCAACGTGGAGGGCGGTATCAGATGCCAGTTCAGGAAAGGCAACAAGAGAAAGTTCTACACAGGCCTGGAGATAACGAGGTTCTGGAGATCGTACCTGTAATGACCTATTCTATAGACATCGTGTCAAGACTCGGACTCCCGGGCCTTGCGTCTGCGTTTCTTGGGAACTACGGTAGCAGTGTCGCTGCCGTAGGAGAAGATGAAGCCCTCGCCTGTAAGGAGCCAGAGCGCGGAGACTCCGTAGTCCTTGACCAGATGGTGAAGGAGTTCGGGCTTGAGTACGGTGTTATGAGGAGAGTCGGCCACATGGATGAGGTTACGTCGGTTGAGTCCGTACCTGCGCGTCACGGTCTGCAGTCCCCTGATCTGTCCGGCCTCTTTGAGAAGCTCGATGGCTTTGAAGAAGCGTCTGGTTATTTCCTGCCCCTCGGCAGATATGTTCATAGCCATTATTGCAGCAGTTTGTTTTCGAGAAGTGATATGAGGCGTTCAAGGTTCTTGGCGTTCATCTTGTTCGCCTCGGCATTGATGAGGTTGGCTTCGGAGTTCTTTTCGGAGAGCTGTATGAACTCGTGCATCATCTTTATCATGATGGTCATGTTACCTTCAAGGTTCTCGTTGTTAGGAAAGTCGAAGGGGTTTTCTATAGGAGATTCTAACAGCATTTCCCCGAAGCCTGTCTTCAGCCACTGGATGTTGAGTTCAGGGAAGGCTGTCTTGATGAGCATGAAGGAACTGCTCCTGACATTGTCGTTTGCCTTGCTGCAGAAGCCGTTACCCAGTTTGCACATCTTCTCAAACTCGGACGCCTTGAGGTTCTTGTACTCAAGGAACTCATAGAGACGCTCTTTTAAGGTACTCATAAAAATCTTTAGAATAGGGCGAATTTTTTTAGAACTTCGTTAGGATATTCTAAATATATTCGCTATTTTTGCATTACCATTTTATAACAACACTACAAAATTAAGAAAGATGGACGAGAAGAGAACACAAGAGGCCCAAGAAAATGGAGAAATGACCCTCAAGGGCTATTACCAGTCCCTGCCGGACGCCAGCTATCCCAAGACGGATTTCGTCAACGAGATTGCGAGCGAGGCCAAGGTGTCGGCAGCCACTGTCCGTAACTGGGTCGTGTACGGCATGAAGCCGAAGAACAAGAAGCACATCGAGATCCTGGTCAAGCGCACAGGAATCCCTGCAGAGAAGTTATGGAAAGACTGAGGATAGACGACATAGAGTTCTACACCATAGGTTCGGACGTCTGGTATCTGACATCGGACGGAGGCAACGAGAAGCTTGACGAGAGCAGGAAGGAGGTCATCGCCATTCTGATTGACAGAATCATGGAGTGCTACCCGGATGCTTACGAGGCCATGGAGAAATGGTACTCGCGTTCATCGGCTAACGTCACCTATTATAGATGGCTGATTGCCACACGTTTCGTCAAGTGTAACTTCGGACGTCTGGACACCACGGCCAAGGACGTGAAAGGATCCGCGTTCCGCTTCGAGAAGGTCGAGTGCCCGATGCGAGGCGAGTGCAGGTACGAGGGTATAGTATGCATGCCTGTGTTCAACAGCAGGCTGTCGGAAGCGGAGCTGAGGGTCATGCGTCTGGTACATGACGGACTCTCGAACGAAGACATAGCCGACAGGCTGTACCTCTCGCCCAACACGGTGAAGAACCATATCAAGTCGGTGTATGCCAAGCTGGACATACACGAGAAATCAGAGTTCATAAGATACGCTGACAAGAACAACCTATTCGGTTAAAATATGTTTTACTTAATCTATTTAGAGCAATGAGCAGTTTTAAGAACCCAAGTGAACTGGAGTTCACTACGACTATCAAGATGCTGGTTTACGGCCAGCCTGGTATCGGAAAATCGACAATGGCCCTGAGCGCACCCCAGCCAGTGTTGTTTGACTTTGACGGTGGCGTGCAGCGTGTTAACGTAGCCTTCCAGTGCCCCACCCTGCAGGTCAAGAGATGGGAGGATGCAGTGGCAGCTCTCGCTGAACTGAAGAACGGCGAGGTGGAGTGCAAGACAATCATCATCGACACGGCAGGCAAGATGCTGGACTACATGGCCGACTACATCATGCGCGAGGATTCCAAGATGCAGATGAAGGACGGCTCCCTGAGCCTGAAAGGTTACGGAGCGAGAAAGGTCATGTTCAGCAACTTCCTGCGTGAAGTGGCCCTGATGGGTAAGAACATAGTGTTCGTGGCACATGAGCGTGAGGACAAGGACGGTGACGTACGTTTCATACGTCCTGAGATTGGCGGCTCGTCTGCATCGGACCTGATGAAGGAACTGGACCTCGTGGGCTATGTGCAGGCCATCGGCAATGACCGTACCGTGTCATGGAACCCACAGGAGAAGTTCTACGCCAAGAACACCTGCAACCTCCCGGCCTACCAGAAGATTCCGGTCATCGTGGACACGAACGGAAACGTCACCCAGCAGAATGACACGCTGGCCAAGGTCTTCAAGTACTACGATGACAACGTACAGAAGATAAAGGAGACGCGCACACGTTACAAGGAGCTGTGCGACCAACTGGAGGAGGCAATCAACCTCATCACTGACGCCAAGTCCGCGAACGACTTCGTTAAGTCTCTCTCGCAGTACGAGGTGATCTGGGACAGCAAGGTAAGGGCAAGGGAGATGTTCCGTACACACGTGGAGTCCCTGAAGCTGAACTACAACTCCAAGACACGTCTGTATGAGGACCCTGCTGCCTGATGTGAACTATGCCTTCTCTCCGTCCCTGCTGGATGCCTTCGAGACGCTGAACAGCACGAAACTCGAAGATTACTTCTATCAGGACGAGAGCGGGGCGTGGCACAAGAACTACAACGAGGAGGACGGCACGTTCCACCTGTCCGATGCAGAAATGCACGAACGCCTGAAGAAGGAGTTCCTGGACAAGGTGAACAAGGTGCCACAGCCTCCTTCGGAAGCGGCGAGCAAAGGCACGGCGTTCAACGAGATCGTCGATTGCCTTGTGCTTAACCGCAAGCCGGAGAACCCCAAGGTGGTCATCAAGACCATACGCTCAGGCGATGACCTGTTCAGCGTGAAACCCAAGCCGTTACCAATCATAATGCCTGACCACACGGCCAAGACGGATGAGGCTGCGATGAACCAGTTGTATGCCGAGTGTATGGAGCAGTATTCCAAGATTGGCATGCCGTTCATCTACGCTGCCATCGACGGTTTCGAGTTCCTGTTTGACAAGAACCTGTGCATGGACGCAGCAGAGTATCACAAGAACTCGCTGTGCCAGTACTACACGGCAGCGACTCTCCAGACATCGAAAGGTCTGGTGGAGCTTCACGGTTACATTGACTATCTGAGGGAGAACAAGATATTCGATGCCAAGACATCGAAGAAGTACGATTTCGGCAACTACATGCACCGCTGGCAGAGGTACACCTATCCCTATACGATGATAGAGTCCGGCCTGATGGAGTCAGTCAGTTCGTTCGAGTTCACCATTTACAAGCTCACAGGTGGCGGTCCGCGTTCACCCCTCATCACTGGAGAGAGGTACATGGAAGAGTACACCTATGACCATGAGCAGGCAAAGGAGATGCTTGTGGCGCATTGTGAGCAGCTTATCGATTTCCTTGAAGCGAACAGGGAAAGTATAACCAACCTAAAAGTATTCGGAATAGAAGATGCAGATAACAGGCAAGATTGAAGTCATCGGCGAGACCGTAACCATTCCGTCCAAGAACGGAGGTCAGCCGTTTTATCGTAGAGAGTTGGTGCTGGATTGCACCAGATACAACCCTGACACAGGCGAGCCGTGGGAGAACCACCCCAAGTTGGAGTTCTCTGGAGGCAAGTGTTCACTGCTTGACACCTATCAGGTAGGCCAGCGCGTGACAGTGGACTTCTCGCTCAGAGGAGCCAAGTATCAGGACACGCAGACAGGTGAGACGAAGTACTTCACCTCGGTCAGCGGATATGGCATAGCACTTGCAGAGACAGCCCAGACACAGACGCAGGAGGCTCCGCAAGATTCGGCACCACAGGGTCAGGCATCCCAAGGCTATGCATCGCAGGAAGACAAGGACGACCTGCCATTCTGATTGTGAGAGGTCATGGCAATCTTCAACCTGCATAACAGCTACGAGCGCGAGCAGTTCAAGGAGTTCTGCAACAGGCTCTACTCGGAGTGCGTGAACTCCGCTGTAGGTATCGTTGAGGTGAAGAAGAAGCACCTGCAACGGTCCAGCTCGCAGAACGCCTACCTCCATGTATGTCTCGGTTACTTCGCGTCAGAGTTCGGCTATACCATAGATCAGGTCAAGCAGGACATCTTCAAGCGCGAGGTCAACCGGGACATCTTCGAGGTCGAGAGGACGAACAAGCGCGGAGAGAAGGTTGTGTATCTGAGGAGCAGCCGTGACCTCGACACAGCGGAAATGACGAAAGCCATTGACAGGTTCCGCAACTACAGCTCGGCGGTGGCCGGGCTTTACATCCCTGCAGCAAACGAGACAGAAGCTCTGTTCGCGGCACAGCAACAGATGGCGCGGTACGAGCAGTATTTATAACCAAAACTAATTATGGAAGAGGAAGTAAGAATTTCAAAGGCCACGTATGATTCCATGCAGCATACGATTAAGGCCAAAGACGAGAAGATTAAGCAGTTGGAGGAAGACTTGTCCAAGACAAGGCACGACCACGAGGAAGAGATTGAGAAGATGGCCAAGGAGGGCAAGGTACGTATCATGACGTACAGACTTCCTATCTTCTTCTCGCTGTTCTGCAAGGAAGAGATTCCGAAAAAGACCTTCAAGGGCTTTGACGATGTCAAGGAAGAGGTCGAGCAGCACTTCAAGGACGGTCTGTTCAAGGAGGAGCTTGACAAGAAGCGCAAGGAGTTAGAGGATAGCTATAAGAAAAAGGTGGAGGAGAAGGACAAGGAGATTGAAGCCCTCATGAGCCGTTCCCTCTGGAAAAGGATTATCAACAAAAAGCAATAGTATATGTATGCAGATTTGAAAGGCTACGAGCCTAAAGACATGGAGTTCATCATCGATGACCATATAAAGGAGATTTTCCCGGCACAGCTTGACTTCGCGTCACTGAAAGATGCCAAGATAAAGACCGCCAATGACGCCATCAAGTTCATCGGCAAGGAGTTTGTCGCAACGTTCCCCTCCGGCGAGATCGCCATGCGAAAGCTGGATGACTTCGAGATAAGGAACATCCGCGAGGAGTATTGCGTGATGCAGGAGAACGAGGTTCCCAAGCGCAAACTCAACCTCGAAGAGACCCTTGAGGAGATTAAGCTGATGAAGAAACGTGCAGAGGAGGCATACAACTCCATACTTGCTGAGGTGGCCAAGTACGCAGCCGAGGTCAAGGAAGGTACCAAGGAGGTGCTGCTGTCATCCAAGGACACGTTCTGCATAGCACTGGCTGGCTATTACGCCATTTACACCTATGACAAGACGAAGAAGGTGTTCGTGCTGGCCAAGGCCTTCGAGGTGAGAGACCACCAGGAACTCTGGGCCAACGAGGAGAAGAACCGCAAGAGCATGCATGACCTGTTCGGTCTGGACTTCCCTGAGACCCCGAAGCCGGAGGAAAAGGAGAACAAGGAGCAGGAGGCTGCTGACGGTGACCTGCCGTTCGCAGGTGAGAACGAGGTTGAGACCAAGGAACAGCAGGAAGAGGAGTGATGCAGTACCAGCTTCGTCCATACCAGAAGCAAGCGAGTGACGCTGCCGTTGCTGCCTTTACGTCAAGTAAGGACAGTAACGGTCTGCTCATCCTGCCGACAGGAGCCGGGAAGAGTCTTGTGATAGCTGACATAGCGCACAGGCTCCAAGGGCCCCTGCTGGTGTTCCAGCCCTCGAAGGAGATACTGGAGCAGAACTACGCCAAGCTCCAGTCGTACGGCTGTTGGGATTGTGACATCTACTCTGCATCGGTAGGAAGGAAAGCCCTGAACAGGATTACGTTCGCAACCATAGGAAGCGTGATGAACCACATGGAGGATTTCGCGCATTTCACGAACGTGCTTATCGATGAGTGTCACTGCGTGAACAGCCAGCAAGGTATGTACGAGACGTTCCTGAACTCGGTCAAGAGGAAGGTCGTGGGCCTGACTGCCACACCTTACAGGTTAGGGAAGGGTCTGGAGGGCAAGGCCATACTGAAGTTCCTGACGAGGACCAAGCCGAGGATATTCGACAGGGTTCTATACTACTGCCAGATATCGGAGCTGCTGGCCAGAGGCTATCTTGCCGATCTGAGTTACTATGACCTGACGGCCATAAACCTTGACATGGTGAAGAGCAACTCCACTGGAGCCGATTATGATGACGAGTCCCTGAAGAAGGAGTATGAGCGTAGCGGATTCTATGACAAGCTGATGATAACGGTCATGCGTGTCATGCGTCCCAAGAGCGGCATCCCCAGAAAGGGAATACTGGTGTTCACGAAGTTCGTTGACGAGGCGGACCAGCTGGCCACTAAGTTGAGGATGGTCGGCGTTGAAGCAGCTATCGTCACCGGGACCACACCCAAGAAGGAGAGGGAGAACATCCTTGCTCGTTTCAAGAAAGGTGAGATACAGGTGGTGGCCAACGTAGGTACGCTGACCACAGGTTTCGACTATCCGGAACTGGACACTGTGATACTGGCCAGGCCTACGAAGTCGCTGGCCCTTTACTACCAGATGGTCGGCAGAGCCATAAGGCCCTATTCAGGCAAGGAGGGCTGGGTGGTTGACATGTGCGGTTCGTACCGCAAGTTCGGACGTGTCGCCGATCTGAGGATTGAATGTCCGTTAGGAACGTCCAAGTGGGCCATCTACTCCAGAGGCCGGCAGCTGACGAACGTATATTTCTGAGTCATGTTACCTTGGTATAAGAAACGCAAGAAGAAAAAGACCGATGACCTGTTCGCCAAGGCATCGGTGAAGAAGCCAGTTGACCTGACCAAGAAGCTGGACAGGGTCTTCTCGGCATATATACGAGTGCGCGACACCATGCCTAACGGCTGTTTCAGGTGCATCAGCTGCGGACAGATAAAGCCGTTCTCGCAAGGTGACTGCGGTCATTACTACTCGCGTGTCCACATGGCAACCAGATGGGAGCCGGACAACTGCCATATGGAGTGTAAGGGATGCAACAGGGTATCGGCAGACCACCTCATAGGCTACAGGAAGAACCTCGTGTCCAAGATAGGCATTGACGGACTGACCAGACTGGAGTATATGGCACACTCATCCAAGCACTGGCTTGACTTCGAGCTCCAGGAGAAGATCGACTACTACACCAAGGAAGTGAAGAGGATATGCCATGACAAGGGCCTCCAGGTGCCGAAATTTTAGTCCTGATGCGAAATAAAAGTGCAATATGTGTTTTATTTTCAAACATATTTGGTATCTTTACATGCAGATAACCAGTTTAGTGACATTTGCTGGAACGATTTATACTGATTCAGATGGATTGGCTTCTAATGTCACCTTCGCAAGAAGAGAAGCCGTCCACGCTGAATCAGTTTGTTTTATACGTCTATGAGTTCAGGTTACATCAAGCTTTACAGGTCATCCCTTGACGACCCTCTGTACTTCAAGGAGCCATTCACCAAATGGCAGGCATGGTGTGACCTCATCCTGATGGCCTACTACGCACCGACTGACTTCTTCGTCAGAGGTATCAAGGTGAAGGGAAAGAGAGGATGCGTATATAAAGGTGTGATGGAACTGACGGAACGCTGGAAGTGGAGTCGCGGAAAGGTCGAGAGGTTCATCAAGTACCTCGTGGAGGACAAGAAGATAACGGTTCACGCGAACAACGTGGTCAACTGCATGACTATCGTGAACTACGACAAGTACCAGCAGACAGAACAAGGAGAAGGGGAGCTGTTCCCGGTTAGCGAGGACGTTACGTTGCTCAAGAAGGAACTGGATGAGATAAAGAAGCGGTTTGAAGAACAGGAGAAGAAGAAGCCATCGAAGAAAAGTCCCAACCCTCTGATAACGGAAGGAAGGAAGATATTCGAAGAGAGGTATGAGCAGCTATTCGGAAACGCCTACTACTGGCAGGCCAAGGATGCGGTGGCCATGGAGTCGCTGACGAAGAAGATTATGCACTCCAGGAGCGCGAAAGGTCTGGCCAACGGAAATGAGGATGTGATGTCTGCATTGGGTTTCCTGCTCGCTTCGATATCGGATGCCTGGCTGCTGAAGAACTACAGCGTGACGAACATCAACTCGAAGTATAACGAGATAGTTGCACAAGCTAAAGCGAAGCACAATGGAACAACAGGTGAAGGAATGTCTCGGGCAGAAGACGCAGCAAGCGTTATTGCCAGCCTTGCAGCAAAAGAAGACGATGACGATTGAGAAGTACGGTGACAGGCAGGACTTCATGGTGAAGTTCAACCCGGCCAAGCAGGTGACGCAGTGCGCAGACGTTAAGGACTGCTTCTTCGGTGAAGCCCCCACCCTCTCGACGATTAACCTCACTTACGGAAAGATGACAGCGGCCATGTGGCTCGTCCCCCAGTTATATGACCTGTCGGAGTTCTGCGGATGCAAGGACAAGCTGCAAGGCAAGCAGCTGGAGGAATGTGCCAAGGTGATCGCCATGGAGTTCTCCTACCTCAAGGTGACTGAGGTGATGCTGTTCTTCCACAGGTTTAAGTCCGGCAGGTACGGACGGTTCTACGGCTCGGTGGATCCGCTTGTGATAACCACGTCATTGAGAACGTTCCTCGAAGAGCGCATGTATGAGTATGACATGATGGAGCAGCAGAAGAGCAAGGAGAGGATGATGAAGGAGAGGGATGAGGCTGTCCCTTATGAGGATTACCTGAAGATGAAAGAGGAGCAAAAAAAATCGGAGGAAGGCTGATTTTTAGGACGTTACGTTTTGTCAAAAGTCATATAATGATTAGTTTTATAATGTGTTAAAATCAAACATTTAGAGCAATGGGTAAGAAACAAGTGATTGAAGTGCCGGACGGCTTCGAGGTCGAATGGCAGAAAGCAGAGGACGGTTCAATGTCCCTGAAGTTAGTTAAAGAGAAGAGTCAGCTTCCGGTGATGGAGCGCATCAAGACGTTCCAGGATGCCCTGAAGGAACTCGGTGAAGAGCATGAGCTTGTCAAGGAATGGGACGACATCGAGGGAGTATTGACCAATGACCTTGCGGCGTATCTGAAACTGCGTATCATCGTAGCAGCCCTGAACGAGGGCTGGGAACCCCAGTTCACTACGAGCGAGTACCGCTACTATCCCTACTTCGTCCTCTATACAAAGAAGGAGGTTGACGAAATGACAGAAGATCAGAAGAAAGAGCTGTGGCTGTTCGGCGGCAGCTCGAACAACGAGTCGAGTTGCGGCTTGGCGAGCGCGCACTCGAGCGACGCTTGGACGTACTCGGACGCGTACCGCTCGGCTCGCCTTGCTTTGAAATCCAGAGAGCTGGCCATCTACTGCGGAAAGCAGTTCATTGACATCTGGGCTGAATACGTTTACCTGAACAAGTGATATGGAACTGAACGATTATCAGAAGATGG
>Ga0265299_10002432_pt1 | contig 19237 bp, 10 predicted proteins | sample AusTroGonzalo_MG_4_FD_193485 | JGI IMG/M metagenome (GOLD analysis project Ga0265299, IMG submission 193485) | Bovine rumen microbial communities from tropical cattle in Woodstock, Queensland, Australia - Gonzalo_02 | ecosystem: Host-associated > Mammals > Digestive system > Stomach > Rumen ... | reverse complement strand
AGACCATTACCGTTGATCTGGACTACTCGACCATCACCGATATCGATGCACCAACCCGAACCATTTCGGGTTTGAACCTGCCTGCTACAGCCGACGTTTATCTGGTGTTCAAAGGTCGTAAGGGACCGAAACTGTTTAACTTCGACTGGTGGGAGATGCGCGGACAGGAGCAGGTGAACATGCCTTTGTTCCAGACTAAGTACACGGCCGACCCATCACCACTGGTAGTAGGCGACACCCTGTTCCTCTATACTTCGCATGATGCTTCGCCTGAGGATATCCCTGATGTAAACGAGAAGAGCTCGGCCGGCTTCTTTATGTACGACTGGTTGTTGTGGAGCACAACTGATATGGTTAACTGGACTGAGCATGGCGCAGTAGCATCGCTTAAGGATTTCCCATGGCGCGGTCGTGAGAACGGTGCTTGGGCTATCCAGACCGTAGAGCGTAATGGTAAGTACTATCTTTATGCCCCATTGCATGGTCATGGTATTGGTGTGTTAGAGGCTGATTCGCCTTACGGACCTTTCAAGGATCCACTTGGCAAACCACTGGTATGGGATCAGAGCAACTGGTATGATATCGATCCTTCGGTTTATACCGACGACGATGGTCAGGCCTATATGTACTGGGGAAACCCACATACCTTCTGGGCTAAGTTAGGTGAGGATATGACATCGCTGACCAGCGGTGTAACCAAACTGCCACATATCCCCAACTATCAGGAGGGACCTTGGTTCTACAAGCGCAATGGTCATTACTATCTTGGTTTTGCATCAACCTGTTGTCCTGAGGCACTTGGATATGCTATGAGTGACAGTCCTACAGGACCTTGGGAGTGGAAGGGTTACATTATGAAACCAACCCAGCGCGACCGTGGTAATCATCCTGGTATCGTTGACTATAAAGGTCACTCGTATGTGTTCGGTCAGAACTACGACCTGATGCATTTGGAAACCTTTGTTCACCACGAGCGTAGAAGCGTATCTGCAACAGAGATTACCTATAATGCCGATGGAACAATTCAAGAGGTACCTTACTGGTTGGATCAGCAACCTATGAAGCAGCTGCATTGGCTTAACCCTTACAAGAGAGTTGAAGCTGAGACAATGGCTTGGGGATACGGATTGAAGAGTGCAAAGATGGGTATAGAGAATACTGGTGTTGTAGCTGATATGCCAACATCTACCGGTAAGAAGAATATGTATATCTTTGACATCAACAATGGCGAGTATATCAAACTCCGTGGTGTTGACTTCGGTAAGGGAGCCAAGCAGTTTAATATCACTGCTGCTGCTACTGGTGGCTGTACCATCAGTCTGCGTTTAGACAGCGCCGATGGTCCTGTGGTAGGTACCATAACCATCGGTAAGACCGGTAGCGTTGAAAAATACCGTACCTTTGGTGGTAAGGTGAAGAATGCAACAGGCGTTCACGACCTCTATATCTGTTTTGATAAGGCTACAGGTGATGTACGCTTGGATTGGTGGCAGTTCAAGAAGTAAACAATGATAATGAGAAAACTAATATCAACTATTCTGTTCTGCGTGGTGGCTGTGGTAGCTGCTGCGCAGAACCTTTCGGTAACCTATGTGGCCAAGAATGCCGTGAGGGTAAGATACACTAATCAGACAGCGAAAAGTGATTTGCCCGATTGGCTCTATGTAAAACACGATGTGCTGAAACAAGCCGATATCACTGCCGTAGTTAAGGGTAATACCTTGATAGTGAAAGATAAAACCGGCAAAGCCATTTTCTCAGCTAAGGCCCATCAGTTGGTGGGCAGCGAGGCTACGCTGACTTTCGATTCGCCAAAGGATGAGTGTTTGTTCGGACTCGGACAATTCCAGGATGGCTATAGTAATGTGCGTGGTCTTTCGCGTAGGCTCACCCAGGTGAACACCCAGATCAGTATTCCGATGCTGATTTCGAGTAAGGGCTATGGTGTACTGTGGAATAACTACGGACTGACAGAGTTTAATCCCTGCAGTGAGAGCATAAAACTCATAAAACAGGCTGGGGAAGGAAAGCGTGAGGTGGTTGATGTGACATCTACCGAGGGCGGTAAGCGTGAGGTACGTGAACGTCATATCTTTGAGGCTGCTATCGATATTCCTGAGGCTGGCGACTATGCTTTGTTGTTGGATGTAGGACAGAAAATGGCCCGCAGACATAACCTCTCTATTGATGGTCAGTCTGTTATAGAGATGCAGAATCTTTGGTTGCCTCCTACAGCCTCGAAGATTGTACATCTTACAAGGGGTACTCATAAACTTTCAGCAGAATTGACAAAGGATGATAAGCCTGTAGTTTATTATAATAGGGTTAAGGATGAAACAACATTCCGTTCGCCTGTGTCTGAGGCTGTTGACTATACCGTATTTGTTGGTACTCCTGATGAAATAATTGCAACCTATCGCGAGCTTACTGGTGAATGTCCGCAGATGCCAGAATGGGCATTGGGATATATACACTGCCGTGAGCGTTTCCATTCTTCTGAAGAGATTCTTCAGACGGCAAATCGTTTCCGCAATGAGAAACTTCCGGTAAGTGTTATGGTTCAGGATTGGCAGTACTGGGGAAAGCATGGCTGGAACTCTATGAAGTTTGATGAGGAATTCTATCCAGACCCTAAGGCATTGACTGATAGTCTACATAAGATGGACATGAAGTTTATGGTTAGTGTATGGTCGAAGATAGACAAGAACTCTGAGGTAGGTAAGGAGATGGAGGCAGATGGTCACTATATTCCTGATACTGATTGGATAGACTTCTTTAATCCAAATGCAGCAGCTGCTTATTGGAGAAACTTCGAACAAAGGTTATTGCCATTAGGAATAGATGCTTGGTGGCAGGATGCAACAGAACCTGAAAATGACGATTTGGTTGGTCGTAAGGTCAACAATGGACAATGGGCTGGTGAACTGGTACGAAATGTTTATCCGCTGTTGGTGAACAAAACAGTATACGAAGGTTTAATGGCTGCAGGAAAGGAACCCATGATTTTGACCCGATGTGGTTTTGCTGGTATCCAGCGTTATGGTTCAGCCCTGTGGAGTGGTGATGTTGGTAACGATTGGGAAACCTTCCGTAGACAGATTACTGCAGGTCTTGGTATGCAGGCAGCAGGTATCCCTTGGTGGACATACGATGCTGGTGGATTCTTCCGACCTCAGAACCAGTATACAGATAGCGCTTATGTTGAACGAATGTTACGCTGGATTGAGACTGCTGTTTATCTGCCCCTGATGCGTGTTCATGGTTATATGAGTAATACCGAACCATGGAACTATGGTAAGGAGGCGCAAGATATTATCGCACAATGCCTGAATGAGCGTTACAAATTGATGCCTTATATTAAGCGATGTGCCAAGGATGTATCTGAAAAGGGTGGTACATTGATGCGCCCGTTGGTATTCGATTTCTCTAACGATGTTGAGGCTTTGAAGCAAAAGTATGAATATATGTTTGGACCTGCACTCCTAATAAGTCCTGTTACTGAACCAGGAGTTGATTCTTGGCAAACCTACCTTCCTAAGAACAAAGGCGGATGGACCGACTATCGTACTGGTAAACACTATGATGGTGGACAATATGTAACAACAAGTGTTACAAAAGCAAATATCCCAGTGTTTATTCGAGCTGGATATACTATTTACTAACAACATAAACTTTAAGCGTATGAAGACCAAATCTATTTTAATGTTTCTTCTGGCCTGTTGTATCCAGGCTAATGCCGAAACCATTTGTAATGATGATGGTACGGTGACATTTCAGTACAAAAACGATCAGGCCAAAGAAGTACTGGTTGATGTACAATTTGCTGGGCGAAAGCTTATGCAGAAAGATGCAAAGACAGGACTCTGGACTGTAACACTTGGTCCTGCTGCTCCCGACATGTATCCTTATTGCTTTGTGGTTGATGGGGTGAGCATTATGGATCCAGACAATCCACAGTACTTCCCTAACGAAGGTTTTAAGAATAGTCTGTTGGAAATTAAATCGAAAGACGGACTCGCTCATGACATCAAGGATGTACCCCATGGTACTATTGAGTATGTGCATTATTACTCAAAGAGTTTGGGTGGTACCAATAATGCCATTGTCTACCTTCCACCTAACTATATGATGAGCTTTGACAAGAAGTATCCTGTGTTCTATTTGATTAGTGGAACTACAGATACTGATGAGGTTTATTATAAGGTAGGACGTGTAAACTATATCCTCGACAATCTATTGGCTAAGAAGGCTGCCAAGGAGATGATAATCGTACTACCTTACGGAAATCCCACAAAGCTTTTGGCCGCACCCGATGCAAATGCTGCTCCACAAACTAGATTCGGTGGCGATGTTTTCAGTAAGGACCTTATAAATGACTTAATGCCTTATATCGAGAAAAACTATCGTACCATTAATAACAAAGACCATCGAGCCATAGGAGGTTTTTCACGTGGAGGAAATCAGGCGCTATTCAATGGATTGAGTAATCTTGATAAATTCTCATATTTGTGCAGCTACAGTTCGTTTACTTCTACAGATATTGCAGGTGTATACGATAACGCTGATGATACAAACAAGAAGATCCGCTTGTTCTGGCTTGGTGTGGGTACAGATGATTTCCTGTATGGTAACGCTCGCGATTATATGGAGTTCCTTGATAAGAAGGGCATCCGTAGTGTTAAAGAGTTTACCAACGATAAGTTTGGACATACCTGGATGAATGCAAAATACTTTCTGAGTAAGACTCTTCCTCTGCTTTTCAATAAGAAGGCTTCAGAGGAGGCAATGAAGAATGGCGAGCCTGCTCCTGCAGCTACAGGAAAAGAACAGCAGTTCACCCCAGGTGTTATGGCACGTCTATTCCCACGTCCTATCATTTCGCCAGAATATACTGAAGATGGTATAATGTTCCGTTTCAAGGCACCTGATGCTCAGAAGGTTGAGTTGGAGTGTGAGATTCTGCCCGAGAATTTGGCTATGGAACGTGATAGTGACGGCGTATGGAGTGTGAAAATGAGTGATAACCTGTTTGAAACCTTCAAATACTGTTTCGTAGTTGATGGAATGCAGGTTACCGACCCAAGCAATATGTATATCTCGCCCGATGCTGGATTTAAATACAGTGTTGCCGACAATCCTAAGTCTCCATTCAATTTCGCATCTCAGGGAGAGATAGCTCACGGACGTGTCAGCTATGACCTGCAGCGCAACACTGCTTTCTATTCTTCGGGTAATATGCGAATGGGTGTGATGCCTGCTTTTGTCCAGCTTATTCCTGTAGAAGGCGAATCAATTGAGAGTTGGTTTAAGGTAGGTGGAGCAGATGCTATTGCTGACAGAATGATTGCCGATGGAAATACAAAACCATGTATGATTACTGTTACAGCCCAAGATTTTACTCAGCAACAGGGTGGTATGCAGATGCCTGGTTTTAAGATGAATAAACTCGATGCAAACGATTATCCTACATGGAGTCAGCGTCGTAGAGCTTTGGTAAAGTTGCTGCTTGATATTAAGAAACAGCCAGATCCAGAATTCCCCGCTATGGGTGGTGGTTTTGGTGGCGGCTTCGGCGGCGGCTTTGGTGGTAATGATTAAACTATATTTAATAAGGATAACTAATGAAAATTATATCAACTATTGTATTTTGTTGCGCTACCCTCTGTGCTCAGGCACAAGGGGGTAGCCAGCTTCCTTTGTTTTACCCAATTGAGAATACAGGTGCAGCTTTTGCTAAACCTGCTATGCCTGAAGCAAGTAAATTGCCCGTAACAAAGAATCTGCCTGATCCGCTTGAAGGTGTGAATGCTTTTGGAGATTGGTCTCGCAAACGTAGTGAGATAGCCGCTCTTATTCAACATTATGGAATAGGCGAGAAACCAACAGTAAATAAAGAGAGTATAAAAGCTCGTATGTCGGGCGATACATTGATAGTGGATGTTACTGTTAATGGTGAGACACTTACATTAAGCTCAGAGATAAAATATCCTAAGACAGGAAAGGCTCCTTATCCGCTGATGATAGGTTCAAGTATGATAGCTCTTCCACGTCAACTATTTGAAGATCGTCCTATTGCCACAATGAACTTCCACGAGAAACAGGTTAACGATTATGGTCAGTGGGGAAAGCATCATGAAAGAGGAGAACATAACTTCGACCGACTCTATCCTCATTTGAAGGATAATGGAGCATATAGTGAATGGGCTTGGGGCTTTAGCCGTCTGCTTGACGGATTGGAGCAGTTAGGCCCAGAGGTTACCAAGATTGATATGAAGCATATTGGTGTTACTGGCTGCTCGTATGCTGGTAAGATGGCTCTCTATTGCGGTGCCTTCGATGAGCGTGTCGCTCTTACAATAGCTCAGGAACCTGGTGGCGGTGGTGCTGCTGCTTGGCGTATTTCACATTTACAGAATGACGTGGAGAATATTGATAGAACCGATTATCATTGGTTCTTAGAGAGCCAACTTGAGAATTTCCGTGGCGACAGCGTTTATCGGTTGCCTTACGACCAGCATGAGCTATGTGCACTTGTTTGCCCACGTGCTTTGTTGTTGCTTGGTAATCCTGATTACAAATGGTTAGCTGATGATGCTATGTTGGTTTCTGCCCAAGCTGCCAGAAAGGTATGGGCCCAATTTGGTATAGCCGACCGTATGGGTTGGAGTATCGTAGGCGGTCATGGACATTGTCAGCTGCCTGAGTGTCAATGGCCAGAGGTGTTAGCGTTTATCGACAAATTCCTGTTGGGACGCGACGCTGATACAAATGATGTACATGTATATTCTAAAACATTAATAAAATGAAGAAAACACTATTATCAGTATGTATGTTATGCCTCTCTGCTGTAGCCATGGCTCAGCCAGCTGGAGGCTTTGGAGGATTCCAGGTGCCTCAGGTTAAACTTGAGACATCACAGGAATGGAAAGATGTAAACTATGCAGGCGATGATAAGGCTTATCACACCTGCGATATCTATCTGCCTAAGCAGCAGAAGGCTTCTTATCCTGTTGTGATTCATATCTATGGCAGTGCCTGGTTCAGCAATAGCAGTAAGGGTATGGCCGATTTGGGAACAATCGTAAAGAGTTTGTTGGATGCTGGTTTTGCTGTAGTTTGTCCTAACCATCGTTCAAGTATGGATGCTAAGTGGCCTGCACAGATTCATGACATCAGAGCCGTGATTCGTTTTGTACGTGGTGAGGCTGAGAAGTACAAGTTTGATACTAAGTTTATTGCTACCAGCGGCTTTTCTTCTGGTGGTCATCTGGCTTCTACTGCCGCTACTACCAGTGGCACCAAACAGACTAAGGTTGGCACAGTGGATATCGATCTGGAAGGAAATGTAGGTAACTATCTGAACGAGAGCAGTGCCGTTAATGCCGCCTGCGATTGGTCAGGTCCTATCGATCTTACAGCAATGGACTGTGGTGAGTCGATGAAGATGGGCGAGAACAGTCCGGAGGATGTGCTGCTTAACTCTAAGTTAGCCAAGGAACCAGATAAGTATCTCAGTCTAAGTGCAACAACCTATGTAGATAAGAATGATCCTCCTGTTATCATCTTCCATGGTGAGAAGGATAATGTTGTACCTTGCTGTCAGGGAAAGGCTTTCTATGAGACCCTAAAGGTTGCTGGTGTAAAGACCGAGGCTACTTTCGTACCAGAGGGCAGTCATGGTGGCCCTGCTATGTATGTAGAAGAAAACCTTCAGAAAATGGTTAATTTCCTGAAGGCTCTTTTGAAATAATATCGGAATGATTTAATCGTGAAAGATTAAAGCCGATTGCGAATCAACAACGGTCTTGGTGCCTTTGATGGTGCCGAGGCCGTTTTCGTTTATGTTACCATCACAGCATACCACGGTATATCTGCCGTCAGGTATTGAAACTTCTATAGGCTCCTTGCTTGCATTAAGTACTACATAAATGTTGCGCCAGTCATCTCTGCCTGCATAGTTTTTCAAACGGAAGGCTACTACTCCTTCTGGAGTATCGATAAATTCCAGATGCTTGCGTACCAAGTCGGCGTTAGCAAGACGGAAAGCAGGATGGTTCTTTCGCAGTTGAATAAGATTCTTGTAGTAGTTGAATACCTGTGGATACTTCTTAAGATTATCCCATGGAAGTTGGTTTATACTGTCGGGCGACTCAAAGCTGTTGTGCACGCCTTTCTTATTGCGCAGCAGTTCCTCACCACTGAGCATGAAGGGCACGCCCTGTGAGGTGAAGACGGCTGTCTGTGCTAGTAGGTCGAGCTTGATCAACTCGTCGGTGGTGATGCCAGGGATACTACTCTGCAAGCGATCAACCAGACACATGTCGTCGTGACAGCTCACGTAGCTGATCATCTGGGTAGGCTCTGTGGCCCAAGGCTCCTTGCTATAGTTCACCTTAGTCATATCCACCTGGGGGTGACTGATGGCGCCAACTATACCAAACTTAAGAGACTCTTTGTTGTCGGCAAAACCTGCTAGGAATGCAGGTTTGGTGTCATCGCTGAATGGACCACGCAGTGCGTCGCGTATCTCATCGCTGAAGGCGGCGATGCGTGGCATCTGTGGGATATTGGCCTTCATGCCAAGTTTTTCCTGTGGATAGGCACAGGTGCCAGCACTCCAACCCTCGCCATAAATAAAAATGGTTGGATCGATGTCATCCACAGCCTTACGGATGGCGTTCATCGTCTCGATGTCGTGTATGCCCATCAAGTCGAAACGGAATCCGTCGATATGGAATTCGTTGATCCAATACTTCACGCTCTCAATCATGAACTGGCGCATCATGGGCTTTTCTGATGCTGTCTCATTACCGCAACCACTGCCGTTGCTGTACTGACCATCGGTTGTTTTGCGGTAATAGTAGTCTGGATAGGTGCGCTGGAAGTTTGAGTGCTCGATGTCGTAGGTGTGATTATACACCACGTCGAGAATCACGCGGATGCCAGCCCTATGCAGGGCTTGCACCATCTGCTTGAACTCGCGGATGCGCACCTCGGGCTTGTAAGGATTGGTGGAATAGCCACCCTCGGGCACGTTGTAGTTCATGGGGTCGTAACCCCAATTATATTTGTTGTCAGCGAGGCGCGTCTCATCTACCGAACCATAGTCGTAACTGGGCAGAATGTGGATGGCATTCACGCCTAACGACTTCAGATGGTCGATGGCCCAGGGCTCAGTAAGTGCCATGAACTTACCAGGGTATTTGGCATCCTTGCGAACAATCGAGAAATCACGGTGATGCATTTCGTAGATAACCAGATCGGCAGGCGACTTGGTAACAGGACGTTGGTCGCAGCACCAATGGGCAGGATTGGTTTTCTCCATATCAATGATGGCGCCACGCTTACCGTTGGCACCTACGGCTTTTGCGAAAACTCCAGGGCACTCACCTTTGCCCATGTCAAAGGTATAGAACTTACCCATCAGGTCGCCCTTTATGGTAGCAGTCCAGCACTCGTTGCCAGTCTTCTGCATCTTCACGCTCTTGATAGCTTTGCCTCCCAGACCATCTTTGTAGATGCGAACAGTAATCTGTTTAGCGTTGTTAGGTGCAAACAACTGGAACTTGGTCTCTTGAGGCGCATAGCTCACCTCTTTAAACGTCTGTGCTACTACCTGATGGGGTAGTAGCATAGACAATAATCCTGCAAAAATCAATTTCTTCATGCTTTATTTTGCAATAAGTGATACGGCGAATCCTCCACCAGGAGCCTCTGTAAGCTTCAGTACATCCTTGGCTGTTACCACCTTTTTGGTGATGACGTAAGCCTTTGGATTGTGCTCGTAGTGGGCATCTTTGGCATCAGCGTAGATGGTACAGTCGTATTTACGCCCTTTATCCAAGAAGTTGAGTTTGATAGTGCTCTTGTGTCCGTTCTCATCGCACTTGCCACCAATGAACCAATTGTTGGTGCCCTTGGCTTTGCGGGCTACGGTGATATAGTCGGCTGGTTCAGCCTCCAGATAGATGCTCTCATCCCAGTCGCAAGCTACATCGCGGATGAACTGGAAGGCATCGTCAAACTTCTCGTAGTTCTCTGGCAGGTCGGCTGCCATCTGCAAAGGTGAGTACATAGTGAGATAGAGTGCCAATGAACCTGCTATGGTGATGCGTGCCCAAGAATTGTTGTTGCTCCATTCATTCAACTTGGTAACGAATATTCCTGGGGTGTAGTCCATCGGACCGCCCTGCAAACGGGTAAATGGCAGGATGCAGGTGTGATCGGGATTAGAACCACCGAAAGCCTCATACTCTGTACCGCGTGCCGACTCATTGCCTACTAGGTTAGGCCATGTGCGGCAGATACCTGTGGGACGTGTAGCCTCGTGGGCGTTGACCATGATATGGTGCTTAGCAGCCTCTTTCACTACGTAGAGGTAGTGGTTGTTCATCGACTGCGAGTAGTGGTGATCGCCACGAGGGATGATGTCGCCTACATAACCGGTCTTCACAGCGTCGTAGCCGTATTTGTTCATCAAGTTGAAAGCCTGCTCCATGTGGCGCTCGTAGTTCTGGGTAGAGCTTGAGGTCTCGTGATGCATTAGCAGCTTTACGCCCTTTGAGTGTGCGTATTCGTTCAGCATCTTGATGTCGAAATCGGGGTAGGGGGTTACAAAGTCGAAGACATCGCGCTTCCACATGTTGGCCCAGTCTTCCCAACCTACATTCCAACCTTCTACAAGTACCTGATCCAGACCATTTTTAGCGGCAAAGTCGATATATCGCTTCACGTTCTCGTTGTTGGCCTTGTGGGTGCCATTGGATTTCACCTTGTTCCAGTCAATGTTGTCAAGCTGGATGCTGGGATAATCGTTGGTGTAGTTCCAACTGCCACGTCCAACAATCATTTCCCACCAAACACCGCAGTACTTTGTTGGGTGGATCCATGAGGTATCTTCAATCTTACAAGGCTCGTTGAGATTCAGAATCAGATTGTTTGACAGCATGTCGCGAGCATCATCTGATACCATAACTGTACGCCAAGGGGTGGTACATGGAGTCTGCATACAACCCTTCAGTCCTGTAGCATCTGGAGTAAGATGACTTACAAATGTGAATGGTTGTGGCAGTGGATACTTAGATGCAGTTGGTTTTGGTGTATATGCATTGCTGCCACCACCAAGCTTTGTTGTAAGTGCCTTTGTCTCTGCATCAACCAGCTCAAGGTGCATTGTAGCGTAATCAAGACATGCTGCCTCGTGGATGTTAATGTAGAGACCATCACTGCTTTTCATTTGAAGTGAAGTCTGAACACCTGTGGGCGAGAATACTGCTACCGACGAGTTATCCCAGTTAACGGCAGTCTTCATTTTTTCACGAATCTCCGAGAGTTTACATTCCTGAGTTTCCTGCTCCTGAGTGTCGTAGTCGCCTGGCAGCCACCACGCAGTGTGGTCGCCTGCCATAGCAAACTCGGTATGCTCTTCCTTAATCAGGAAATAATTCAGATTTTGCTGCTGTGGGAACTCGTAGCGCAATCCAATACCATCGTCATATACACGGAAGCGGATAATAATCTCTCTACGTTGCTGTTGCTGCAGTGTAACAGCCAGCTCATTGTAGTGGTTTCGTATGTTCTTTGTTTCTCCCCAAACAGGTTGCCAGGTCTCATCAAACTCACTCAACTTCTCGTCCTTGATGCTGAATCCGTCCATTAGGTCGGTCTCTTCCAAACCAGCCGATGCGTGTTTGTCTTTTGCAAGTTCCAAACCAAGGAAAGATGGTTTGATTACCTCGCGACCTTTGTAGGTCATCTCGTAAACAGGACGACCTGTACCATCGACCTTGAATTTTAGCTCGATATTGCCGTTAGGCGATTTTACGTTGCCGGCGATGGCCATCAGTGGCAGCAAGGCCAGCGTTAAGAATAACTTTTTCATTTTATTATTTTCTTCCGCTTTGAATAATTAAAGTGCTGATTTCATCGTTGAAACTATCGGCCTGCAGCAGCTGTTCAATATTCATATGCATGCGATAGCGCCAATAGTGTCGTGGGTTGGCTGGGATGTTGATACGCTCGGCATTCTGGTCGGGCAGTCGCAAAGTCTCGTCAATACTCAGCCAGTCCTGTAGCGACAGCAGGCAGAGCATAGATGGCGATGTGAGATGACGGCTCACGATGTCCTTTGCCAACCATCCTGGCAGTGGGTGAGGTGCAGCTCCGCCACGTCGCAGCGAAGTGTTGTAGTATGTCTGTGTCTGTTCTTCGTCTTCGTCCCACCACTGGCGTAGGGTCGACATATCATGTGTAGATATTGTGTCGACAGAGCGATATGGATTGTGCGACAACTTGCCAAAGCGTGTTGTAGGATCCTTTGGCATCGACTGAATTTCCAGACTCAGTATGCGCAATTCGTTCATCACCCAGGGCACACAGTCGGGTACCATACCAAGGTCTTCGGCGCATACAAGCATGCGGGTAGCCTGAGTAAGGCGAGGCAGTTTCTTCATAGCCTCGGTATACCAGAACTGGTTGTTGCGACGATAGAAATAGTCGTTGTACAATCGATTGAACACAGCCTTGTCATTGTCCCAAAGTGCCTCGTATATAAAGTCGTTCTGCACGCCGATTCTTGGGTGGAACTTATCATTGTTCTTGCGATCGCGTACAAATAGTACATCGCTGATAAGGGCGTATAGTCCGTCTCGCAGATTTGCAAGTTCGGTAGTGTCGCTTGTCTTGCCAGCTTCAGCCTTATACCAAGTCTCTACCTTGCGTTGTGTGTCGAACTCGGGCTTCATCTGCCAGATATCGTCGTGGGCGTGGTCAAGGAATGTTTCCTTAACGTACTGTGCTTTCTCGCCGAATGTGCGATCCAGAGTCCAGTCGGCGATGAATGGCTTAGTGAACAACTCTTCCTGGAAATGCAGTCCGTATGCCTCAATCTCCTCGCGGGTCATACTCAATGATGGTGAGAACTGTCCGAGAAGTCCGTGAACTGAGTCAATAGGAATCTCCCAGATGCGGAAGAAACCAAGTACGTGGTCAATGCGGTACGCATCGAAGTATTCCGACATCTTGCGGAAACGGCGAACCCACCATGAGCAACCATCTTCAAGCATAGCATCCCAGTTGTATGTTGGGAATCCCCAGTTCTGTCCGTTGGCCGAGAATGCATCGGGTGGGGCACCGGCCTGTCCGTTCAGGTTGAAGTATTTAGGCTCAACCCATGCCTCAACACCATCGCGGCTTATGCCGATGGGGATATCACCCTTTAGTACTACGCGCTTCTGGCGGGCATAATCGTGTGCTGCGTGCATCTGTTGGTCGAGGTTGAACTGTACGAAATACCAGAATGCCACCTCTTTATATATCTTGTTAGCTGGTTTGGTCATATCTTCGCGCTCCTTATCTGGCAGCGTGTGATGATCGGGCCAATCTTGGAATGTAGATGTACCATAGAGGTCGCGATAATGACAGAATGCTGCATAAGGCACCAGCCAATCCTTATTCTGCTCAAAGAACTGCTTGTATGCAGCTGTCTTCATTACCTTTGCGCCTTCCTGAGCATAGATTGCACGCAGATAGTCCATCTTAGCGTTGTTCACGCGTTCATAGTCTATCTGTGGCAGAGCATTCAGCTCCTTCTGCATAGCCTCATACTCTTTGCGCAGCTTTTCATCTTTAAGCTTAGGCAGTTGTCGCAAATCGGTATACTGAGGGTGCAGAGCGTATATGCTTATCGAGTTATATGGATATGAATCCTGCCATGTATGGGTAATATTGGTATCGTTGATAGGCAATACCTGTAGTACGCGCTGCTTTGTCTTGTCACACCAGTCAATCATCATCTTCAGGTCGCCAAAGTCGCCAACACCGAAGCTGCCTTCGCTACGTAGCGAGAAGATAGGAATGACAGTACCTGCACCCTTCCAAGGATAAAGAGGAAAATAGGCCTGGGGAAGTTCGTAAACCACCACCTCACCTTCTGCCATCTGTGGCAGCTCAATGGTGCGGTTCATTCCGTTCTCCCAAAGTGGAGTTACATCTATCTCTTCGTCAAGTGCCACGAACTTAAACTCGAATGTGCGTCCCAATAAATCGGCGTTAAGACTGATTACCCATTCGTTGTTCTCGTGTTCAACCATATTGATGGCACGCTTTGCCTCCCAATTTCCAAGAGTCTCGCCTTCACCTATCAGTGCTAGATGCTCGTTGTTGCGCAATTGTGGCGCACGTACTTTCAGTCTGACGGTTTTGCCGTAAGGAGCTTGTTCGCTCATATTCTGTTTGCGGGCGGCTATACACTCGGTGAATGCGGTTGAGTACATGTATGAATCCTCTGGAATGTCAATCCAGTGGTCATATACTGTGTAATTAGCACCTTTTGCGGCAGCAAACTCCAGTCGGTGAGGAATAACCAGCCATTCGTGTCGTGCCTCATGGTCGCCGCGCATCACGGTGTAATAATAGTCAATGTAGGCGCTGGTCTTCACCGCCTTACTAATCTCGCACATCCAGTGCAACCCGTCAAGGGTTCCCATCTTGTGCTGTTCTGTCTTGCCATCCGTTAGGATGTTAAGTACCAGTTCTTCTCCGAAGGTTGTCTGGTACTCAAGGTTGAAATTGATCTTCATACCAATTGTCTTTAGTTATTTTTGGCAAAAGTACGAAAATAACCCGTTCGGTGTTTCCAAACGGGTCTGTATTTGATGGTTTGCCGATGCAAACGATTGCATTGTCGTAACTCTCTCCTTATTAGTCCTCTGCTAAGGTAAAGTCCAACTGTTTGCGCTCCAGATTTGCACGGGCCACTTGTATACGTATCGGGTCGCCAAGTTGGTATTTGATATGGTGGCGACGACCTATAATCATATAGTTCTTTTCGTCAAAGTCGTAGTAGTCGTTACCTAGGTCGCGTATAGGTATCATTCCCTCGCAGTGAGTCTCGTCTATCTGTGCATAGATGCCGTAAGGTTGGATACCGCTGATATGGGCATCATATGTGTTTCCAATCTTGTCGGCCATAAACTCTACCATCTTGTACTTTATCGAGTCGCGCTCTGCATTCTGGCTAATCTGCTCCATATCGCTGCAATGCTCGCAGAACTCCTCGTACTTATCTTTATTAGCCGAGCGGGCTCCATCCTGATACTTTGTCAGCAAGCGGTGAACCATCATATCCGGATAACGACGTATTGGTGAGGTGAAGTGAGTGTAGTATTCAAATGCCAAACCGTAGTGGCCAATGTTGTGAACACTATATTTGGCCTTCATCATCGCTCTCAGTGCAACAGTCTCGATGGCATTCTGTTCGCGAGTTCCCTCAGCTTGCGACATCAGGGCATTAAGCGACTTTGTGATAGCTCCTTTGGTACCTGCTGTCTTTACCTTGTAACCGAACTTGGCCACAAACTCGCGCAGATTCTCCAGCTTCTGTGGATCTGGCTGGTCGTGTATACGGTAGGGCAGAGTCTTTGCTTTAACGCCCTTCTTTACCTTACCTATACTCTCAGCGACGGTCTTATTGGCCAAAAGCATAAACTCCTCAATCAGTTTATTGGCATCTTTTGATACCTTGAAGTATGCCTTTACTGGCTTACCTGTTTCGTCGATATCAAAGTGTAACTCCTCGCGGTCAAACTTCACACTTCCGTTCTTGAAACGGGCTGCACGCAGTTTCTTTGCTAAGGCATCAAGTGTTATCAGCTGTTCGGCATTCTCGCCCTTATATGGATTCTTCTTGGTTGCTGCTGGTGCAGGCTCACCTGTTCCGTCCTTTACGCCGTTGTCTTCAAGAATCTGTTGTACTTCCTCGTAAGCGTAGCGGCGGTCGCTCTTAATAACGGTGTGAGCCAGATGCCAGTTCTTAATATTTGCCTCGTCGTCCATCTGGAAGATAACACTGTAACAAAGTTTCTCCTCATCAGGGCGTAGCGAACAGATAAAGTTACAAAGTCGTTCGGGCAACATTGGAATAGTGCGGTCAACAAGATAGATACTTGTTGCTCGTGCGAAAGCTTCTTTGTCGATAGTAGAGCCCTCGCGTACATAATGCGATACATCTGCAATGTGTACACCAACCTCCCATAAGCCATTATCCATCTTGCGGATAGATAGTGCATCGTCAAAGTCTTTGGCGTCCTTAGGGTCGATTGTGCAGGTGAATACACCACGGAAGTCCTCTCTGCGGGCAATCTCCTCGGGGGTAATTGCTGCATCTATCTTCTCTGCAGCCTCTTCTACGTTCTTCGGATACTTGTATGGCAGGTTGTACTGAGCTAGGATTGCATGCATCTCGGCATTATTCTCGCCTGTCTTTCCAAGTATATCTACAACCGATCCTATAATGTTTTTATGCTCCTGATCGGGCCATTGTATTACCTTTACCACAGCTTTATCATCGGTTTTTCCGCCCTTAAGCTTGCGCTTGGGTATGATGATGTCGTGTACAAAGGTAGAATCGGGAGTTACCAGGAATGCCATATCCTTTTCAACTCGTAGCTTACCCACTATAGTATCGTGGGCACGCTTAACTATTTCGATAACCATGGCCTCCTTTATGTGCTTGTCTCTGCGTGCCATGTAAGATACTTTGACCTTGTCGCCGTCCATTGCCGACATTGAGTTACGCTCGGCCACAAACACAGGTGTACCACCGTCTTCTGGTATAAACGAGTTGCGTCCTGTGGCTTTGCGATGGAATGTTCCTTCCTGTACCTGAGTCTTTAGATTCAGGCGATATGAGTTGTCGCTTACTTTCGACAGGAAGTCATCCCATGCCATCTCTTCCATTACGTCGATGGCAAGCATCTTAAGTGGGTGGGTATCTAGTTTAAGTACCTTGAATATCTGCTTAAATGTAAATGTTTCGTTTGGATTATGCTGGAACAGGTTCTGCAGCAGTTCGCTCACCTGCTTCTTGCCCAGCCTCTTTCCACCTTTTTTCTTTCCCATAGAATTGTTGTTTTTAGAATTCTTTCTGCAAAGATAGTAAAAAATCAGATAATTGTTGTAACTTTGCACCCAAATTTAACAAAGATGAAGATATTAATAACAGGTGCAAGCGGTTTTATCGGCTCGTTTATTGTCGAAGAGGCTCTTCGTCAGGGCTTCGAGACGTGGGCTGTGGTGCGTAAGAGTAGCTCTAAGGCTTACCTGCAGGATGAGCGTATAAACTTCATCGAGCTTAACCTCTCGTCAAAGAGTAAGCTTGTTGAGCAGCTGCGTGGTCATAACTTCGACTATGTGGTTCATGCAGCAGGAGTAACCAAGTGCTTGGATAAGCAGGACTTTTCGCGCATAAACACTGAGGGAACCAAGAACCTTATTGATGCACTCTTAGAGGTAGGTATGCCGCTTAGGCGATTTGTCTTCATCAGCAGTCTTAGTATCTTCGGGGCAATTAAGGAACAGCAACCTTATGAGGAGATTAAGGAAAGCGATGTTCCCCGCCCGAATACTGCCTACGGAAAGAGTAAACTTGCTGCTGAGCAGTATCTCGAGCAGATGGCCTCGCGCGTACCTTATATTATATTGAGACCTACGGGTGTTTATGGCCCTCGTGAGAAAGACTACTTTATTATGGCCAAGAGCATTAAACAGCATTCTGATTTTGCTGTGGGCTATAAGCGTCAGGACATCACTTTTGTTTATGTAAAGGATGTGGTTCAGGCTGTGTTCCTTGCTTTGGATAAGGGTGAGAACGGGCGTAAGTACTTCCTTAGCGATGGCAACGTGTACCAGAGTGAGACCTTCAGCAATCTTATTCACGAAGAACTGGGCCGCCCTTGGTGGATTCGTATAAAGGCTCCTATTTGGGTGCTGCGTGTTGTTACGTTCTTTGGCGAGTATATCGGACGTGCCACAGGTAAGGTAACCGCACTTAATAATGATAAGTATAACATTCTGCGCCAACGCAATTGGCGATGTGACATACAACCAGCCATAAATGAACTGGGCTATAAACCTGAGTACGACTTGCAGCGAGGCGTAAAGGAAACTATAAAATGGTATAAGGACAACCAATGGTTATAAAAAAGATATTCGAGATTGAGCGTAAACCTCGCAAGGGGTTGTTTGCAGTAGAGTGGGTGATACTGGCATATATGGTATTCACTCTGGTGCTGATGCTTATTACATATACAAAGCTGCAGAACCCTGAGGCTATGCTTTGGGGAAGAGCACGTTTCCTGGTTATGACACTTGCTTTATGGGGTGTTTACAGAATGATTCCTTGCCGATTGACGATGTTTTGCAGGGTAGGAGCCCAGATGGCATTGCTGTCATGGTGGTATCCTGATACTTACGAGTTTAATCGTATGTTTCAAAACCTCGACCACGTGTTTGCTGGCTATGAACAGCAGTTGTTCCACATGCAGCCCGCCTTGCTATTCTCTCAGAAACTATCCAATCCTGTATTCAGCGAGTTGATGCATTTGGGCTATGCCTCGTATTATCCGCTCATAGCTCTTGTTACGCTATTCTATTTCCTGTATCGTTATCAGGAGTTTACTCGTGCCACATTCATAATACTGGCGTCGTTCTTTATTTATTACGTCATTTTCATACTGTTGCCAGTTACTGGTCCGCAATATTATTATTTGGCAGCAGGTGTTGATCAGATAGCTCAGGGCCACTTTCCTAACGTTGGCGATTACTTTGCTACCCACGATGAGTCTTTGCCTATACCTGGATGGAAAGACGGATTCTTCTATCAGTGTGTGGCCAGCGCACATGCTGCGGGCGAGCGTCCTACTGCTGCATTCCCAAGCAGCCATGTGGGTGTAACAACCATATTGCTGTTCTTGGCATGGCACGCTCGTAATCGCAAACTTCTCTATACACTCCTGCCATTCTACGTGCTTATGTGTCTTGCTACTGTCTACATTCAGGCCCATTATGCCGTCGATGTTATAGGAGGTTGGATTTCGGCTGCGGTAATATATGCGGTTTTGTTTTTTTTATCGAAAAAATTTGTTTGATTCGAAAATATTGCTTATCTTTGCAACCGAATAAGTAAGGATACGACATATTAAATCCGAGGATTCCGACACAGTGTGAGTCGGGATTCTTTTCTTTTTTGTCTGTCCAAGTAAAATAGTAAATAATAAATAATTAAATAGTAAATTATTATGGCATACATGTCACAAGAAGGCTACGACAAACTGATAGCCGAACTTCATCGTTTAGAGGCAGTTGAGCGTCCTAAGGCGTCAGCAGCTATTGCTGAGGCTCGCGAGAAGGGCGATCTTAGCGAGAATTCAGAGTACGATGCCGCCAAGGAGGCTCAGGC
>Ga0265299_10002428_pt1 | contig 19245 bp, 15 predicted proteins | sample AusTroGonzalo_MG_4_FD_193485 | JGI IMG/M metagenome (GOLD analysis project Ga0265299, IMG submission 193485) | Bovine rumen microbial communities from tropical cattle in Woodstock, Queensland, Australia - Gonzalo_02 | ecosystem: Host-associated > Mammals > Digestive system > Stomach > Rumen ... | reverse complement strand
TGAAAACTGCAAGAACGAAGCCGCAGGAAAGACCGCCGATGAGAAGGCCCATAACGCCTGCAACACCGAGAACGACGCCGACAACTATCGGAATAGCGATTGCGAGAATCGACGGAAGGAGCATTTCGTGCTGAGCGCCTTTTGTTGAAATAGCAACACATCTTGCGTAGTCGGGTTCAGCCTTTCCTTCCATGATCCCTGCGATTTCGCGGAACTGACGGCGGACTTCCTCAACCATTTTCTGAGCAGCTCTGCCGACAGCGTTCATCGTAAGACCGCAGAAAAGGAAAGCCATCATAGCGCCTACGAAAACACCGACCAGAACGACCGGGTTCATAAGGTTTACGCTGTATGCATCCATGAAGTCGATGAGCGAAGCGCTTCTGATTTTGTCAACTGTCCACGAAACTGATTTGGTGAGCTGTGCCGTTCCGCTCTCTCCTGCGATTCTGATGAGGGCGATTTTGATTTCCTCAACATATGAAGCGAGAAGAGCGAGAGCGGTAAGAGCAGCAGAACCGATCGCGAAACCTTTACCGGTTGCAGCTGTCGTGTTGCCGAGTGCGTCGAGGGCGTCAGTTCTCTTTCTGACTTCTTCACCGAGGCCGCTCATTTCAGCGTTTCCGCCTGCGTTGTCGGCGATAGGACCGTAAGCGTCAGTTGCAAGAGTGATGCCGAGAGTTGAAAGCATACCGACTGCCGCGATACCGATTCCGTAGAGACCCTGCGAAAGAGCCGCTGCCGAAAATTCAAGGTTGAAACCGTTAGCGCAGAGGTAAGCCATGACGATCGCGACACCGACAGTGATTACAGGAATAGCAGTTGAGAGCATTCCGAGTCCGAGACCGGAAATGATGACAGTTGCCGGGCCTGTTGAAGAGCTTTCAGCGACTTTCTGTGTCGGTTTGTAGGACTGCGAAGTGTAGTATTCCGTAGCCTGGCCGATTATGATACCTGCAACAAGGCCGCTGACGACCGAGAAAGATATTCCGAGCCAGTTTTCGAAGCCCATGACGTAAAGAATTACGAAAGTAGCTATCGTGATGAGGAATGCGCTGACGTTTACGCCTCTGCCGAGAGCGCGGAGAAGCTCTTTCATCGTTGCACCTTCTTTGGTTTTAACAAGGAAAATGCCGATAAGCGAAAGAACGACACCGATCGAAGCGATAAGCATCGGAGCGATGACAGCCTTTTCCTGGAATTCTGCACTGCCTGCAAATGCCGAAGCACCGAGAGCAGCCGTAGCAAGAATCGATCCTGCATAAGATTCGTAAAGGTCTGCGCCCATACCTGCAACGTCGCCTACGTTGTCGCCTACGTTGTCAGCGATGGTAGCGGGGTTACGCGGGTCGTCTTCCGGGATCCCTGCTTCGACTTTACCGACAAGGTCTGCACCGACGTCAGCTGCCTTCGTGTAGATACCGCCGCCGACTCTCGCAAAAAGAGCCTGAGTTGAAGCACCCATTCCGAAAGTAAGCATCGTCGTGGTAATGAAAATAAGTTTGTGGGTCGTGTCAGCCTCTTTGACAAAAATGTTGAGGATGATGTACCAAGCCGAAATGTCGAGAAGTGCAAGTCCGACAACAGTAAGACCCATAACAGCCCCCGAACGGAAAGCTACTTTGAGTCCTTTGTCGAGTGACTTCTGAGCTGCATTAGCAGTTCTTGCCGAAGCGTAGGTCGCCGTTTTCATTCCGAAGAAACCGGCGAGTCCCGAGAAGAAACCGCCTGTCAGGAATGCAAACGGAACCCAGTTGTTCTGCAGACCGAAAACTGCCATAACGGCAAAAATAACAGCGAGAACTACAAAAACGATTCCTACGATTTTGTACTGCTGTTTAAGATAAGCCATCGCGCCTTTTCTTACATGAAGCGCGATTTTCTTCATTGTGTCCGTTCCCTCGCTCTCTTTCATCATCTGTTTGAAGAAGAAGAACGCGAAAGCAAGTGCCAGAACGGAAGCACCCAAAACCAAAAAAACAAGATTTGACATACAAACCTCCTAAAAAAATAAAAAGACCGCCAAAAAAATGCGGCGTATTTAACGACTTTTTTTTAATTTAGGCAATAAATTTATCAATCCTATTAGAATTTTTTTCTTAAAAACGGCTTTTTAGTTTTTTTCACTCAGAAATTTCCAGTATCTTCGCGGCATGCACCGCCTCTGAAGTTCCGGATTGGCACGGCTTTCTATCGCTATTATTCTGAAATAGTTTTTCCACATTTTTACAAAAGCATCTTCTTTCCCCGATTTCCCGATAAGCATCCCCAGGTTCAGATGCGAGGTCATTTCGTCTGCGAATTCGACATTTTCAGTTTTTCCTCCGGCATGATAGACTGCGATCCCGCGCCTGAGGTCGTGAATCATCCACCTTGTGCCCGAAAGACGTTCGTAAAAATGGGGGACAAGAAGCGGCAAAAGGTTGAAATCGGGTTCGAAAGGTGCATAAAAAATGCCGTTTGAAAGCTCTGAAAACCGCAGCAGACCGAGCATTTTGTCATACTCGCGCGAAACTTTTTTACGCATCAGCATCGCACTGGCGATTTTGTTGTCCTGGAAACAGGAAAAGGATTTTTTCCCATGCTTCAAGGCAGCTTTTATCAGATAAAAACCGTATGTCTCGCAATGTTCATCTTCCGAAAGAAAAATATAGACTATCGCCGTAAATCCGCGTGTTCCGCATGTTTCCAGAAGTTTAGAGGCTACTCTTTCCGCTTTTTCCGGCGAAGTTTCGACTTCCAGAGTTTCGGCAAAAAGTTGCTGCTGCCAGGCAGATTTTTTCGCGATCTCGACTTCTTCTTTCACTAAAAACGCATCGAAAACCGCGCTAAGAAAACCTTCAAATGTCCCGTCATACAGAAAAATCATGCTTCAAAACAACGAAAGCTGCTCGATCGTGTGGTCAGGCGCCCCTGCCCTCGTGCTTGTTGATTTCATAGCCTCGAAAATATTTTTTTCGGCGAGATCTGTATCGGCCATCATTTTTCCTTTGCAGGTGATGAAATAGCGGGCTCTTTTCAGAACCACGCCTATCCGTTTGAGGTCGTCGAAATCAAGAGAACCGTTTCTTCTTGCCGAAACTATTCTGACTGCCGACTGCCGCCCTATTCCCGGAACGCGGAGGATCATTTCAAACGCGGCACTATTCACTTCAAGCGGGAAAAGTTGCATGTTCCGCATCGCCCAGACAGCCTTCGGATCGACTTCATCCGAAAGAAAAGGATTGTCTTCAGTTACTATTTCGTCAGCCTTAAAACCATAAAAACGCATGAGCCAGTCGGCCTGATACAACCTGTGCTCTCGGTCAAGCGGCGGAGTCGAGATGACAGGAAGCCGTTTATCGCTGTTCACCGGCACGAAAGCGGAGTAATAGACCCTTTTCATGCTGAATTTTTTGTAGAAAGCCTCGCTAAGTTTCACGATTTTGAAGTCGGTTTCAGGCGTCGCACCGACAATGAGCTGCGTCGTCTGCCCTGCAGGCGCAAAAACCGGAAGTTTTTTCGTTTTTTTCCTCTCTTCGCGGTTTTCGACAATGTCGCCGCAGATATCCCCCATCGGTTTTATGATCGAATCCCGGCTCTTTTCAGTAAGCAGTTTCAGGCTTTTTTCGGAAGGAAGCTCGATATTCACAGAAACTCTGTCAGCATAAAGGCCGGCCTCTTTGATAAGCGTTTCGCTAGCCCCGGGAATCACTTTCAAATGGATGTAACCATTGAAATTCTCCTCAGTCCGCAGCTTTTTCGCCACAAGAAGCATCCTTTCCATCGTATAATCGGCGTTTTTGACGATGCCGGAACTCAGAAAAAGCCCTTCAATATAGTTTCTTTTGTAAAAATTCATCGTGAGCTGAACAAGCTCGTCAACCGTGAACGAAGCGCGCTTCACATCGTTGCTGCGCCTGTTTATGCAGTATGCGCAGTCGTTTATGCAGTAGTTCGTAAAAAGCACTTTGAGCAGGCTTATGCACCTGCCGTCAGCCGACCAGCTGTGGCATATCCCCGATTTGTGACCGCTGCCTATACCGCCGAAGGTCCCTTTGCGGTCGCTTCCGCTTGAGGAACAGCTTGCGTCAAACTTCGCAGCAGCACCTAAAATCTCAAGTTTTTCAACAAGTTCCATAAAACAGCCCACAAAAATATCACCTAAAACAAACAAGCACAAAAAGGATTATAATACCTTGAATAAACAAGGCAAGATTTTTTTCAGAATAAAAGCAGAATGTGCTGGATCACTATCCAAAAAGGAAGGAACATCATTTTCCAATTTTTTTTAACGGCGCAGAAAAACGTCAAAGAGAAAGAAACCGCAGGAATAAAAAGCAGAATATAGTCTATAACGAAAGGATCCTTTTTTATTACAAAAAGAAAAATCCACATAAAAATCGTTGAAACCGCACACAAAGAAAAAAGCAAGGCTCTGGATTTCGTATCATTTTGTTTAATAAAAGCAATAACTTCCCTCCCAAAAGCCATCAATGCCAGAATAGCGAAAAAAGAAATATAGACCAGTGTATATGCGGTGGAATCCGACAAAGCCGATCTCCAGTGCGAAAAAGACGGGTGTTCAGGATTCACCGCCATCCACGAAAAACCGAGACAGAAAAACGACATATAGACTGAAAGGAATGCCGCCAGAAGCGATCTCACAATTCTGCCCGACAAAATCAATGCCATCACGAAAGATCCGATCAAAAGAAGCAGAAGTTCAGGAAACATAGGCCAGTTGTATTCGTGCACGGCCAGAAGCGTCAGCATATCCGATACGACCTGATTGAAAGAAACCGGTTCTATGAAATTGAGCCTCCATTTGTGATCCATCGCAACAGAGTAAACCATAGGAATGTAAGTCAGAAATCCGCCTAGCGCCAAAACCGGCAGATCCTTGTTTTTCAATTTAAGCAAGTATTTGAAATTTATAACGAAAAACATCAGCACGCAATCGAACCACGCAAGCTGCATAACAAAAATCGCCGGCACAGCTTCACCCATTTCGACAGCGATCCTGATTAGAATAAGAATTTGATAAAAAAGAAATGCCGCCCAGAGCGGGATTCGGTTTATTTCAGCGGAAGCACGCTTCGCAAATTCAGGAATTTTCATTGTTTGAAGAAAAGATCTCCCCCTGAGCAGGTTTGTAACCGTTGATAAATTCTGCCGCTTTCATCGATTTTTTGCCGGCCGGCCTGAGTTCTGTGATTTTTATCCCGCCGTTTCTGCATGCAACGACTATCCCGCTTTTGGAAACTTCAGCTATCTCACCTGCTTTGCCGTTACAGTTAGCAACAAATTCAGCTTTTTCAATGCCGACAATATTGCCGCGAAAAATCGCACGCACTCCGGGCTCATAGGTCAAAGCCCTGATTTTGTTAAATAAAATTCTTGCATCGCTATTAAAATCAAGCCACATGTCCGATTTCTGGATCATATTCGTGAAAACAGGTTCCCCCTGCTGCGGAACGCGCTCCAAATTTCCGTTTTTGATCTTTTCCCAGTTGTTTTCCAGAAGTTCAAGCGAAAGTTTTGTCAGTTTTTCAAACAGCGATGTCGCATTGTCGTTCTCTTCAACTGCGCACCCGGCCGAAAGAACCACATCTCCGCTGTCGAGCTCTTCATCCATCACCATGACCGAAGTTCCGCTAACCGCATCCCCGTTGAGCAAAGCGGTATTCACAGGCGTCGAGCCGCGGTATTTAGGCAGAAGCGAGAAATGGACATTCAGCGGATAAAGTTTCGGCAGATCGAGAATGCGCTTTGGCAGGATCTGCCCGTAAGCCACTACAACAAGCAGATCTGGAGCGAAATTTTTCATTATTTCAAACGCCTTTTCCGACTTTGACCAGAGCGTGTGGACCTCAAGACCGAGCTCGATCGCCCTCTTTTTCACTGGCGTCGGCTCAAGTTTTTTGCCGCGCCCGCGGATTTTGTCCTTCTGCGAAAAAACAATGATCTCGTCTGTTTTCCCGGCACAGAAATCAAGAAAAGGAACTGAAATTTCTGGACTTCCCATAAAAACTATCTTCATTTTTCCTCCGCAAATACAAAGAAAAACTTAAAAATTATACAGCATTCCGTTAAGAAAACAACCGTCAGCGGTATTCAAAAATCACAAAATCGTTCAAATTTATCCCTGTGTAGCCGCTTTCAACCATAAAACCAAATTTATTCAACAATTCAGCAGAGTTATAATTTTGAAGAGACTCTTTGATCTCATTTTCCGGAATTGAAATTCTTCCGCCTTCCACAACTGCCCCGGCAAAAGGCGAGTTTCCGTCAATACCGTCGGAAGAAAACGCGTAAAGCCGCATTCCTTTTTTCAGAAAAGGGAACATCATAAGCGCAAAATGGCTCATTCTGCCGCCGCATCCTGGATTTTTTGATTCTATTTTCAAAAGAGGTTCCCCTGTGACGAGCAGGTTTTCTGTTCCCGAATCGATATGGCGGATAACGACCTCTGCGAGTTTTTCTACTTTTCCTGTAAAATGACGGACAGATTCAGTATTTTCAGGCATTTGTCTCAGAAGTGCATCATGCAGCAGATCGGAAGATGCACATTTGAAAAGGTGTGTGTGTTCGAGATCTTCCCTGAAAAAAGGCATACTGCCGACAATTTTCTCGCCGCAAGGATACGGGATATCGCTTGCAACAAAAACATAAAAATTGATTTTACCGAATAATTCCGCCAATTTACCGTTTTTAACAAGTGAATTTTCACTCCTCGCTTTATTGATTTCAGTAATAGGCAGACCGCTTTTCAGCAACTTTTCGTTGAGCAGGATCGTTCCGTTTTTATCTGAACTTTTTTCAATGAGAGCAGAACTTCCGCCGCTCAAAAGGACGACAACATTTTCAGGATTTTGGATTTTAACGAAATTTATGAGTTTCTCGCACGCTTCGAAGCTTGCTTCCGACATATGCGGATGAGTCGAAAAAACAACATTTTCCGTTTTCAGGGCGTGGATCTCCGACCCTTGAGGAAGAACGGCAAAACAAGGCAGGAATGCAGTTTCAGGAAACATTTCTGTAAACTGCCGGAACATGTAATCAGCGGATTTTCCTACACTTATTATAATGTTGCGCTTTCTTCCTCGGATTTTTTCGTAATCAGAAAAATCAAATTTTATCGATGTTAAAAAATTGATGTATGACTGCCGTGATCCGAACATAAAAACCTCTGCGCCAGTGTTCAACCGCAAAAAACGATCTTTACTAACATGTTTCAGCATCGAATTCAACAGATTCTTCTTTTCAATTTTTCACAATCGTTTTAATCTCTCAAAGATTCTTTGCATTGCAAGGAATAACCGTTATAATCGGTCGTTTTTGTTTTTTGCGGAGGGTATAATGAAGTTTTTCCGTGTTTTTTACATGTTTTTTCTGTTTTTCCCGCTTCTGATTTCAGCAAAGGAACCACTGCAGGTGGTAATTCTCCACAATGACGGCTATACACTGTATCAGGAATTCAGACCGAACGACAATACATATAAAAATACTGTGCGTGACATGGAAGTTCTTGCTTCGAGACACAAAAACAAAGCTTTTTCTCAGGCCGCCAATTTAGTTAAAACTATACAGAACAAGTGCAAAAAATATTATGACATAAACACAAAACTCATTGAAATGCTTCAAAAAAAATGGTTAAAGCCGCATTATGCCAATATGGATGACGAGTGGAAAGAGGCGACTTTCTCAAAAGACAGGAAAAAAGTTCAGGACATTCACAAGCTGTCGCTCGGAATGCAACAGGCCTACAACGACTGGAATGAAGCCCGCAATAAAGCGGTTGAAAAAAAAGATATCGCTGAAATCGCCAAAGATCTGGAAAAGGCGAACATTGCTCTGAAAGCAGCCGTTGACGCTGTTCTGGAAGGAGAAAAGCCTGCGATGGATGCTATCGCAAAAGAGTTGGAAATAATGAAAATGTCAAAATAATCAAGGAGTTAAAATGTTACTTAAAGGAAAGGAAGCGGCAGACGGAATAGTTTCTGAACTTTTGAAACAGGATATTCCCGCTCTCACTCTCGCGGTTTTTCACCCGCTTAACGACGATGCTGCGGAAAGTTATCTCAAAACAAAAGAGAAGTGGCTGAAAAAGATAAACGCAAAAATCGAGGTCGTTTCGGTCGATGGAAAAATGACACAGGACGAATTTTTCCGCAAGCTGGATCTTCTCAACAAAGACACGTCGATCACAGGAATTATGGTCGAACTTCCGCTCCCGGTAAAAATTCCGGAAAACGAACTTCTTACAAGAATAAATCCGCTGAAAGATGTTGACGGAATAACATATTTCAATCAGGGACGGATCTTCACTTCAAAAAAAGAAGAGATCGTTCCGTGCACCGCAGCTGCATCGATAAAACTGCTCGAACACTATCAAACAGAATTTTCAGGGAAAAATGTCCTTGTGATCGGCCGAAGCTATATAGTCGGACTTCCGCTTTTCAAACTGTTTCTCAATAGAAACGCTACCGTAACAACGGCACACCGCGGAACTTCAAACATGAAAGAACTTATAAAAAACTCCGATATTGTTGCAATATGCGCAGGAACACACGGAATCGTGAAATCAAGTGAAATCAAGGACGGAGCAAGCGTTGTCGATGTCGGGATCCATGTCACCGAAGAGGGAAAAGTTACCGGTGACATGATCCTTGATCAGGAAAACGAGGAGACAAGGATCAACTACTCCCCTGTTCCAGGCGGAGTCGGAACAGTCACAAACGCCATGATGCTCAAGAATCTAGTCCTGTGCCGCGAGCTACAGAATCATAATATTTAAGTGATTTTTATATGAAGCAGCTGGTAAAATCAATACAGACAGTGATTTCGGAATCACCGAACAAACTACTTTCCGCGATAATGAACTGGAGCGAAATTGTAGGCAAAAACAACGCAGAAATAACCATTCCGATCAGATTAAAACAGAAAATTCTGGAAATTGCCGTTCCGAACAACATTGTCCTTGCCACCGTTTCAAAATTTTCCAGATTGATAATCGACAGAATGAATGCCAAAACAGGCGGAGAAAATGTGCTCAAACTGAAATTCTCAATAGTGCCGTCGCTCTTCAACAAAACAAAGAAAATCGAAAAAAAGAGAGTCGTACAAAAGGCGAGCGATTTTCCTGAAGAAGAAATCATTCAAAAAAAACTGGAACTTATGCAAAAATTCGGCTTTGATGAAGAAACAGCTGAAAACGCAGCAAACATAGAAATGTTCATAACGAAAAACAAAAAATCAAACAAACCGGAGATATGAAATGACAACCGATCTAATCATGGATTTCAGATCACTCGCAAAACTGATTTCGAAAATCGAAAATAACAGAGCCGGTTTTGAAGACGATCTGATGTCGCTTTACAAGGAAAATTCTGAAACTCTAACAATCGGAATCACAGGGCCTCCCGGAGCTGGAAAAAGCTCGCTTACTGACAGAATCATCAAGGAATACCGCAACTTAGGCAAAACTGTCGGAGTAGTAGCAGTCGACCCGAGCTCCCCTTTCTCGGGCGGTGCGATCCTGGGTGACAGAATAAGAATGTCCGATCACGCATCCGATCCCGGCGTTTTCATCCGCTCGATGGGAAGCCGAGGCAGTCTGGGCGGTCTAGCTCCGGCGACGATCGATGTCCTCAATCTGATGAAAAGCGTCGGATTCGACGTTCTCATTGTCGAAACAGTCGGTGTCGGACAGAGCGAAATAGATGTCATGAGCATTGCAGACACCGTTCTGCTGGTTTTAGTTCCCGGTCTTGGCGACGATATTCAGGCTTTGAAGGCCGGAATTATGGAAATCGCTGACATTTTTGTCGTAAACAAGGCTGACAAAGACGGAAAAGAAAAACTTCTCGCCGAAATAAACATGATAATAAACCTCAACAAACACAGGTTTCTGTGGGTCCCGCCGGTAGTCGAAACGATTGCGACCGAAAATCAGGGGATCGGCAGACTTATGGATTCGATCGCCGACAGGAATTCCTGGCTCAAAGAGAGCGGAACCGATGTCAAAAAGGACAAAATCATCAATCAGTTCAAGCACAAAGCGATGGACAGGATCGGTTATGAAATCATGAATCTTCTCAATTCCAAAGGTATAATCGAAGACTGGACGCAGGGAATCATCGACGGAAGGACCAACCCCTATTCCGCCATGCACGAACTCGACAAAAACCTTGAAATCATTTGGAAAAAAGATAGCAAATGAGAGTAATGATCGTCGAAAAGCCCTCCATGAAACGCAAAATGGAGGCGGCATTGGGGAGCGAAGTCAAGGTCGTTTCAAGCGTAGGTCACATCGAATCACTCCGCGACCTTGAGTTTTACCTTCAGGATCACTTTCAAAGCGGGAAAAAGCCCTTCTGGCGCGACCTTCTTCAGTTTTTGCCGTTTATTCCAAAAGATTTCAGGCACATAGTCACAAACAAACAGGTTTTCGGAGATATCGAAAGAGCTCTCAAAAACGCCACGGAAATCATTTTGGGTGCCGACCCTGACCGCGAAGGAGAGCTTATCCACCGCAACATTCTTGAACTTGCGACCGAAAACGGCTCAGTTTCGACCGACAAAATCACGAGGATCTGGCTTCACAGCGAGACTGCGCCCGAGATAAAGAAGGCATTTGAGGCAAGAAAAAGCTACACCGAATACGAAGGATATTACAAAGCGGCGCGGACGCGGGAAATCGTCGACTGGCTCATCGGGATCCAGCTAACTATTCTTTACAGCGTAAAATACGGAACTCCAGGAAAACCGGTCAGCATCGGCCGTGTTCAAACTTGGTTACTTGCCGAAATCATTAAAAGATTTTTTGAAAACCGCGATTTCAAGCCTGAACCATTCAGAACTTTCAGCTTCGTTTCAAAAGAAGGCGTAACCTTCCAGATGGTCGACGAGGACGACCGAATTTTCAAGACGACGGATCTGGCTGAAGCTGACAGGATCGCAGCTTCACTCGAAGGAAAAAATTTAGTAATTACAAGCGTCAAGAAGAAAAAGTTCGTCGAATACGCGCCGAGCCTGTATGACCTCAAGGCTTTGCAGAAAGATGCAGCGACGCGTTATGGGATTTCCCCTGACGACACCCTCAAACATGCCCAGAATCTTTACGAAAAATACGATCTGATAAGCTATCCGAGAACCGATTGTTCAGTTTTAAGCGAGCAGGAGGCTAAGGAACTGCGCCACGCGATGAATCTGGTCTACCGTTTTGACGAATACAAGCCGCTTGTAATGGCGGTAAAAGCGCAGAATCCCTCCCTTGAACTCAATTCGAAATATATCGGCAAACTTGAAGGCCACTACGCGATAATTCCGGTCCTTTCCTACGACAAAAACACCGTTCCAGCCCTTTCAGGCGGCGAGAAACTGATTTTCGACCTCATCGTGAAGCGTTTCTGCGCGACTCTTCTCAATCCGGCCAAGGGCGACACGACCGAATTTCACGGAAAGATCGACGACTGGCTTTTCCTTGCAAAATTCAAGAATTACACAGATTTAGGTTATCTTGAATTTATCAAATCGGACAAGAAGAAAGCAACCGACGACGCGGAACTAAACAACGAAAACAAATCTGTTCCTGATGAAGAAGATAAAATAATTTCAGTTAGTTACAAGAAAAACGACTCCGTTGAAGGCTCCATTGAGATGAAAGAGGACATGACGAAACCGCCGAAACTTTTCAAAGACGCCTCGCTTCTTACCCTCATGGAAAAAGCGCATCTCCAGATCAAGGATCCTCAGCTCAAAAAAGCGTTGAAAGAGGCTGACGGAATCGGCACGGCGGCAACCAGAGCATCGTTTCCTCCGCTTCTCATGAAACGCGGCTATATCGTGAAAAACAATGACGGAAGCTACGTTCCCACAGAGCTCGGGATCAAACTTTACGACATTCTGCCGGAAGAACTTGCAATTCCCGACTTTTCAGCAAATCTGGAACAGGAACTATCAGGATTTATTAAGAAAAAAGCTTTAAAGAGCGAAACTGAGATCATATCTGAAACCGAAGTTTTCCTGAAAAAAGTATTCGAGAAAATAAGGCGTAACAACTATGTTTTCAACACAAACACAAATTCAGCCCCAATAAAAAAGGACTATAATAAACTTTCTGACAAACAGCGTGCCTTAATCGAAAAAAACGCTCCCGCTGAAATCAAGGAAGCCCTTCAGAACGGCGATTTCGTTACATGCAACAAATGGATCGACGAATTTTTCGAGTCGATGAGAAACAAAAATCAGAAGAAATGATCTGCTTCAGCAGAAAGTCTCTCTACCCAAGCCGCTTCATCGGAATTTCCGTGTTTTTTCGCCCCTTCGGCATAGATCATGATTTTTTTCGACAAAACTTCCTTCAAAGCATTTCTCTGTTCTTCATTCAGATTTTTGTTTTTATTTAACATCTTGAAAATACTTATTATTCTGTATTTGTCCAAACCGAAATTATTTGAGAGCTGATCATTTGCACCGCCATATTTTATAATCAGCGGTTCGTCAAGCAGACCGAATTTTTCTTTCGGCGACATCCTCAGCCACAGGTCAAAATCCTCGCAAACAGGAAAAGACTCGTCAAAGCCGCCGTAATCGAAAAACAGCTCTTTTTCCATCATAACACTGCTGGGGGTAACGGCGCAGACTTCAAGGCATTTATAAAAAATATCGCCGCTCGGCCTGATGTATTTCCTTGATTTATTTACGAATTTTCCGTTTCGCACCCAGGTTTCGTCGGTCTGTGAAATCCTGAAACCGCTTTCTTTCATATATTGAAACTGTTTTGAAAGCTTCTCTTTTTTCCATTCGTCATCGCTATCCAAAAATGCGATAAAATTCCCTTCCGCCGCCTTTGCTCCAGAATTTCTCGCTGCCGCCACTCCCCTGTTTTCTGTTTTTACAAGTTTGATTTTATTTGAGAATTCCGACAAGACGAAATCGGTTTCATCCGTTGATCCGTCATCGACCACGATACATTCAAAATCTTTAAAAGTCTGATCCAGAACCGAATTTACGGCACGCTTTACAACATTTGCGCGGTTGAATGTCGGAATGATCACAGAAACAAGAGGTTTGAACATGGAATTATCGATTATTTTTCCAGTTTTGCCATTAATCAAGCAGCAAAAAAACGCGGCATTTTAAATCCGTTTGACTCAATGGCAAGTTTTTGATACTCTGCCGAGGCTTTAGGAGGTCTCATGCTTTTACTTAAAGGGATTTCAAAACAGTTTTCAGGTCAGACGATCCTCGACAACGTAAGTCTGCCGCTTTCAAAGCACATAACGGCTCTCGTCGGGAAAAACGGCTCGGGCAAATCGACTCTGATGAAGATAATTTCAGGCTCGGAATACTGCGATTCCGGAGAAATAACTTTCAAAAAGAACGCCGTCATCGAATATCTGCCGCAGCAGGCAGTCTATCACTTCAAAGGGACGGTTTTTGAGGAAGTCGCGTCAGGACTTGATTCAAGCAGGCTTGAATCGCTCCACTCGGAACAGGCGGCAATAATCGAAAAAATTGAATCATCGAAAGAACCTGACGAAAAGCTGATAGTCCGGCTTAACGAAATTATTGAAGAAATTCACAGACTTGAAGTCAAGGCAAAGCAGAAAAACTCTGTCGAGAACATTCTTCTCAACCTCGGTTTCGAAAGAAGCGAATGGGAAAAACCAGCTTCAACAATGAGCGGCGGCTGGCAGATGAGGATCGCCCTCGCCCGCGTCCTCGTCAAAGAACCCGACATCATCATGCTCGACGAGCCCACGAACTACCTTGATATCGTAACGATCGACTTTCTTGCGGGCTGGCTCAAACGGTTTGACGGGCAGGTCCTTCTCGTTTCGCACGACAGGGATTTTCTCAACGATGTTGCGGAAGAGACTTGGGAAATTTTCAACGGCGAAATAACGATTTACAAAGGGAACTACGATTTTTACCTCAAGGAAAGAGAGGCGAAGATCGCACTTTTGGAAAAACAGCGCGAGAAACAGCTTGTTGAGATCAGGGACTTGCAGGATTACTACGACAAAAACCACACGAACGCGGCTCACGCGGCCCTTGCTCAGTCGAAGCTGAAAATGCTGGAAAAACTGAAAAACGAGCTCATCGTTCTGCCGCAGAAGGCTCCCGTCATGACTTTCCGCCTTCCCGAACCCAAACGCGGAGGCGAAATCGTCGCTGAACTAAGCGGCATAACCCATAAATTCGGTGAATTGGAAGTCATTTCAAACTACAAAAGAATAGTACGGCGCGGCGAAAGGATCGCTCTCGTCGGAAGAAACGGTTTCGGCAAATCGACACTTCTCAATATCATCGGCCAGGAACTTCAGCCGACTGCCGGAATATGCAGAATCGGCGCCGGGATCGATATCTGCTACTTCAGGCAGCACGAGATCTCGAAACTTCCTGCCGACATGACAGTCCAGGGATTTGTCGAATCGATCGCTCCTTTTGAAATGATGACTAAAATCAAAAATATTCTCGGCTGTTTCCTCTTTTTCGAAGACGACTGGGATAAAAAAATCGCAGTCTTAAGCGGCGGCGAAAAAGTGCGCCTCGCCTTCATCAAATTCATAATGACTCCGGGCAACCTTCTCCTTCTCGACGAGCCGACAACACACCTCGACATCGATTCGAAAGAGATCCTTCTAAGCACTTTGAAAAGCATTCCGGCGACGATCATCTTCGTTTCGCACGATTCCCACTTCATCAACTCCCTCGCGACTTCGATAGTCTACTTCCGGAAACGCGGCGACATCTTCAATTTCGAAGGGACTTACAGCGAATATCTCGATATGTACGGCCACGAAACGATTTCCGAAGAAACTGAACCCGAAAAGCCGAAAACAGCCGCTCCCAAAGCTGAAGAAGTCAAAGGAAAAATAGACTTCGCCCAGCAGAAGGAGATCCGTAACCGCCTGAATAAATTAAAGAAAGAGATCGAAAACCTTCAGGATAAAATAGACTCGCTCGAAAAGGAAAAGCAGGAGATCTGCGACAAAATTTCCGCTGCATTCGATCCAGCACTCGCTTCCCGACTCGGCAAAATCGAGGACGAACTCCTTGAACTCATGGAAAAATGGGAAGAAAAAAGCATCGAGCTTGAGAAAAATTCGGAAAATCAGCCCATTCCGTAGAGACGTCATACCATGGCGTCTCAGACTCCTCAACCTTCGGCAGCTCCCCTGCTTCAGGGGCGCCGAGAAGCAGTTGAATATCCAACTCCTCTCCAATGTAGCGAGAGGAACCGTCAACTTGAAGTCGAAAATTTCGACATCAAGATTGGGCCAAACAACACAGTTTCTTGATGATGAAATTTTTTATTGATATATATTAGAAAATCAATATTCTCAATTTGCAAAAACTGTTCAATTGGATAATGAATGCAAAACGACACAACTAATCAATTTGATTTCAAAGAAAACGAAATAGTTTTGTATCAGCCGAATGATGCTGTTCATCTTGAGGTTAGAATCAGCAACGAATCAGTATGGCTGACTCAAACACAGATCGCCTTTCTGTTCGGTGTGGACAAATCCGGCATAAGCAGGCATTTGAAAAACATTTTTGAAAGCGAAGAACTTGATGAAGCACTGGTTGTTGCAAAATTTGCAACAACCACTCAACATGGCGCAATTGAAGGGAAAACCCAGACAACAGAGACAAAATTTTATAATCTTGATGCCATTCTTTCTGTCGGATATCGCGTAAACAGCTTTAACGCCACGATGTTTCGCAAGTGGGCAACCAATGTTTTGAAAGACTATCTTCTTAAAGGTTATTCCGTGAACCAAAGGATTGAACGCTTGGAAAATCGGATGAGCAAAACGGAAGAAAAAATAGATTTTTTTGTCCGCACAGCTTTGCCGCCGGCCGAAGGTATTTTTTTTAACGGTCAGATTTTTGATGCCTATACATTTGTGTGCGACCTGATCCGCAGTGTGAAAAAACAGATAATATTATTCGATAATTACATCGATGACAGCGTTCTGAAAATGCTTGACAAGCATGGTGACGGTGTTGATGTCCGCATTCTGACCAAAAGCATTTCTCAGCAGCTGCAGCTTGATATCGAGAAGCACAATTCCCAATATTCTCCAATTAAATTAGAAGTTTTCGCGAATTCCCACGACCGTTTTCTCTGTATTGATGACACGGTTTATCATATCGGTGCATCACTTAAGGACTTGGGTAAAAAATGGTTCGCTTTCAACAAAATGGAAATAGATACCGAGAGTTTGATGAAAAAATTATGATGTCGTAGCGCGGCCTACCCTGCAAAAACTTGACTTTCAACCGCATCTTTTTAATTTTTCCCGTTTTAGTTGATTCAATTTGGAAGCAAAATGATACACAACACAATTATTAGGAAAATGTGTTTCAGCTATAATCCCAGGCAAGTTTTTCTCGCAAAAGAATTCAATAATTTTAGCAATATCTTCAATATGAGCATCTAAATGAAAAAGATTTTTGTTTTTTCTGTTATTTTTCTGCTTTTCGGAATTGTTTCTGCAGAAAGCAGACTCGATGAATCCACAATCAAAGGCGAGCTCAGAAAACCTAGTGTAAAACTGGTTGCAATCGACTTTTACATGACGGACCGCAAGCCTTGTGACGATGCTATTCCGACTTGGAAAAAGCTTAAAGATAATTACGGCGACGCACTCAAGCTCATCGTTGTCGCACCAAAAAGAAATGATGGAAGCTGCAATGTCAAAGGGTGGAACGATGTAGACGAAACTATATGCGACGAGGATCAGAAAATAGCAAAAAGCTGGGGAGTTAAAGACTTTCCACAGGCATTTCTTTACAGTTGGCACAACAACGATCCGCTTGTCCAGCACGGTCATGTGAAAGATGTTGAAAATGCAATTATAAAATATTATAAAAATATTCCGCGCGTCGCAATATATGCAGACAATAACAGCCAGGAGTTAGTTCCAAAAGTTGAAGAAGAACTGAACAAGCACTCAAAAATAGAGCTTGTTTCAAACGAATCCGAACGGGAGCAGATTCTTGCACTTAAAAAGGAAAGTCATTCCTTGAAGTATAACGACAATTTGAAATGCGAACTTGGAAAAGAAATCAGCGCAAATTCAATTTTAAATATAACGAAAACAGGCAATTCTCTCACTCTTAAACTTTCATCTGTCGAAAAAAGCTGCACCATGGCAGTTACAACGAAAGAACTGAGCGGCAACATTAACACAAAAATTGCAGCGGCTGTCGATGATCTTCTGTCACAAATGTTCGGCAATATTTCAACTCCGCATGCGACAGACAGCTACAGCGAAACAGCGAGCGACTTTGAAATTGAAGAAACCGGAGAATTAGTCAATGTTTCATTCGAAAGCACACCGTTAGGAGCAACTGTTTTTGCTGACGGAAATTTAATATGCGACCACACTCCTTGTTCAAAAAATCTGAAATCCGGCAGACATATAATCAAAATGGGTATGGAAAACTACCTTGACAAGGAAGAAACTATTTCTATCAAAAATGGCGATACAATTCATCTGAAACTTCCGAAAGATTTCGCGGAACTCTCTATCTCTGGACATGAAAACGCAGAGCATATTAAGCTTGACGGTAAAACTTTAGGCGACACAAACATAAGAATCGCTGCCGGCACACACACAATTGAGTTCAAATCCAAGTGTTTTGAAGATTATAGCAAAACTTTCACTGTTCAGCGCGGCGAGAAAAAACCAATTTCTTTCAATGCCACCCCCAAACTAGTCACAATTGAAGCCGAGGCTATTGATGAAGAGAACCAATATTCCATGAAAGAAACCGTCAAAATTGACGGTCAGCTATTTGGAATGACACCTGGAGCTTTTCAAGTCCCGATCTGCAGTGAAAAAATCGAAATCGGTAATTTATATGAAGACAAACTTTCTCTTCAAGAAAATCAAGTCAAAAAAATAACGGCAGTTTATACAAGCGAACGGATGAAATTTAAAAAAGAAATGATGCAATGGGAAAAAAAGAGGAAAATGATGAGAGACGCCCAGATATCACTGGCTACTATCGGTGCAGCATTTCTTGTCACAGGCGCACTCACTTATCATTTCGCAAAAAAAGAAGAAGACTCCTACAAGAAAATGAGAGAACAAAATTCAGCCGTTAATGCGATATATGAAGGTTTAAACAAGTCAGACTATCTTGCTAAAGCAAACAAACACCGTGATAAAGCGAGTCTTCTTACCGGGATAGGAGCAAACGGGATATTCTGGGGCATAAATATGCTGATTGGTGACTTCTGGTTCATCATGGCTACTGAAGTTTTTGCTAAAAACAAAGGCAAACCGACCTACACTCCAAGTGTCTCGATAGCACCTTCGAGCGACGGTTTTTATGCATCTTTTGATTTTAAATTTTAGGAGTAAAATCATGAATAAAATTTACTCAGTCATTTGTTTTTGTTCAATTTTCATGTTGATTTTATCATGTGAAGAACCTGATTATAAAAGTGAAATTGAAAATGCATACTCCCAGGCGGAACAACTGATCCAATACAACAACAATTCGACAGATAATCTTTACTGGTCATCAGTATCTTATGATGAAATGCAGTGGCATAAAGCCAAATCATACTGTGACGACCTCACTGAATTCGGTCACACTGACTGGCTCCTGCCAACAATAAGCGAACTTAGAAGTTTGATAAAAGATTGTGCTGGAAGCAAAAGCGGCGGTTCTTGCAGTGTTAATGACGACTGCCTTTCCGACAGCTGCTGGTCATCGGAATGTTACTGCGAAGATAAAAACTCAGCTTATTTCTCTTACAGCAAATTAAGCGACCATGTTACACTTTGGTCTTCATCCGAACATGCTGACGACTACCGCACTGTCTGGGTTATCAATTTCACAAATGCAAAAGTCGGAACACACGACAAAAGCTGGGATACCAAATATGAAGATGACCCCAAAGGTCTTTATGTCCGTTGTGTGAGGTATAAGTAATAGACATGAAAAAGATTTTTGTTTTTTCTGTTATTTTTCTGCTTTTCGGAATTGTTTCTGCAGAAAGCAGACTCGATGAATCCACAATCAAAGGCGAACTCAGAAAACCTGGTGTAAAACTGGTTGCAATCGACTTCTACATGACGGGATGTCCGCCGTGCGATGCAGCTATTCCGACTTGGAAAAAGCTTAAAGATAATTACGGCGACGCACTCAAGCTCATCGTTGTCGCACCAAAAAGAAATGATGGAAGCTGCAATGTCAAAGGGTGGAACGATGTAGACGAAACTATAT
>Ga0265299_10002427_pt1 | contig 19255 bp, 15 predicted proteins | sample AusTroGonzalo_MG_4_FD_193485 | JGI IMG/M metagenome (GOLD analysis project Ga0265299, IMG submission 193485) | Bovine rumen microbial communities from tropical cattle in Woodstock, Queensland, Australia - Gonzalo_02 | ecosystem: Host-associated > Mammals > Digestive system > Stomach > Rumen ... | reverse complement strand
CTGCACCTGTATGTGGAGCAGCGGCCTGGCCTTCGAGGAGGTGGATCAGGGGCGGATGGAAAACATCACAGTCTCGAACATCTCGTTGAGCCACGTTCACCATTACCCCATCTACATCACGACGGGTTGTCGCAACCGTGGGCCAAAAGAGGTGACGCGTATGTCGTCGGCCCGTGACATATATATTAATAATGTGGTGGCCGATGATTGCGACTCTTTAGCCGGCATCATCATCACCGGCATGGAGGGCGAGCCCATCCGCAACGTCTCGCTGTCGAACATCCGCATACAGTATCGTGGCGGTGGCAAGAAGGTAACGACGCCCTATCGCGAGCAGGGTACGAACTATCCCGAGCCACGATGGGCCGGTCCCACACCTGCATACGGCCTCTTCGCCCGTCATGTCGATGGTCTGCACCTGCAGAACGTGAAGTTCGAACTGATGCAGCCTGACGAACGCCCCGACATCATCCTTGAAGACGTAACGGAATAAGGAGTTTTAACATACCTAAACGAAATGAATAAATTGATAATTATGTCGCTACTTCTGGTGATGGGTAGCGTGTGTCATGCAGAGGATATCACCATCCGTTATAAAGGTACAACGGCAAAGGTTGACCAGAAAGTGAAAGATAGCGTAAACGTAACGGTCAGTGGTGCTAACGTGGAAATAGAGAGTCTGTATAAAAGCCACAGGCTCACACTCCTACTGACGGGTAAGAGCGATGACGGACAACTGGTGCTGAAGACTGCCGGCAAGGCTAAGGTGAAGCTCGACAACCTGACGCTGACCAGTCAGGAGGGTGCTCCGCTGTGGCTGAAGAACAAGAAAAAGGTGGAGGTCGTGGCCGCGAAAGGCACGAAGAACACGCTGACCATCACCGCTTGCAACGATACGGCCAATCATAAGGCGGCCACTATCTGGGCTAAGGATAAGTTGCTGCTTTCTGGCAAGGGAACGCTCAATGTGATTGCTACTGGCGACGGCTGCAGGGGCATCAAGAGCAAGAAAGACATCACCATCGAGGAACTGACGCTCAACGTGATGACATCAGGCAATAACCTCGGCGAGAAGCCATTTGGATTCGGCGATTTCCCTGGTTTCGGCAATGACAGCACGATGCAAGGAGGTTTTCCAATGCCTCCCTTTGGCAACGACAGCATCAAGCTTGGCAATTTCCCCATGCCGAATTTCGGAGGACAGATGCCTAACTTTGGAGGACAAATGCCCAACTTCGGCGGACAGATGCCGGACTTCGGCGGACAGATGCCTGATTTTGGTGGCGGATTCCCTCCCTTCGGTAACGACAGTACAATGCAAGAAGGGATGGGCGGCTTTATGGGCAAGCACAAATATGTAGCCTCAACCAAGGGTATCGCTTCGAAAGGCAAGATCACAATCAATGGTGGTGTGGTCACCGTCCGTACCTCCACACCTGGTGCCGAGGGCATCGAGGGTAAGCAAGGCGTGGTGTTTAACGGAGGACAGGTGGATGTGCTGGCTACTGATGATGCCGTCAATGCCAACGCCACTATCGCCTTCAATGGCGCTCATGTCACGGCTCGCAGCACTACCAACGATGCCGTTGACTCCAACCCCAAAGGTGGATTCTTTACGCCCTTTGGCGGCAACAACAATACCAACAGCCAGGAGGCTGATACGGCTATCGTGATTCGTGGCGGCACGGTCTATGCCTGGAGTCAGGTGGGCTCGCCAGAAGAAGGGCTCGACTGCGACTTCTCCCCCCTCGTTATCGAGGGCGGCTCCATCTTCTCTGTGGGTGGCGGTATGGGCGAGATGCCCTCTGTGCCCACCAATGCCACAGCCAAGCAACCCACCGTACTGCTCATCGGTCTCAACATCACGAAAGATGAGCCCATCACGATTTGCGATGCCAACGGCAAGTGCATTGACACCATCACCATTCCGTTCTCGTTGCGTCGCAGTGCCAGCCTCGTCACCAGTCCAGCCTTCAAACGGGGCAATACCTACACGGTAAAGACAAAAGGATACGAGAAAACCTTCACGCTAAATGAGCCGTTTACAACAATTTGCTAAACGGCAGCATGACAATAGTTATCGGATAGATTCCCACGGTGGGAACGTTTCATTCCCACTGTGGGAACAAATTGTTCCCATAATGGGAATCCATCATTCCCACTGTGGGAATGTACTAAAGTAGTGCAAAATTTCAAGGAAAATGCACTATTGTAGTGTGTTCTTCGATGTACACAAAAAAGTACGCAAATATTTGGCAGTATGAAATAAAAGCACTATATTTGCACCCAGATTGAAAAAGAATTGAGTTATGACACATTTAACAGTAAGAGATTTCAGGAGTCAGATGGCAAGCTCATTTGACCGTGTAGATGCTGGGGAGCATGTGTTCATTCGCAGGAAGAACCAGCTCTATACCATCGTGCCAGTCTCAGAGGATGACCTGACTATCACACCGGAACTGGCAGCTAAGATTGAAAAGGCCCGCCAGGAGTATCGCAAAGGTAAAACAATCAGTCTGAAGACCCACGAGGATATTGACCGCTACTTTGAATCCATGTAGTCATGTACGAGGTAAAGGTATCAACGGGGGCCGACAAGGTTGTCAGGAAGTGGAAGAAGTCTAATCCACAGCTCTGGAAGAAGTATCAGAAAATCTATCATGAACTGATGGATCACCCTCGTACAGGACTTGGACATCCTGAACCACTCGTAGGAGGAAAAGACATAACATGGTCTCGCCACATCACTGCTCACGACCGTATCATCTACGACATCTATGATGAAGTATTGGTGGTGTTGGTCATCGAAGCTGAAGGCCACTACAATGACAAGTGAGTTTGTCAAATCCTACACCTTTCCTATACCCTGAGAGATAATAATAATACGTACTACACTGATAATCAAAGATCAATTCCCGGTCGGGGCACTTTCTGAGAATGGGCATTTTGTATGTTATACCCACGCCCGTGGGAAACCTTGAGGATATGACGTTGCGGGCCATCCGCCTGTTGCGGGAGGCTGACCTCGTCCTTGCCGAGGACACGCGCACGTCGGGCATCCTGCTGAAGCATTTCGACATTAAGACGCGGCTGATGTCGCACCATAAGTTTAACGAGCACGGAACCAGTGCTGCTGTTGTTGAACGGCTGCTTGCTGGCCAGACGGTAGCCCTTATCAGTGATGCGGGTACACCAGGAATCAGCGACCCTGGCTTCTTCCTCGTCCGTGAGGCTGTCCGTGTAGGCATTGAGGTGCAGACCCTACCTGGTGCGACCGCCTTCGTTCCGGCACTGGTGAGCAGCGGTCTTCCCTGCGACCGTTTTGTGTTTGAGGGCTTTCTGCCGCAGAAGAAGGGGCGACAGACACGCTTGGAGGCTCTGCGTGATGAGCAGCGTACGATGGTGTTCTATGAGTCACCCTTCCGTCTGGTGAAGGCACTTCAGCAGTTTGCTGAAGTCTTCGGGCCTGACCGTCCTGCCTGTGTGTGCCGCGAGATTTCGAAGGTACACGAGGAGGCGGTACGCGGGACTCTTCAAGAACTTGTGGAGCACTTTACCGCAAAGCCACCCAAGGGTGAGATTGTCATCGTGGTAGGCGGTGATTGCAAATCCTCATGAATAGAGAATCAGACTCGTCTAATTCCTACTAATACTTGAAGCTGCTGCCGCCGACAAATTCTCGCATGATGCTCGTTGGGGGTATCTCCTTATCGCTCACGGGGATGAAGTAGTGGATGAACTTCATCAGGCGATGCGCATCGGTGTATTCCGGACAGTTCTTTGGCACACTGCCCAGTATGACTTCTGCATGTGGACGCAGCACGGCAAACTCGATGTTCAGCGCAGAGTTGAACATTACGTCAGCGGTTTCCTGATAGGGGAATATCCACTGGTCTTCGGCTGCGCACACATTCTTCCATTGGGCTATGGTCTCCCTTGCGGTGAAAGCACCCTTGTTGTAGTCGCGAATGATACGTCGCAACAGACGGTTGTCACGTGTTGGAATCCAGTTGTGGTCGTCTAGCGAGATACTTGTCAATGCCGAGATGTAAATCTTGAATTTCAATGCATCGTCAATGTGCTTTGTCAGCAAGGGGTTGAGCGCGTGTATACCTTCGATGATGAGCACGCTCTCGCCGGAGAGTTTTAGTTTCTTACCGTTCCACTCACGCTTGCCAGTCTTGAAGTTGTATTCTGGCACCTCCACCCGCTCGCCATTCATCAAGCGTGTAAGGTGTTCTTGTAGCAGGGCATACTCCACCGTCTCTATGTTATCGAAATCGTAATCACCGTTCGGCAGCAAGGGCGTGTCCACACGGTTCACGAAATAGTCGTCTGTAGAAATAGAGTAGGGGCGTAGGCCGCAAGCCAACAGTTGGATGCTCAGTCGTTTGCAGAACGTCGTCTTTCCCGAACTACTGGGGCCTGTGATTAAGACAAGTTTCAATGTCGACTCCCTCATGCGTCGTGCTATCTCCTCTGCTATCTGCACGATTTTCTTCTCTTGCAGGGCTTCCGATACCTGTATGAGTTCGGAGCCGTAGCCTTTCAGCACCGCCTTGTTCACGTCGCCCGCATTAGAGAGATGCATGATGACATCCCATCGCACCTTCTCGGCAAACATCGCATACGTCTTGGGCATGGGGGCTTTCTCTGCCAGTCGTGATGGGTCGTACCAGTCTGGGACACGAAGCAGGAGTCCCTCATGATAGGGCTCCAACTCCCAGACAGTGAGGTATCCGGCAGAGGGTACGAGCGGGCCGTAGTAGTAGTCGGCGGTGTCGCCGAGCATGTAGTAGTCGCTGTAAATCTGTCCGCTGGTCTCCAGCAGCTTCACCTTGTCGGAGAATCCCCTTTCGGCAAAAACTCGGATGGCCTCTTCCGTTGTTGCCTCATTCCGGCGGAAAGGCATGTCGAGACGTATAATCTCTTGCATGCGCTGATGGATGGCCTTGACATCATCATCGGTAAGAAGCGGGTTGGGGGAGTTTGTCTTCTTCTTGAAGTTACAATAGTATCCCCTCTCCAGCGGATGCTCCACGAAGAGCTTAGAACCTGGAAACACATCCTGTGTTGCCTTGTAGAGTACGAAACAGAGCGAGCGCACGTAGGCATAATGGCCTGGGCCTTCGCGGGCATCGAGAAACTCCACATCGCGGTTTTGAAAAAGGCGGAACTTCAGACCCTGTGGCGTGTTGTTCACCTTTGCAGCCACAACTGGATAAGGCAGTTCCAACTCTCCAGCAAAGTCATTGTAGACTTCGAGGAGCGACGTTCCCTCAGAAAAGCTTTTTGTCTTTTCAATGTTCTTACAGCGTATCTGTAGCATATAACTATATGTTTTAGGTAAAAAATCTTAGTTTCCCTTGCCAGTGCTTCTCAAGTGTTCGCTTGCCCATGTGTAGAGGCGACGCAGACGAAGAGAGGGAAGCGAGAGGAAGAGACGGGCTTTGGGCGGAAGGCTGATGCCATGCTTGGCCATGTCGGCCAGTAGCTCCTTGTAGAATGAGCTGTTCGCCCAGTCGCTTCGCGGACTCCATTGCGCCACACTGAGCATATTGGCAAGGCGGTCGTTGAGCATGTCTATCATGTAGGTCTCATGTTGACTGGAAGGTATGGCTTTCTTGCGTAGTTCGTTTAGTTCATAGGCGTAGGCAGCTGTCCATTGGAAGCAGTTGCTGGTGTGTTCCTCACCCTTACAGTAGACATCCTTATAGATAATACTCACAGGCTTCTCGGTGGAGAACACCAGACGGAGCCAGAAGATATAGTCTTCTCCCATCATAATGTGACGGGGCAAATCGAAGAGATGCGGAGTCATCAGGACGCGACGGTACAAACTTCCCCATGGCACGCCGATAGTGCCCTCAGCTCTGACGGCTAAGTGTCGGAACTCGTCCATAGGAATGTGCGTTCGCTGTTCGCCAGGTAGGGTGAAACCATTGCCAAAAACGATGTCAGTATTGTCTGAAATGCCATGTGCTAGGTTCGCCAGTGCTTCGGTAGGCAGCATGTCATCGGAGTCAACGAAGTAAACCCACTCACCTCTTGCCATCTTCACGCCCACGCTGCGCGCCTCCGTGCGTCCCTTGTTCGGTTGGTGTATCACGGTCATGCGGCTGTCACGGCGAGCAAGGTCGTTGATAATGTCAGCTGTTCCGTCCGTGCTACCATCATCCACGACCACCAATTCCAGGTCTGTAAAGGTCTGTGCCAGGATGCTCTCCAGGCAGGACGCAATGGTGGCCTTTGAATTATAGGCAGGGACGATGACTGAGATTTGTCTGCACATGAAGGTAGAATAAAAAAACAAGACAGGCGAGATATGTGATTAGCATACCCGCCTGTCTTGTATAGATATTGCGGAAAGTTTTAATTAGTCGCCCATGACAGGACGGATGGAGAGACCATACTGACGCTCATAGAAAGAGACCATAGCTTCTGCCTCATCCTCACAACAAACCTTTCTGTTTATAGACAATATTGTAGCTGACGAAGTTGGTTGATGACCGAAATGGCCATTTTTATGATCAACTTCCTTTCCCCAATATTTTCCTCTTGGGAACATGTATTGTCCGTCACGATATTCTACATACTGATATTCTGCACTTCCTGCTGCAGGGAGGAAAATTTCGGCCTTAGACCAGTCTCTTCCGTCTCTTCCTGGATTCTTGCCTTTGAACCAGCATCCCCAAATACCAGTTGCGTCTTTTGCTGCTTTCCCATTCCTAAGCTCATGTTTATCTGTGTCCCATTCCTGATCGGTATACTCCAGAAGTTCTTCAATTTCATGGGTGTAAGGCATACGCCATTTTCCACCCCAATGGAATGTTGCAGCATCATCCTCTGGTTCAAGTACATCTATCCCGTCACCGCAGAATGTAGCATCTCCATAAGAGCCATACCCATACCACCATGCATCCTCTGCACCGTCTTCAATCGTGTACTTACAAACATCCCTCCATGTTGTTCCTCCCTCACTTATCCACTCATAGTTTCTCCATGTGAAAGCGGTTTTCTTGTCATCAAGCATCGTTCCAGCTTCAAAGACATAATTTTTACCTTTTGCTGTAACCGAAGTTCTTCCGCCCCATGCAAAATAAGTACCGTAACTGGGGTCTTGGGAATAGCCAACGTTCTTGTCGGCCCATCTCCTGCCACTAGGAAGGCCCAAATCTACTGCTGTGCCAGCGCTTTCACTGAGCTTTTTTGCATCTGTCTGCTTCCTAAAAGCGAATTGACCGCCTTGCGATTTCCCTGCCATGTAAGTGATGAGGGCAGACATGTCGGCTACGTCGACAGCTCCGTCGCCATTCAGGTCGAAGTTCTGGGCGGAAGCAGTGCTGTGACCTCCCAGAAGCATTGCCAGCATCATGAAGCCAGCAATCTTAATTGTAGATTTCTTCATATTATTCTATGCTTTTAATTAAGGTATATTCACTTTGATGTGCAAAGGTATAGATTTATTGAGACACGAACAAACTTTTGTTATATTTATTGCTATTTTTTAATAATTATTTGCATTTACCTAGGTGATAGGCAACTGATTCTCGTCTGCATCGTACTCTCGACGGCGGTGTCCGAAGAGTCGGTGGTGTATGAAGTTCATGGCTTCCAGGCACACGAGCACCATAACTGTTGCGGCCGTTGCAAGGCCGTACATGCCTACTCCGGCAGTCATGCCGATGGCCGATGTCACCCAAAGCCCGGCAGCGGTGGTTAGTCCTTTCACCACGTTTTTCTGGAAGATGATGGTGCCCGCACCGATGAAACCAATACCGCTGACCACCTGTGCGGCCATTCGTGCCGGGTCGCGCTGGATGATGACGCCCGGTTGCCCCTGAAAGCTGTCAAAGCCGTGCATGGACAGCACCATGAACAGTGCCGACCCCAAACCTACGAGGAAGTGCGTGCGGAAGCCTGCCTCTTTCGAGCGGTACTCACGCTCCAAGCCAATGGCACCGCCGAGCATCGCCGCAATGAATATTGTCAATACGTAGTTCCAGTTCATAAGCTATTGTGCATATTTCTGAATAAGTCCTTCTGCCTGTGGGTCGCCCATCTCTTGTGCCTTGCGCAGGTTTTTCAACCCCTCTTCCTTCTCGCCTTTCAGACATTGTGCCAAACCCAGGAAGAGGTAACCGTCGCTGTGGTCGGGGGCGACACGAATACACTCCGTAGCCGTCTCGATGGCCTCGTCATACAACCCCACGCGCACCTGTAGCGATGCTTTCTCAGCGTAGTAGAGGTCGCTCTGTGGGTTCATGCTGATGGCTTTGGTAATGTCGTTGAGTGCCTGTTGGAAGAGCCGTCCGCTGACCTCTGCTTGGAAGCGGAGGTAGTAGAAGCGGTCGTTAACCTGTGCCGCCATGAGCTGTTCGTAGTCGTTAAGCAGGGACACGGCTTGACGCTCTTTTCCTGCTTCCATGCGTGCCTGAGCGGAGGCAAGCAGATAGGGCGCTGCCTCCTTGAGGTAGGGCTTGGAGAAGAGTGCCACACAGCTGTCGAGCAAGGCTATCTGTGCTGTAGTGTCTCCTGCGAGCACCTTGCAACGTGATGCCTCGTAGAATAGCTCCGGCGAGCGCAATGGCGAGGCGAACAGCTCTTCGTATACAGCGTATGCCTCATCGTATCGTTTCTGGGCGAACATCACCATACCCTCTTGCTGGCGGTATACCGTCTGTGGATTAGCGGCGTAAGCGGCTTGCGCCTCAGAGAGTGCGCGGTCGAGTGTCCAAGGTTCGTATGCAGGTTCTGGGCGTGTCAGCACCTTTTGGTAAATCATTCTCGAATAGTTGTAGTGTACGTCGTCGGCATTAGACGAGCCAGATTCCTTACAGACACGCAGGGCTTCGGCCATGGCGCGGTCGGCTAATTCATAGTTGTCGCCGTTGGCAGCCAGTTGTGCACGGTTGATGTACCCCTCGTGGCTCTTGGGGAACTTCGCAATGAAGTCATCGATGAGCGAGGCGTAGGCGGCAGAATCCATCTGCGCGGCAGCCAAGTAGAGAGTCAGTTGTGCCTGGGTAATGTCGTCGGGCAGGTCTTTCTTGATTTTCGTGGAGCGCAGCACGGGGTCGTTGATGCTCAAACCGCTGATACTCAAGCTGTCGGCAAAGCGTGCGCTGACGGCATAACTGACCGTGTCCTGGCTATAAGGCTGTTGCATGATGCCGATGACCAAACCCTCCTCATCGAGCAGGGGTGCCCCAGCCATACCTTCCGTCGTGGCAATGCTGACGGTGTAGTAACCATACTCTTGTTGCACGGTTTCCGTCTTGGTGATAGCTCCTTGTGGCAGGTTCTTCGCCTCCCGGTAGGGCAGCAGCCACACTTGCGTCTGCGCCGGAGCCATGCCTGGTGCCACGTCGATAGGTTGCGTCTTGTTGGCATCCACGCGGAAGCGAGCCACGTCGTAGGTTTCGTTGGCACCGAGGATGCAGCTCACCTGATACTCTTTGCCGTTGGCATCGACGATTAAGGCACGTGAAGCGCCCTTGAACGGGGCGAAACAGCTAAGAGCCTCACCGTTGGTGCCCACGAAGAATCCCGTGGTGCTACCTAAGAGTGTGCCCCCGTCGTCGAAGGTTTTTAGCTTAAAGACCGACTTCGATGCCTTCTTTGTCCACGAAGGAGTTTGCGCCCCTACGGAGCTAATTAATAAATAACAACTAATAAATAATAAACTTAGTATCAATCGTTTCGCTGTCATTTTCTTCGATTGTCAATTATCAATTCTCGATTGTCAATTCTCAATTTTCAATAGTTGCTTGGCGTTGGCGATGGCGGCTTCTGTGACGTTCGAGCCGCTGAGCATCTGTGCTATCTCGGTGACGCGCTCATCTGCCGAAAGCATCACCATGTGACTGGTAGTTCCCTGCGCCGTCTCCTCTTTATATACGCGGTAGTGGGTGGTGCCCAGCGCAGCAATCTGCGGCAGGTGGGTGATGCTGATGACCTGTCGCCCTCCGGCTCCCATCTCTGCCATGATTTGCGCCATCTGTTCGGCAATCTTGCCGCTCACGCCGGTATCTATCTCGTCGAATATAATGGTGGGAAGCTTCACCGCCCCGCTAATCATTGCTTTCAAAGCGAGCATCACGCGGGCAATCTCTCCTCCGCTGGCCACCTGTGCCACGGGTTGCAACGGTGTCGAAGTATTCGCGCTGAAAAGGAAAGCCACCCTGTCCTGCCCCATACGCCCCAGTTCTCCTTGCTCCATCTGTGTCTCAAAGCGCACATGGGGCATGCCCAGAGGCACAAGGCGCTCGCGCATCTGCTGCTCAATAGCCTTTGCGGCCTTCTGGCGTTGAGTCGTAAGCGCGTCGGCCAGTTGCTGGCACGTAGCCTTCTGCTTTTCAACTTCGACACTCAGCTCGGCCAAGGCCTCGTCGCTGTTCTCTATGGCAGAGAGCTTTACACGAAGCTCCTCCTGCATGGCCAACAGCTGTGCGATGCTCTCGGCATGATATTTCTTCTGCAGCTCGTAGATACGGTCAAGACGATTGTTCACGGCGTCCAGCTCCGCAGGGTCGAAATCCACGTTCTCCAATCGGCTGCTCACCTCGGCGGCCAAGTCTTTCAGCTCAATATAACAACTGTCGGTGCGCTGTGCCAGTTCGTCGGCTCCTGGCAGCACGTTGGCAATGGCGTTCAGGGCCGCCGTTGTCTTCTTTAGCTGGCTCACGATGCCTCGGTCGTCGCCCTGCAGCGCCTCCTCGGCTTCATAGAGTGCGGCCTTGATGTCCTCCGAATGGGTCATCGTTTCGCTGCGCTGCTCCAGTTCCTCCTGTTCGCCGTCCACTAGTCGTGCTTCGGCCAGCTCCGTATGTTGGAACTGCAGGAAGTCAGCGTTGCGGCGGTTCAGTTCTATCTCTTCGCGCAGGACTTCCAGTCGTTTCGTCGTCTCCTGATAGGTGGCGAAAGCCTGCTGATAGCTGCCCAGCGCCTTGTCACACTGGCCAATGATGTCGAGCACGCTCAGCTGGAAGTCGTGCTTGCCCAACAGCAAGTTCTGGTGCTGCGAGTGCACGTCCATAAGCCTGTCGCCCAGCTCTTTAAGCATGGTCAGGGGCACGGGCGTATCGTTGATGAAAGCTCGGCTCTTGCCCTGTGCCGTCAGTTCGCGTCGTATGATGGTGTCTGCGGCGTCAAAATCTATGTCGTTCTGCCGGAAGAAGTCCTCCAATTCGTAATGGCTTAGGTCGAAGTGTGCCTCTATGACGCATCGGTCGGCACCCGCCTTCACCGTCTTGGAGTCGGCTCTCTGTCCCAGCAGCAAACCGATGGCTCCGAGAATGATGCTCTTTCCCGCACCTGTCTCACCGGTGATGACGGAGAATCCGCTGTGGAACTCCATGTCGAGCACGTCGATGAGCGCGAAGTTCTTTATATATAATTGTTGTAGCATAACTATCCTTGTATCAATCAACCGGCTGTCCCATGAGCGTAGCACTAGTGCTTGCGGTAATGGTCACGCGGACGGTTTCGCCGATGTGGTGGTTGCCTTTGTCGAAAACCACCATCTTGTTCTGCTCCGTTCGTCCGCAGAGCTGCTCACGAGAGCGTTTCGAGAAGCCCTCGACGAGCACATCGAATTGCCGTCCCTCGTCTTTCTTGTTCTGTTGGGCAGAGATTTCCGTCTGAAGGGCAATCAGCTCGTTCAGCCGTCGAAGCTTTACCTCCTCGGGCACGTCGTCGGGCAGGTGGCGCGAGGCGTAGGTGCCCGGTCGCTCACTATACTTGAACATGAAGGCAGAGTCATAACCCACCTCGCGCATGAGCGAAAGGCTGAGCTGGTGGTCTTCCTCCGTCTCAGAGCAGTAGCCAACGAAGATGTCTGTGGAAAGCCCGCAGTCGGGAATGATGCGGCGTATGGCAGCCACGCGGTCGAGGTACCACTCACGGGTGTACTTGCGGTTCATCAGCTGTAGGATTCTGTCGCTTCCGCTCTGTACGGGCAGGTGGATATGCCGGCAGACATTAGGCATCTCGGCAATGACGCGCAGCGTCTCGTCGCTCATGTCCTTGGGGTGGCTGGTGGTGAAGCGGATGCGCATCTCAGGAGCCTCTTCCGCCACCATGCGTAACAGCCTTGCAAAACTAACGCCCTCATAACTCCCCTTTAACTCCCCTATAACTCCCTCTAACTCCCCATGATATGAGTTCACATTCTGCCCCAGCAGTGTCACCTCCTTGAATCCCTTGTCGCGCAGGTCGCGCACCTCGCGGAGAATACTCTCCACGTCGCGGCTGCGCTCCCGCCCACGGGTGTAGGGCACAATGCAATAATGGCAGAAGTTGTTGCACCCGCGCATGATGCTCACATAGCCGCCGATTTTGTGGCCAAGTGCCATGCGTTGCGGCACCACGTCGCGGTAGGTCTCTGTCATGGAGAGTTCGGTATCGATGGCCTTATGTCCCAATTCGGCTTGTGCCACAAGGTCAGGCAGGTGGAGATAGCTGTCAGGGCCGGCCACGAGGTCGGCTCCGTACTTGTTCAGCAGGTCATCCTTCACGCGCTCGGCCATACAACCCAGCACGCCGATAATCAGTGGTGAGGGGTGAGAGGTGAGGCCGCGCTGCCGGCGCAGGGCCGATAAGGCCTCCAGTCGGTGCAGGATTTTCTGCTCGGCATTGTCGCGCACCGAGCAGGTGTTGAGGAACACGGCGTCGGCATCGTCCAAGCTGTCCGTCGTCTCATAGCCAGCCATCTGCATCACCGAAGCCACCACCTCCGAGTCGGCCACGTTCATCTGGCAACCGTAAGTTTCTATGTAAAGTTTCTTCATTGGGCGGCAAAGGTACTAACAATTTCTGATACCGCCAAATGTTTCGTGTAAAAAACGCGGGTCGTGCGAAAAGGATGCGACCCGCACACTTCGGGGGAGAAAGTGTTGCGGGTCGCGGAGAAAAGAGGGGGAAGATGTTTCAGAGTTTCTTTTTCCCAACAATCGCCGGTGCTTACTTACGAAGGCCGAGAGCCTTGATGATGGCACGGTAACGATTGATGTCTTTGTTGTAGAGATACTTCAGCAGCTTGCGGCGGCGTCCTACCATCATGGTCAGCGAGCGGGCGGTGACGTTGTCCTTGTGGTTCTTCTTCAGGTGCTCGGTGAGATGCTTGATGCGGTAGGTGAAGAGAGCAATCTGGCTCTCAGCAGAACCGGTGTCTGTGGCCGACTGGCCGTACTGGGTGAAAATCTCAGTCTTTTTTTCTTTGTCGAGATACATTGTTTAAATAGTGATTAATGGTTTTGTGCCTATACATCCAAGCTAACGTTTTACCGCCTTAATCGGAGCGGGACGTCGCCTGATGCACCGGATTTTCCGGAAAGCGGCTGCAAAGGTAGACCTTTTTCCGCGATTGGGAAAATTTAAGGGCATAAAATCGTTAACACTTAGTTATTTTTAACAAATCTCCCAAAATCGTGACAAGTGACATCGTGACATTGTGACATTAAGGACTTTCCATATACACGAAAAATGTGGAATAGAGTATTTATAATAATATATATAATATATAATATTATATATATTATTATAAGCATAGATTTGTACCTTCGCAGGTGCTTAATGTCACGATGTCATTGTCACGTATTCCATGCAGAGAGACAAAACGGTTTTTCCCGGAGAAAGATTAGTTTTTGTCTTCCTCAGGGATGGTGAATACTATAGGGTTCTTCACTATTTCGTCGGTGAGGGCAAAGTCCCAGACATCCTGGATGTTCTCTACGTAGTGGAAGGTGACGCCCTTGAGGTACATGTCGGGGATTTCGAGGATGTCCTTCTCGTTCTCCTGGCAGAGCACGATGTCGGTGATGCCGGCACGCTTGGCAGCGAGGATTTTCTCCTTGATACCACCCACGGGGAGCACCTTTCCGCGCAGCGTGATTTCGCCCGTCATGGCGGTGTTCTTGCGTACCTTGCGCTGGGTGAGTGCCGAGGCGATGGAGGTGGCGATGGTGATGCCCGCAGAGGGGCCGTCCTTCGGCGTGGCTCCTTCAGGCACGTGGATGTGTATATTATAGTTGTCAAAGATGCGGTAGTCGATGCCCAGCACATCGGCGTGTGCCTTGACATACTCCAGTGCGAGCACGGCGCTCTCCTTCATCACGTCGCCGAGGTTGCCGGTGAGCGTCAGCTTCTGTCCCTTGCCCTTCGAGAGCGATGTCTCGATGAAGAGAATCTCGCCGCCCACGCTTGTCCAAGCCAAACCTGTGACCACGCCGGCGTAGTCGTTGCCCTGATAGATGTCGCGGTAGAAGGGAGGCTTGCCGAGAAGGTCTTCCAACCCACCCCCATCCCCTCCCCAAGGGAGGGGGAACTGTTTTCTTTCGGCCTTAGAATCTGTAGCGGAAGAAGTATCTTTACTCCCCTCCCCTGGGGAGGGGTCGGGGGTGGGTGTCAGATACCTGTATGCCAGCTTCCTCATCGCCTTGTTAATCTGCTTCTCCAGTTGGCGCACGCCGCTCTCGCGGGTATACTGCTCGATGATTTTCTCGATGACGGCCTTGGGGAACTTTGGCTTGTCCTTCAATGTTTTTAAGCCTGTGTTCTCCAGCTCGCGGGGGATGAGGTGGCGCTTGGCAATCTCAATCTTCTCCTCGGTGATGTAGCCGCTCAGCTCAATGATTTCCATGCGGTCGAGCAAGGGTTTGGGGATGGTCGAGAGATTGTTGGCCGTGGCGATGAAGAGTACCTTTGAGAGGTCGTAGTCAACGTCAAGGTAGTTGTCGTGGAAGGCCGAGTTCTGCTCGGGGTCGAGCACTTCGAGGAGTGCCGATGCCGGGTCGCCGTTCACCGTGGCTTGTGTCACCTTGTCGATTTCGTCGAGGATGAACACGGGGTTCGAGCTGCCAGCTTTCTGTATGCTGCTGATGATACGTCCCGGCATGGAGCCAATGTACGTGCGGCGGTGGCCGCGTATCTCCGCTTCGTCGTGAAGTCCGCCGAGCGACATGCGCACGTATTTGCGCTTCATGGCGGCGGCAATCGACTTGCCGAGGCTTGTCTTTCCCACGCCCGGAGGGCCGTAGAGACAGAGGATGGGGCTCTTCAGGTCGCCGCGCAGCGAGAGTACGGCCATGTGCTCCAGTATGCGCTCCTTCACCTTCTCCATGCCGTAGTGGTCGCGGTCGAGAATCTTCTGTGCCCGCTGCAGGTTGAGGTCGTCCTTGGTGTACTCGCCCCAGGGCAGTGAGACGAAGGTTTGCAGGTAGTTCAGCTGGAGGTTGAACTCCGGCGACTGCGACGAGGTTTGGTCGAGCTTTTCCAGTTCCTTCTTGAACACCTTCTCCACCTCCTCCGACCATTTCTTCTTCTTCGCCTTGTCCACGAGCTTCTTGCGCTCGGGCGATGCCTCGTCGCCCTCGGTCATGGCGGCGCGCATATTCTTGATTTGCTGTTGCAGGAAGTAGTTCTTCTGCTGCTCGTCCAGGTCCTCGCGCGTCTTGTTGCGAATCTCGGCCTTCAGTTTCTGCAGGTTAATCTCACGGTTCAGGGCCTTCATCGTGCCGAAGAGGCGTTCCTTCACCGACTCCACCTCGAGCAACCCTATCTTCTCCTTCGTGGAGAAGGGCATGTTCGAGCAGACGAAGTTGAGCGCCATCACATCATTACTAATATTGTGTATGGCAAACATCGCCTCGTCGGGAATCTCCTCGCTGATGCTGATGTACTGCGCACTCATGCGGCGCAGGTCATCAATGGCCGTGCGCCATTCCTTGTCGTGCTTGTCGGGCATCAGTTCGGGCGATGACTCCACGTGGCCGGTGAGGTAGGGGAACTCTTTTGATATGTCGAGCAGCTTCAGACGTCCCATGCCCTGCATGATGGCCGTTATCAAGCCATTGGGCAGGGTGAGCTGCTTCACCACCTTGGCGAAGACACCGGTACGGAAGAGGTCGCTCTCCTCGGGCATCTCCACGTCGGGGTCTTTCTGGCACACGATGCCGATGAGCGCATCCTGCTTCTCAGCCTTGCGCACCAGCTTCATGCTCGACTCGCGCGAGATGATGATAGGTGCCACCACGCCTGGGAAAAGCACAATGTTGCGCACAGGCAATATAGGTACCTCAGAGGGCATCTCACCCTCCAGAAGTTTTCCGAAATCTCCTTCTATATCGGCAATCATCGAAAATGCCGATGCATTCTGTTCATCCATCAAAGTTATTTACGATTTACTGATTTTCGATTTACGATTTATTTGCCATTTGGCAATTTTGGGGTGCAAAATTACAAAGAAAAAGCGAATTGACCAAAAATACAATATTAAAACAACGGTAAAAGACGTTAATTAATGACGATACCGCTTTTCAATGATTTTTGATACGAGAATGTACTGGTAGGTGGCGGCCATCATGGAGCGGATGAGGCCCCGGGTGCCCATGCGGAAGCTGCCGTCAAGGAAGTAGCTTTTGAAAAATCGCCAGAGAGGACGCCAGAGAAGTGCACCAACGCCATAACCCCGGGCGGCTTTCTTGTCAACCTCGTCGTCGGTGTAGATGTTCATCTTCGCGATGTATTCGTGCATGGTTTCGTCCATGAGGTGGAGCAGACGTGCCTCCTTGGCGGCATGAAGGCGCTCCGTAGGGCCAGGCACGTCGGGGAAAGTGTGTACATGTGGCGGCCATGTGGTGCCCTCGCGCACGAAGAAGCGTAGTTGGAAGTCGTAGCGGTAGTCGCGCACAAACATTCCCATGAACATATTTTGTCTAGGAATGTAGTAGCCGGCAGGACACTTCGGGTCGCGGATGCGTTCGTAGAGCACGTCGCGCAGCTCGGGCGTGACAATCTCGTCGGCATCGACCACGAGCACCCATTTGCTTTTTGCACTCTGTATGGCAAAGGTTCGAGCCGGTTCGGCACTCTTGTGGTCGCCTTTGGGGAAGGTGACGATGCGGCAACCGTAGCGGGCGGCAATCTCGCGGGTATCGTCGGTAGATTCCATGTCACACACCACCACCTCGTCGAAGTCCTTTACGGCTTCAAGACATTTCGTCAGGTGAAGGCTGGCGTTGTAGGTGTTGATGACGACGGAAATCATTATGATTTTCGATTTACGATTTGTGGATTTTCGATTTACGATTTGTGGATTTTCGATTTACGATTTTGCTACGCAGGAGTAGGCTTCCTTGACGGTTTTGATAACAAAGGCTACCTGCTCGTCGGTAAGCATGGGGTAGCAGGGGAGGGTAATCTCGTGGGCGTAGTTGGCGTATGCCTGTGGATAATCTTCCATCTTGTAACCCAACTGGCTGAAGAGCGTGAGCATGGGAAGGGGTATGAAGTGTACGTTCACGGCCACCTGGCTCTTCGAAATCTCGGCAATCATCGCGTCGCGTTGCTCCTCCGAGAAGTCGCGTATGCGGAGGGGATAGATATGGTAGGAGGTCTCGCGGCTACCGTCGTTCATGGGCGGGAGTATTGCCCAGGGCTCCTGGGCGAAGGCCTCGTTATAGGCTTGGAAAATCTCCTTGCGGCGGACAAGCATCTGTGGGTACTTGCGTATCTGCGCCAATCCGATGGCGGCGTTCACGTCGGCCATGTTGGCCTTCATGCCCATGCCCACGATGTCATAGCGCCAACCGCCGGCCTTGCTCTTGGTGAAGGCATCCTTCGTCTGGCAGTTGAGCGACATGAGGCGCAACTGCTGGTAGAGTTGCTTGTTGTCGAAGGGTTCGGGCATGTTCAGGCAGATGGCTCCTCCCTCGGCGGTGGTGATGTTCTTCACGGCGTGGAGCGAGAAGATGGCGATGTCGGTTTGTGTGCCGCTGAAGTTGCTGCCGTAGTGTGACCCGATGCTATGAGCCGAGTCGTTGATGACGATGATGCGCCCCAGCTGCTTTTGAACGTCGGACGACGGCTGGAACTTCTTTACGATATCAGGTTCCTGCACCAGTTGCATGATGGCCTTGTAGTCGCACGGCCACCCCGCGATGTCTACGGGCAGGATGGCTTTTGTCCTTGGGGTGATGGCGCGGCGTATGGCCTCCACGCTAATGTTGAAGTCCTCACCGGCATCGACCATCACTGGTTTTGCCCCTGCCCAGATGACAGCCAGGGCCGTGGCACAATAAGTATAGGCGGGGATGATGACCTCGTCATCTGCCTTCACGCCGAGCCAACGCAAGGCCATAATGGCACCCGTCGTCCATGAGTTGACGCAGAGAACGGCCTCCGAGCCAGCGAGTTTCATTATTTCTTCTTCTAAGGCTTTCACCTTCGGCCCTGTGGTAATCCAACCGGAGCGAAGCGAATCTGTTACTTCTTCTACGACGCTATTGTCGATGTATGGGGGCGAGAATGGTATATTCATAATGGGTGCAAAGGTAGACATTATTTCCGATATGGCCAAAATTTTTACCTTATATTAAAAAATGTTCGCATTTTTGGCTCTTTCGCACAAAATGGCTACCTTTGCACGCAGTAATTGAAGATTGAAGTTTGAAAATTGAAGATTACATTACCATAGGACTTGATGCGAAGCGCATTGTCCGTAACGCCACAGGGCTCGGCAGCTATGGCCGCACCTTGGTGCGCGACCTCGCTGCCATCGATGGCTTGAACCTTCGTCTTTATGCCCCTGATGCGGGTCGTGATGACCTGCGAAACCAGGTGGTTGGCGAGCAGGAACAGGAATCTGCTTCCACAAAGGGCGGTTCCCTTACATTCTGCTATCCTGAAGGGTGGCAACCGTTGGGCAAGAGCTACTGGCGTTCGCGGGGGATGGTGTCTCAGCTTGTTAAAGACGGCGTGCAGGTGTATCATGGTCTTTCCGGCGAGTTGCCCATAGGCTTGCAAAAGGCGGGCATACGCTCGGTGGTGACCATCCACGACCTCATTTTCATGCGCCATCCGGAATGGTATGGTGGAGCTGACGTGAAAATCTATACCCAGAAGTTCCGCCATGCCCTGCAAGAAGCCGACCGTATCGTGGCTATCAGCGAGTGTACGCGTCGTGACATTTGTGAGTTGGGCGATGTTGAACCAGAGAAAGTTGAACTCATCTACCAGAGCTGTTCCACACGCTTCTCCTCCATGTCTACGGAAACTGCCCCCGATGGCATGATGATGAAACTGATATGGTATGTGCACGACCACTATGACCTGCCCGACCGCTACATCCTCAGCGTGGGTACCATCGAGAAGCGCAAGAACGCACTACTGGCCGTAAAGGCGTTGCACCATTTGCCCGACGACCTGTCGCTGGTGCTGGTGGGTCATGCCACCGACTATGCCGAGGAGGTTTGGC
>Ga0265299_10002426_pt1 | contig 19258 bp, 15 predicted proteins | sample AusTroGonzalo_MG_4_FD_193485 | JGI IMG/M metagenome (GOLD analysis project Ga0265299, IMG submission 193485) | Bovine rumen microbial communities from tropical cattle in Woodstock, Queensland, Australia - Gonzalo_02 | ecosystem: Host-associated > Mammals > Digestive system > Stomach > Rumen ... | reverse complement strand
TAATGTGTAGTTTCCATAATAAGCAACCATCTTCAGTGATACAAACATAAAAACAAAGAGTTCGTCACTGCGCATCAAAATGACATCTTTGATTTTATGAATAAATATTTGCTTGGTGTTTGTAATAATACCGGGATATTTTTTTAATAAAGATTTGCCTTTGTGCTTGTTTGCATGAAGCCATGGATATTCTTTATTGATTTTCCAATTGAGGATAACGCACGCTAATAAGCTAAATAGAAATTCTACAAATACCCATAAATATAGATTCTTATAATTATATGCAAGATAAATTTGGAGTATGGTTTTTATCAGTTTAGCCGTTTGGGTATATATTGCAACAATATAGTTTTTTTGGTCTGCACTCAACAAAATTTGTCGATAATTGATAAAATAGCCAATAAGAGAGGATCCTAGTACAGAATAGAATGCAAAATAGACAATACCTAAGGATAGTGTGGTATTCCCAAAAATCCATGGAAAGAAAAAGCTAAGTAATAGCCCTAAAGTAAGAATAATAAGACCAACGCATTGATATAGATATCCAAATACAGAGAGTAATTCATGTAATTTTTCATGATTGTTTTCTTGCAATGGTTTATATAAATGAAAGCTAATACAGCTTGCTATACCTAATTCTGCAAGATTCAGATAACCTAAGATATTTGATAATGTTCCAGATAAGCCTATAAATTCAGGTCCAAGGCAATCCAAAAATATTTTTCGTGAGTAAAAGGATAAAAAAATAGCAAGGAAATAAAATATAAGATTTACTTCCGCATTTTTAATACTTTTACTCACTCGTCCACTCATCTATTTTTTAGATAGTGTATATCATTGATAAATTTCCTATATGTAGCATGCCAATTGTTAATATTAAGCCCTTCGTGTACATTATCAAGTGGCATGATTAGAGGAACATGATTAATGCGTAGACGATGAAGTTCACAGAATACATTGATTAGACGTTCGCTCATATATCCATAAATACGACTTTGTATGGGATCGTCAACTGGTGGAACACGACGTTCTACCTCAAATAGAATATCAAAGAGCCATTCAGAGTATGCCTCGAAATGATTCCAATGAGTAATGAACATATTGTAGCCAACTGCTTTGTTGTTATGATCCATCGTCTTTTCAAAAGCAGACATGTATTGGGGATGTCGTTCTTTTATTATTTGACGAAGCATCTCCCAGTCCTTGGCAATATGATAGTTTGCGTATTGTTGAGTGTTGCTGACGCGCCAATGGCGAGCAATGGGGAGAATAATGTCGTATTTCTTTAATATCGCCTCTAAATCAGGGAATTGATATCTTTGTTTGAGAAATTCTTCTGTTGAAATAAAATGCTTATCTGCAGAAAACTGAGGCCATTTCCTATTGAAATCAAAATAGCGACGATAATGATTCAAACCAACAATATCTGTGTTTTTGAGATTTTTCCATGCCCAATAGTGACAGGTCAGTTCACAGAAATGTGGATTCTTGGCAGATATATTATCGCCTTCGCTATCTGGTTGATAGCCGACAATATGGTCATGCAATGCAGCTCCTGCCTGAACGGGCAGAAAATAAGGATGCTGTGGCAAAGCCACTTCCTTATGGGCGCAAATAAAGATTCTGATGTTACTCATAGATTAACCATGTTGCGTGTGAATAAAATCTGTATTCTTAATATCCATATGTAGAACGTTCTTCAGCATTTTGAGTACCAAACGTGGTATGGCTAAAACTTTTTTGAAAGATTGCATACGCAATGCACTAGGAATCGCAATAAAAAGGGATAGAGCCAACATGGCGAAAAGTATCCACCATTTCTCGCACCATTCAGGTACAGCAATTGTCATAAAAACAGAAATACCTCCTAATAATACAATTAATATAGAACGAGGAATAAGAGCCTGTTGGATGGTTTTGTCTACAAAATTGATATTGCCGTGGAGTAGGGCGTGGGGGACCTTTGGTAACTGAGAAAACAAACTTTGAACCTGAGCAGTCATCCAACGCATGCGCTGACGTTGGAAATTGTCCTGATTACTGACTTTCTCGTCAAACACATGAATATCTGGTGCATATTTAATAAAGACGCCCTGATGAAGCAAGAGGGCTTCCATTTCGCGATCTTCACCGGCAGTGGATAATTTGAAGACGTTTTCTTTAAACAGTTCATATTTGAAGCACATGCCAGAACCAATCAATGCTGAAGAAAGTCCCAGACGATTATGTGCTTTACGGAAAATGGTGTTGTTAATTTCTTCGCTGGCGCCGTCAAGAACTGCTACATCATTATTTGCGTTTTTAGCACAGCGGTGACATTGGATGGCATCATAGACGCTGCACAGCACATTGAGCTGGGAGAGAAACTCTGGCCGAACTATATTATCTGCATCCAAGATGACCACATTGTCATAATCGACATTGACATTCTCAATTGCAAATTGCATTGCCTTCGCCTTAGAACTTTTTTCAAATGTAGGTTGGAGTAGGGTAATGGGTAGTTTGCTTAATCGTTCGTTTGTCTTTGGTAGCATGTGATCAGAAATCACAATGACAGTATATAACTCTTTTGGATAATCCTGCAGAAGAAACTGTTCCACAGCATTGATAATGACCGAGTCCTCGTGATAGGCAGGGTAGAGAATTAAGAATTTGTTCATTCGATTGCTGAGGGCAGCTGCATGCAAAGCGATACGATCTTCCTTTTCATAAAAGAGGGAGATTATGGCAAAGAAAACGACATATAGTACTGATCCGGCTATCATGAACCAGAGGATAATGTCGCATATGTGTATGATCTCCCAAATATTCATTGCTGTCCTTTGTTTCTTTTCTTTAGGAAATAATCGGCAAATTTTGTCTTCCCTATGAATTTGAGATTAAATATGGCCCATAACGTGACTAATGGAGAACGAAGGAAGGTCTTGTCCCACATTTCATCAACTAAGTAGTCAGGCGTGGCTAAGGCAAAGAAGAACAGGCAGATAGCCCCCATGAGCCACCATTTAATGACTAAGGAGAAATAGATAAATGGCAAAACCAGACTCATGATCATAATGATACCGACCATGACCGTTCTAGGAACAAGTATCCATTGAATAATCTTGTCTGCTAAATCGCGTTGTTTGTTAAAGATTGCACCAGGTAAATATTTGATATTCCAAAACAGATTCTTTAATTGTTGGACAGCCCAGCGACCATGCTGGAGATTGAGTTTTTCGGTCGTCCTCACCTTTTCTCCATAGATGAGGATATCGTGGAAATAATCGATATAGATTTGATTGCGTAAAAGCATAGACTCTAATTCTTTGACTTCCGCTGATGTTTTTGTCCTCATGACATTGTCTTTGAACCATTTGAAGTCAAATGCTGTCCCAGCATCTGCTAGCGCAGCAGACATTCCCAAATTGATATGCCCTTTTCGGAAAATAGAATTGTTAATTTCTTCAAAAATGGCACTCATGCGAGCTGCGGCGGTATCTCGGTTTCTGGACACTGTATGTGCCTGTATAGCTTTGGTGGCAGCAGATTCGTATGCATCATTCATTTGTGTCAAGAATTCCTGATCAACAATATTATCTGCATCCAAAATCATGGCTACATCATAGATCTTGAATTCAGGTAGATTTAGGATGGCATATTGAAGTGATTTTGCCTTTGAGCTTTCTGCGAAGTTCGGAGTTAGCAGGGTAATTGGATATTGTGCCAATCGCATATTGGTGATTTCACTCTGATGATCGGAGATGACCGTCACATCGAAGAGACGCTGAGGGTAGGATTGTGCCAATATGGATAGGACCGTCTGCTCAATGACACGATCCTGTTTATAAGCTGGAATTAAGATAATAAAACGACGTTTTATTTTGGCTTCGTTTATATTGGTCGTTCTAGAAAACAAGGACGCAATGGAAAAAATACCCAAGTATAATACTGTACCTGCGACAATGATGAAGAAAAACCAGTCAACGATATATAAGATGTCCCAAAAGTTCATATTTTTAGTTGAAAGTTGAAAATACCTTTTAACACTGCACTTGTCAGGCTAAATTTTCCTTGAAGTGTATATTTGAGAATGTCACGTATTGCAACAATAATAATCAGATAACAATAGGATATGTATTTTGAAAATCCTGACCAATTGCGTTTGACCAGCAGAAGCCTGTTGCGAGTTATGTAATAAGTACGTAATGGGCTATTCTGTCCAGTACTCCGACTCTCTTTATGATAGATAGTGCTGGCAGGATCATACCATATCTCATAACCAGCGCGAGTTAACATCATAGACCAATCCAATTCTTCATAATAGAGAAAGTAACATTCAGGCATGAGGCCAGCTTTGTCAACCACCTCGCGTTTAAGCATCATCGCAGCTCCGTGGGCATAAGGTGTTTGATGTGGCATGTCATATTGCCCTTTGTCTTCTTCTCCAAAGCCTATAGCACGATTACGAATGGTTATTGGGGAGAGTGGAGTGTAGCCCGCAAATTGGATGGGGTTATCATTCCATGCAAAACGAATCTTTGGACAGACCATTCCGATCTTCTGAGAAGATTTTAATCGTTTGATTAGAACTTGTGGATTGAAATCCTTAAATACAGTGTCATTGTTGATAAGGTATAGGTATTTACCTTTGGCTGTTTTTATTCCTAGATTATTGCCGCCCGCAAAGCCTAGGTTTTGGTTACTACGAATCGCTGTGATATGAGGATAACGGTTTTGAAGAATGCTTGCTTCGTTTTTTATTGATCCATTGTCTACCACTATCACCTCCATGTCTTCATTGAAGGGGATACTATCAATCAATGCGCATGTGTCATTCAGACCATTATAATTGACTGTAATAATTGACAATTCACACTCTCGAAGCAAGTTTCTTTTCTAATTTTAAACGTTTCTTTTCAGCTAGCCTGGCAAGCTGTTCGTTTTCGTAGTCAATCCACGCAGGTTCCATATATGGTAAGATATAGACGATAGAAAGACCGCCATAGAAAATCAAACAATTCGGGAACTGCATTAATACCTGATTCGCATAACCTGCCAATTGTATAGATACAAAAGCACAACAAAGTCCACCTCCGATACCGATCAATGATTTGCTTTTTAATTTGAACATAACTGTCCAACATGCACCGCCCAACATAATGAGCATAGTGATGATAAAAACAATAAGACCAATTGTGCCCGTTCTTAACCAAATGAAAACATATTCAGAATCAGGTGGAATCGTTGCCATTCTCTGATATTTATTATTCGCTGGTACATTCATACCCATACCAAGACCAATTCCCCAAGGTGCGTCCTGCATGTATTTTTTCATGACTTCTTTGTTTATGTCACGTACATTCATAGAAGCATCATCTTTGTTAAAGGCAGACCGCATACGGCGTATCTGCTGGTTTCCACTACCAATATTGGTAAAAATCAATATGAACGCAAAAATGGCAAAAGCTATTGAGAATGGGACGGCAATCTTTATAGATTTAGATAGTACCACATACACCATCAATCCCGCCGCCAAACAGAAAATAGCTGTTCTTGTACCTGATTGGAACATACCATATAAGACGCATACTGATACGATGAGATAGAAAATTCGTAATTTGTTAAATTTAGCTGTTATTGCAAATACGATAAAAGCAGCTGTGGTTGCTGCCGCATTACATCCAAAATTTGCAGCATCGCTAAAGGTAGAAAAATATCTTATTAACGATCCTCCATTGAGAATGTGTGTGTTACTTCCGCTTGTCCACAACCATGTAGTTTCGAAATTAGTAAAACCATAGTTTTTCTGTTTATATACCCAAATTGCAGAAAAAAGGGATAAGCATCCCCAAACTATTATATATCTCTGCAGATTTTGGGGAGTAGAGATGAAAATTGAAAAAACGAGAAATATGTACAAAAGTTGGAATGCCATCATACGCGCACCTGAGTACCAACTTCCTATATCGATTCCTAGATTACATGTATCATTTAAAACCTCAAGTGTGCAAAAACCACACCAGATTATTAATGCAAATAGCATCAGATTGACACATTTCTTAAAGTGAGCATTCTCACCAGCATCGATAATAGCAACCGCTAATAAGATGATTTGTAACATCTCATTGGGCAGAGACAATGGTACAGGTAAACTTATTGCAACGTCTTTCATTTGGACAAAATAATTAAAAATTATTAATGCCCAAAATGCTATCATCTTCCATTTGAATTCACAATAAACAGCTAATATTATGAGGGGTATTAAACAAACGACTGCAAATGATGAAAAGCCAGCATGCGTCAACTGGTATATAGCCAACAAAAACAGAAGAAAGAGTAATAATACTCTTCCTCCGTTTTCGCGGGAATATGTCTTGAACGTATTCGTCATTTATTTATTTGGCATGACTATTTTCAACAGCAGTCAAACCCATTTGAGACAGACGATATACTAAGTTGTTAAACTTGGTATAGGGTGGTAACTGACCAACAAACTCTTCTACAGCATAGCGTTGTGCTTCAGTAAGATACATATAGAGTGTATTCTGGTCTTCCAACTGTGATTGCAATTCTTTTAATGCTTTCTGGTCTACATCCTTCCAAGTACGGTTGGCACGTGTAACCAACAAATTGATAGTTCCCATGTTTAGCAATGCTGGAGGAACAGAATTGTCATCCAGATTCGGATACTCGATGATTGCAATTTCATTGGGCAGGATGTCAGGACAGATGTCTTTGATATCTTTAGCCATGATAAAGCGGCTATCTTCTGCTAGGTAGTCTTCATCATAGGTTAAACGACGCACCTGTAAACCAATGGAAATCCAATAGTTTTCCAATTCTTGAGCAATATAGCTCTTTCCATTGCCGGCATCCGTAGAAATCAGATTGAGCACATTCTGTTGCCCTTCTTTGAAATGGGGGAGGAGGGTTTTGCTCAATTGACGAAGAGCCATGTCGGCTATTGTCTTATTAAAGCGACGATAGCGTAATGAACTCTCTTTTGGGAAACAACCCATAACAGGCACCTTGGTGATGCGTTCTGAACGCATACGGTCACGAAGAGTACGATCTAATAGTTCGATAATGAAGAAGAATAATGCAGTCAATACAAATGTCAGCAAGAATGCACCCAGCAAAACCATCATTCTGTTAGTGGGTTGGGCATTCATCGGAAACATTGGCGGGTTCAGTACACGCAGTTTGGCTGTTGTCATCTGAAGGTTGCGTTGACGCAGACGTGCTGCGTTTAGAGCCTTCAGCATCTCCATATAATTATTTTCGATAAAGGAAATATGACGATCTTTACGGGCTAATGTGGCTCCTATAGGTGCATAATATAGCATTTGTTTATCAATTTTATCTCGCATGATATCCTGTGCACTCATCTCGGCCTTAGTTTTTTCCAATAATAGCACTTGCTCCAACCACTTGGAAATCATATCATTGGCTTTGACGCCAGTTTCAGCACTATATGAACCAGCCTCAATATCTCTAGTCAATTCTTTCATACGGGCCGTACGATCTTGAAGCATTCTTTCTGCTTTTTCGAGCTCTAACTGAGACTCAACATTGCCTTCTCCGCCTTCACTGGTCATGAGACGAAGGTTCGAGATACGAGATTGAATCCTGGAAATATCTGTAATTTGGTCTGTAAAGTCACGATTGGATCGTATAATCTTAGCACGGTCACCTAATTGACGTTCCAAATAGTCCATCAACGACTTTGCGGTCGTATAATTCATAAGTTGATCGTTATCAGATGTTTGCTGGCTTGCATCCATACCTGCAAGAACTTTTGTCTGTTCACCGTAGTTGATAATACGTTTTGAGACATTATAACGAATCAGATCATCTTCAGCTCCTGTCAATATTTTATAAAGACGAGCTACTTCACGCTCAAAATATTTAATCACGTCATTGGTTTCGCCAAAACGCAACTGTTGATATTGACGAGCAAAGACTTCATTTAAAATGTCCAAAGTATTATAAACAATACCAGCATCATTGGAAGAATAAGCGATATCAATAATATCACTTCGGTTCAACTGCATGACCTTTAAACGGCTTGTGATGCTATTGATGCCAAACCAACGATGATAGTTTAACAAACTAAAAATATAGTTGTCTTGAGAGGGCTTTTCGTATGCTTTTAAGTTGGCATATGTTGCCTGCTCACTATTATGGTTGATGAGTGCTTTGACATCGGCAGGTACCGTAGCATTTAATTGACGGAAATGTTCCGAAGAAATATAGTTGTTATCTTTACTGGGATTTCCATACATCATACAACGGGCAAACAAACGGAGGGAAACCTCATGAATAGTTACATCTGTTGTCATTAATAACATTAAATTCGTGATGTTCGTCTGAGACTGTCCGCCAGCAGCGCCAGTTCCTCCTTCCAAATTATAGCCGGTAATCATACCCGTATATATAGTAGTATTGGCATCATAGACGCGCTCCATATTACGCGTCATAAACCATGCCACAATCAGAGCGATTAGAGGTAAAATGATTAAATACCAACGAATCTTGTATAAAAACCTAACAATATATCTGAACAAATCCATAATCTTCTTTCTTTATTGTTAATACTTATTTCTTTGCTACTTTTGTTGCTGCTTTCTGAGCCTTTGCCTCAGCTCTCTCTAAGGCTTTTAGTTTTTTTGCTTCTTCTTCTGCAGCTTTTTTTATACGTTTTTCAACTGCTTTATTTTCCTTAGCCAACTGTTTTCCTGACTTTTGGACTGCTTTGTCTAAAGTAATTTCTGTAGTCGAATTAGTTAAAATAGGTGTATGAGTGATGATTTCCAAAGTCAGAATATCTGTGATAATCGATGCTTGTTGGTTTTGATAGGAACTGACGGCACCATCTTCGCGTGCCTTTGTATATGCAAAATCTTCAATGGACATGTTTCCATTATGGAAATCTTCTAAATTCAAAGCACCCGCTCCTTGGTATATAGCTGCATTCTCACTCGCCGTCTTTAAAATAATCAGTCCTGTTGTGATTTTTGTGTATAAAGATGCTATTTGCAATTTCAATTGGTCATATTGGAGGTCTTTGGTATATATGGCCTGGTCTACTTCCAACCTTTTCCGCTTGACAGCAGCCCCTAAGTCTAAAATGTCTTCTACCGGTACTGCTAAATTGACACCAACATTCCAATAGCTTTGTTCACTACCTCTGAATTGCAACATCTGAAGAGTGTTATAACTGGAAGAACTGTTTCCCCACATATCCGACACACCATAACTATAACTTGCATGTCCAGTTAGATAGGAGAAAATATGTCGCTTTTGTTTGGCAACTTCTGCCTCAGCGATTTCCTGAGCTTTCTGTAAAGACATTACTTGAGGAGTAGCCTTGGCGTTCTCAAATAATACAGCAAGCGGAGGAAGGTGGAATTCTGAGAAATTAATGGTTTTCTCTGTGCTTGAATCAAAGAATCCTGCAGCTATTCCACTGTCATCGAACGACTGCGCGAACGAAACGCTGCTTACACCTGCCATGGCTAAGCAGAATAACAAACGTCTGAATCTGTTCATTTTTTGATCTTTCTTTTTATACATTTCCTTTTTGAATCAATGATGTTAAGGTTCGGAAGATAATCTTCATGTCGAGCATAAAGTTATAGGTCTGTCCGTATATAATATCTAATTGTTTACGTTCCTCAGCCGACATCATACCGCCCTTGCCACGTTCCTCAACCTGCCAAAGACCTGTCAATCCAGCTGGAGCCATGAATCTGTCGATGCTGGCATCGGCAGTGAGCTTCTCTGCTTCGTAGAGGGGGAGAGGACGATTGCCGACAATCGACATGTCACCTTTGAGAATGTTGAAAAGCTGGGGAAGTTCGTCAATGCTTGTCTTGCGGATGAACTTACCTACTTTAGTAACACGGGGATCGTTCTCGATCTTGACAAACGCATTTTCGATTTCCTCCTGTTTCTCCTTGTTAAAGTCGCTTTCAGCTACCACGAAATCATCGCCGACGAGCATCACCTCGTCGTCGCTAATCATCATATCAGATTCCATACCCATGTCCATCATCATCATTTCAGCTTCCAAGCCGAGTGGAGCTGTAATGACAGGCTTCTCTGCAATTTCTTCACCTTCTTTATTTTGCTCTGCATATTGGTTGCCTGCTTCTTTGGCAACTTCTTTGAGCCTATCCTCAGCATCAACATACATGGAGCGGAATTTCAGGAAATTGAAGATAGTGTAGTTGGTACCTACGCGCTTTGACTTAAACAAGACCGGTCCATTGCTCTCTATACGGATGGCAATGGCGGTGATAATAAAGACGGGTGAGAGGATGATGATAGCTATAAATGAAACAACAATGTCAAATAAACGTTTCCAAAGTGGTATTTTAAATCGTAAAATGCGATGCTTGGCTGTCTGCTCATCAAATAGCATACCTTCACGATCAGATATAAACTGAATTTTCTTGTTCAGTTCTGTCACTGAAGCATCCACGGAAATGGTGTCGTTGATGCCACATTTCTGATAAACCTGACGATCCTCAGCTATAAGCTCATGCGTTAGCAGGATGACATAGACGTTTTTACATTTCTTTTTTAGATAGGTGATGGCCGTAATGTCTTCATTACGGATGGATTGTTCGAAGAAGAGGATAAAATGTTCATTCCGGACATGGGAAACACAGACAGAAGCTGCTTCCTTGTAGTTCTTGGCGACCTGTACAAGTCGTCCGGGAATGTATTTTAACCGCTCTTCGGTTTCTTTACTGTTACCTAAGTAAACTACACCTATCATATAATATACCTAATTATAATTATTAGGGGACAATCTTTTTGACTCGGATTTTTAACTCCATTGGATTGAATGGCTTAACAATATAGTCTTCAGCACCAATCTCAAGCAAGCGGATGCGCTCACTGGTGGAGTCTTCACTGGACAACATGATGACGGGAATATGCTTGAACAGCTCATTCTGTTTTATCCACTCAAGGAAATCGTCACCCCGCATGCCTGGCATACGGATGTCAGAGATAATTAAATCAGGGGTGTTACCTGCCTGAAGCCATTTTACGCCTTGCAAACCGTCGGGCAGCCACTGCACGTCGTAATCGCTCATTAGATAAATAGAGAGCACCTTTGCGATGGTCTCTTTGTCGTCAAGTATTAGTATTTTCTTCTTCATATATGAATTGTATTTTGTCGCTTAAAAGCCATAATCTTGTGCAAAGGTAAAAAAAAAAATTAAATTGTGTTCAAAATTACGTAAAAATTTCATCTTTTTCGCCAAAAAAGTCGCGAATTTGAAAAAAAATAGGGAAATTTGCAGTGAAAACGTACTATAAATAGAAACATTTAATCACTTATTATGGCAAGTAGATATTTATTAGGTTTTGATGTCGGTAGTTCTTCAGTGAAGGCATCTTTGGTTAACGCCGATAGCGGCAAGTGTGTAGCAACTGCTTTCTTTCCCGAAAAGGAGGCTCCAATCACGGCCGTGAAGGCCGGATGGGCTGAGCAGGATCCACAAATGTGGTGGGACAATGCGAAGCTGAGTCTTCAGAAGATAATGAAGGAGGCGGGTGCTAATGGTGAGGAGATTAAAGCTATTGGTATTTCTTATCAGATGCACGGTCTGGTCTGTGTGGATAAGGATCTGAAGGCTTTGCGTCCTTCGATTATTTGGTGTGACTCACGTGCTGTTCCTTATGGTGAAAAAGCTTTCAAGGATCTGGGAGGTGAGCAATGTCTGAGTCATTTGTTGAATTCTCCAGGAAACTTCACGGCTGCTAAACTGGCATGGGTAAAGGAGAATGAGCCCGATCTTTATAGTAATATATATAAGGTAATGTTACCTGGTGACTATATCGCCATGCGACTGAGCGGCGTAGCCAATACCACCGTTAGTGGCTTGTCTGAGGGTATGTTCTGGGATTTCAAGAACGACCAAGTGGCCGATTTCCTGATGAAGTACTATGGTTTTGATAGTTCTTTGATTGCTGACATCGTTCCTACATTTGCAGAGCAGTGTGTGGTAAGTGCTGAGGCTGCTGCAGAATTGGGCCTTAAGGCAGGTACTCCTATTACTTATAGAGGTGGTGACCAGCCTAATAATGCTTTATCTCTGAACGTGCTGAATCCAGGCGAGATCGCTGCAACAGCTGGTACGTCAGGTGTTGTGTATGGCGTGCTTGGTGAGGTTAACTACGACAAGCAGAGTCGTGTGAATACTTTCGCTCATGTGAACCATACGGCTGGTCAGACTCGTCTGGGGGTGTTGCTTTGTATTAATGGCACAGGTATTTTGAATGCTTGGACTCATCGTAATATCACACCTGAGATAGGCTATGCAGAGATGAACGATTTGGCTGCAAGTGTGCCTATTGGTAGTGAGGGCGTAACTATTATCCCATTCGGAAATGGTGCAGAGCGTGTGCTGGAGAACAAGGAGATCGGTTGTTCTATCAATGGCCTGAACTTCAACAAACATAATAAGGCTCATCTGGTACGTGCAGCTCAGGAAGGTATTGTATTCTCATTCTGCTATGGTATGGAGATTATGCAGCAGATGGGTATGGACATTAAGAAAATCCATGCTGGTAAGGCCAATATGTTCCTGAGTCCATTGTTCCGCGATACATTGGCAGGCGTGAGTGGTGCTACCATTGAACTTTATGATACGGATGGTTCTGTAGGTGCAGCTAAGGGCGCTGGTATTGGTGCTGGTATCTATGCCAATGCTGACGAGGCATTCGCTTCGCTGGAGAAACTTCAGGTGATTGAGCCGAATTCTGCTCATCGTTCCGAGTATCAGGCTGCATATGCTGCTTGGAAGGAAACATTAAAAAAGAATATCTAATTATTAACACTTAAATTAAACATTAATTATGGCAAAAGAGTATTTTCCGTTTACAGGTAAAATTCCTTTCGAGGGAAAGGATAGTAAAAATGTAATGGCTTTCCACTATTACGAGCCTGAGAAGGTCGTGATGGGAAAAAAGATGAAGGACTGGCTGAAGTTTGCTATGGCTTGGTGGCATACACTGGGTGGTGCTAGTGCAGACCAGTTTGGTGGACAGACTCGTTCTTACGAGTGGGACAAGGATGCAGATCCTGTTCAGCGCGCTAAGGACAAAATGGATGCTGGTTTCGAAATTATGGATAAGCTGGGCATCGAGTATTTCTGTTTCCACGATGTAGATCTCGTTGAAGAGGCTCCAACCATCGCAGAGTACGAGGCTCGTATGAAGGCCATCACTGACTATGCTCAGGAGAAAATGAAGCAGTTCCCCAACATTAAGTTGCTTTGGGGTACCGCTAATGTATTCGGTAATAAGCGTTATGCTAACGGTGCATCTACCAATCCCGATTTTGATGTTGTTGCCCGTGCTATCGTTCAGATCAAGAACTCTATCGATGCCACTATCAAACTCGGTGGTACCAATTATGTGTTCTGGGGTGGTCGTGAGGGTTATATGAGCCTGCTGAATACAGACCAGAAGCGTGAGAAGGAGCACATGGCAATGATGTTGGGTATGGCTCGCGACTATGCTCGCAGCAAGGGTTTTAAGGGTACGTTCCTGATTGAGCCGAAGCCCATGGAGCCCTCTAAGCACCAGTATGATGTAGATACTGAGACTGTGATTGGCTTCCTGAAGGCTCATGGATTGGATAAGGACTTCAAGGTAAATATTGAGGTGAATCACGCAACTTTGGCAGGTCATACCTTCGAGCATGAATTGGCTTGCGCTGTTGATGCTGGTATGCTGGGGTCTATCGACGCTAACCGCGGTGATGCTCAGAATGGCTGGGATACCGACCAGTTCCCCATCGATAACTTTGAGCTGACACAGGCTATGATGGAGATTATCCGCAATGGCGGCTTCAAGGATGGTGGTACCAACTTCGATGCTAAGATCCGTCGTAACTCTACTGATCTTGAAGATCTGTTCATTGCTCATATCAGTGGTATGGATGCTATGGCACGTGCTTTGATGAATGCTGCAGACATCCTGGAGAACTCTGAACTGCCCGCTATGAAGAAGGCTCGTTACGCTAGCTTCGACAGCGGTATTGGTAAGGATTTCGAGGATGGTAAGCTGACCTTCGAGCAGGTTTACGAGTATGGTAAGAAGGTTGAAGAGCCGAAGCAGATCTCTGGTAAGCAGGAGAAGTATGAGACCATTGTTGCTCTATATTCTAAATAAGAGCATCTTAAACTAAAATAAGAGCCTTCCGTTGATCAGCGGAAGGCTCTTGTTTTTTGATAGTAGGCACTTATGCCAAACTGTCTTTATACCATTCGAAAAGCTTTTGTACGCCTTCTTCAATCTCAACCTTATGCGTCCATCCGAGAGAGTGGAGCTTTGAAACATCGATCAATTTCCTCATCGTGCCATCTGGTTTAGAGGTGTCGAACTCAACTGTCCCATCAAAACCAACGGCCTTAACAACGAGTTCTGAGAGATCACGGATAGTCAGTTCTTTACCTGTACCCACATTGATGTGACAGTTACGAATCTCGCCCAATGATGGAATGGCACCTCCTCGTCCAGCGGAGTGATTCCTATCTACTGCACCATCAGTAGAGGCTCCGTAATGAACAGAAGAATACTTTTCAATACCAATCACATCCTTGAAATCAACATTCAACAATACATGGACGGAAGCATCGGCCATATCTTCACTCCAAAGGAACTCACGGAGTGGGGTTCCTGTTCCCCAAAGCACGACCTTATTATTATATATTCCGTATTTCCCAAGTACTTCCAGAATATCTCCTTGAGAAGCAGAGCCATTGATACCTTCTACAGGACGTTTGTTAAGATCGATAGCGATCTTGTCCCACTCTCCATCATGGATGAGCTTAGCCAAATAGATTTTGCGCATCATGGCTGGCATGACGTGAGAGTTCTCCAAATGGAAATTATCGTTGGGACCATAGAGGTTGGTGGGCATGACGGCTATATAGTTGGTGCCGTACTGCAAATTATAGCTCTCGCACATCTTCAGACCCGCAATCTTGGCGATGGCATATTCCTCGTTGGTATATTCCAATGGTGAAGTCAGAAGGCAATCTTCCTTCATGGGTTGGGGCGCATTCTTGGGATAAATACAAGTGCTGCCTAAGAAAAGCAGTTTTTTGACGCCATGGACATAAGCCTCACTGATTACATTGCACTGGATCTTCATGTTCATCATGATAAAGTCAGCGCGATAGAGGGAATTGGCCATGATACCTCCTACGAAAGCAGCTGCTAAGACAACAGCATCAGGACGCTCTTCGTCGAAGAACTGCTTGACGGCCATCTGGTCTGTAAGATCCAATTCCTTATGACTGCGACCGATGAGGTTGGTATAACCCCGTTGAAGGAGATTATTCCAAATAGCGGAACCCACAAGGCCGTGGTGTCCCGCTACATATATTTTAGAATTCTTATCCAAACTCATTCTTCCATCTGGGCTTTGATAAACAATTTCTTCACGAATTTCATGTCGTGCTTAACCATAATCCTAACCAACTCCTCAAAAGATGTCTTGTGAGGATTCCAGCCAAGTTTGGCCTTGGCTTTGGCAGGATTACCCAGCAGCTGGTCAACTTCAGCGGGACGGAAGTACTTGGGGTCGACCTCTACGAGCGATTTACCTGTAGCCTTGTCGTAACCTTTTTCGTCCACACCAACTCCTCTCCATTCAAGTTCAATGCCCACTTCCTTAAAGGCTAGGGTCGTAAACTCACGGACGGTATGGTATTCGCCAGTGGCAATCACGAAATCTTCAGGCTCAGGCTGCTGCAGAATGAGCCACATGCACTCAATATAGTCTTTGGCATAACCCCAGTCGCGCAAAGAATTCAGATTCCCCAGATAGAGTTTATCTTGGTAACCCTGTGCAATACGTGAAGCTGCAAGGGTGATTTTACGCGTCACAAAGTTCTCACCACGACGTTCACTTTCATGATTAAAAAGAATACCATTGCAGCAGTACATGCCATATGACTCACGGTAGTTCTTCATAATCCAGAAACCATAGAGCTTTGCTACTGCGTAAGGGGAACGAGGATAGAACGGGGTTGTTTCTGATTGAGGAACCTCCTGCACTTTACCGTAAAGTTCAGAAGTAGAAGCCTGATAGATACGACACGTCTTTTCTAGTCCGCAGATGCGTACAGCTTCAAGAAGGCGTAGAACACCATCGGCATCTACATCAGCTGTGTATTCAGGTACGTCGAACGATACCTTTACATGACTTTGTGCAGCCAGATTATAGATTTCTGTCGGTTTGACTTCACCAATAACACGAATCAGCGATGAAGAGTCTGTCATATCTGCCCAATGAAGATTCACCAGACGTTTCTTCTTCATGTCGCGTACCCACTCGTCGAGATAGAGGTGTTCGATACGGCCTGTGTTGAATGATGAAGAACGGCGTAGGAGACCGTGTACTTCGTAACCTTTTTCTATTAAAAATTCTGCCAGGTATGAACCATCCTGTCCAGTGATACCTGTAATAAGAGCAACTTTTTTGTCCATATTATTTAGTTTTCGCCAGAGAACTGCTTGATGCGTTGTTCTTCTGAGAGTTTGCAAATAAGTAATGTGTCGTCTTTTTCAGCTATGATATAGCCGTCGAGTCCTTGGATAACTACCTTCTTTTCCTGGGTTGTATGTACAATACAGTTGTGGCTTTCTATTAGATTGATGTCCTGCCCAATGGTGACATTGCCATAAAGGTCCTTCTTATTCTGACCATGCAGTGATCCCCATGTTCCCAAGTCACTCCATCCAAAGTCTGCAGGACAGACAAAAATCTCCTCAGCCTTCTCCATGATGGCATAGTCAACAGAGATGTTTTCACATTCAGGGAATCGCTCATCAATGAGAACCTGTTCCTTATTGGTTCCATAGACGGGCAACATAGATTCAAAGATCTTGGCCATTGTTGGCTGGTAAATACGGAAGGCATTGACAATGGTGTTGACATTCCAAATGAAGATGCCTGCATTCCAGAAATAATAATTCTTTTTGATATATTCTTCTGCGGTCTTCAAGTCGGGCTTCTCGCGGAAAGAGTCAACACGATAGATTTCCTTGTTGCGGAGTGAAGAGGTGCTAAGATCTGCCTGAATATAGCCATAACCTGTCTCTGGACGATTTGGCTTCATGCCTAATGTAACAATGGCATCCGTTTCACTTGTAAATCTCATGCATTCCTTGATAACTCTCTGGAATTCAGTCGTGTCTGTGACAATGTGGTCGCTTGGTGTCACCACGATGTTGGCTTTGGAATCAATTGATTTGATGCGCCAACTAACATAAGCGATACATGGAGCGGTGTTTCTACGACAGGGCTCGCAAAGAATATTTGTTTTGGGAATGCTGGGTAATTGTTCCTCAACGATTGGCGCATATTTTTGGTTGGTTACCACCCAGACATTTTCTGGCGAAACAAGGTCGCCAAAACGTTCAACTGTCAGTTGAATCAATGTCTTGCCAACTCCAAGGACATCAATAAACTGCTTAGGCTTTTCTGCAGTGCTCATCGGCCAGAAGCGACTCCCGACGCCGCCAGCCATAATGACCAAATGGTTGTTTGTCTTTGCCATAATAATGAGAATACGTTTGATAATAATCTGCAAAAATATACAAATTATTCCATATAGACGAATTTTTTTGAGAAAAATGCTAATTATGCATGCATTTTCTGCTTTTTAAGGTAATGTTTTATGCCAAAATAGGCACAGGCCAGTATTAAAAGGCCGATAATGACAATCTTTATATATTCGGCATATTCCGCTATTTTATCATTTAATTGGTCTTCTGGAACAATAGCGTGGAGATACCATCCGAGGATAGCCAGTACAGAGTGCCAACCACCAGCTCCAATAGTTGTGAACAGAATGAATTTGCCATAGTTCATCTTGGCAAGTCCTGCGGGGATTGAAATCAAGTGGCGGATAACGGGGACGAATCTTCCTGTAAGTGTGGCAGCTACACCATGGTCATCAAAATACTTCTCGCTTTTCTCTACTTTTTCCTGATTCAATAGACAAATATGACCTAATCGACTATTCGCAAATTTATATACAACAGGCCGCCCTACATAGAGTGCTGCGAAATAATTAATGGATGCGCCAACATCGGCTCCAAGTGTCGCAAATAAGATGATGAGGAATACGTTCAACGAACCACTGGCAGCATGATAGGCCGCTGGCGTGACTACAAATTCTGAAGGCACAGGTACGACTGTGCTTTCCAACAACATCAGGAAAAAAATAGTGGGATAATTCAGATTGCTGAGTAGGGTGGTGATGATATTCATAATTACTTTAATGATTCTTCTATAAACTTCTGGTATTCTGTAACTTTCATGTCTGCAGGAAAGAGGTGTCCTAATACCATCTTAACCTCTTTTGGGTTCCTCTCGACGGCTTCTTTTAAATAGTCTTGGAATTCATCATAATGTTTGAGATCCCAACAGCAGAGTGCCATATACGAATAACCATCGTTCCAGTTGTCATCCACGAAATTGAAGAACCTTTTGAAGAGCTTGTAGGATTCCGATACATATCTGTTGTCATAGAGTGATACTATGATACGCAGCATGGTCTTGGGCATATTATCTGATTTCGTGATGATATTTTTCCAGACATTTTCCGCCTCTTTCAATCTTTTGTTTGCAACAAGTATATGCCCCCGGATTACTTCCATGTCGATATGGTCACAATCCAGGCTTTCAGTCTTGTCAAGATAGTGTAAGGCAATTTCCGGTTGCTTTAGTTCACTATTGGCAAATGCAAGTTCCTGATAGATTTCCGGCAGATATTGTGAGTCCGCCGGTGCTTTTTTCTCTGCCAGAAGCAATCGGTCGATGGCTTCGCTAAATCTTCCGAGGTTAATCAGACAAGTACCCTGATGCAAATAGCCAAACTCGTCGCTGTTGTTCTTCTCTGAGTATTTTTCGAAATAAGAAAGTGCTTCCTCGAAATTCTCCAGATGATAAAGTCCATTGGCTTTCGTTAAAATGCTCTCGGCGTCATTGGGGTCGATGGCAATGGCGTATTCGCTACTGGCGATAGAAGCGCTATAGTCCTCACTCATAAACTGGGCATTAGCAAGGGCATTCCAATAAACTTTAGAGTAGGGGTTGTGATCCAGCAACTCGTTAAAAAGCCTGCTACTGTCTTCGTATTTACCAATACCGAAAAGGGTGCGGGCCATAAGTTCCTTGAAATCATCTGAATTGTCGCCTTGCGAGCGGGCCATCCATTCAAACGACTTGTTGTAG
>Ga0265299_10002425_pt1 | contig 19261 bp, 11 predicted proteins | sample AusTroGonzalo_MG_4_FD_193485 | JGI IMG/M metagenome (GOLD analysis project Ga0265299, IMG submission 193485) | Bovine rumen microbial communities from tropical cattle in Woodstock, Queensland, Australia - Gonzalo_02 | ecosystem: Host-associated > Mammals > Digestive system > Stomach > Rumen ... | reverse complement strand
AACTTAATGCGTGTTGGTGCATTAGCTGGTGGTTTACTTGGTGGTATTGGCACAATGCTTGGTGGCTTAGGTACTGGCGGTGGTTTCAGTGGCAGTGGCATGTTAAGAGCATTCGGCGTCAATGGTGGATTAAATACTACATCAAGAGGAAATGCTGCTGGCTTATTAACAACTGCAAGCGGTATGACAACCTCTAACTCTGGTTATGTTGGAAACAGCGATAGTAGTGATGTTCAAAATAAAACTATGACCGATGCCAATGATGACGCTGATGCACAATTAGAAGAAAAAATAGAAGAAGATAATGAAACAAAGCTAAGCACAGTAGATGAACACATTGTTCAAATCTATGGCTTGCTCAATGATGTAATTAATGGCTGGGGCTCAATCAGGGTTAAGAACATTAATAGTGACATTGGAGGAATTGGAGGATAATAGGTCATGCAAAAATTTAATTCAATTGATTTATTTACTGGATATCTTAAGCAAAAGCTTCATGATTTTAATTTACCAAAAGTTAAAATTTATACGCAAGACCAACAAGATTATTTCAATAAATATGGCGTCGAACGCTATGATGTATTAGAAACAATTACTCCATATGTTGATGCTGAAAACAATAAAATTGTTTACCCAGAACGTATGAGATTTATTCCATATTTAAAAGATGGCTTACTCCAAGAATATATTGATGGCAAATGGATTCCAGTTGGTAAAAATAATACCGTTATTGGTTCACACTCACACAGATATTCTTATGGAGATAAAATCTTAAATTATACAAAAAACTTTAAAATTAAAAATAATATCTATGATACTTATACACATGAATATTTAGGAGACTACTTAAGATTTCATCGTGATTTCTTAGGCATTGATTTAATGCCATTATATAACTGTTTTAGTAACAATGCCTGCCCAAACTTAAAAATAAAATCTACTTATTTAGCAAGTGCAGAAGCCTATAATAAAGTTACACAACCAGACAAATTAAAAACATTAACTGACACTACAAGCTATATTGATTATTTTGTCTATGACACTAAACTGGAAAGCTTTGTTAAAGTTACTGATGCTAATCATGATAAACTAAATATCATTCCATACAATGAGTCTTGGCCACAATTCCAAACAATTCCATATACTTATTCACCAGAAAAATCTGGCGAGTTTGAATTTAATACAGCAGATAAAAACTATAAAATCTATATGATTCCAGTAAAGCTTTTTAAATGCTATACTATCGCTATTGACTCATCTCTTCCAATTGAAATGTGCTGTGGTATTTATGGAAAATATCAAGACCAAAGAGAAAAATTCTTGCAAATCCCGGGCCTAACTTATAAAAAAATTCCTTGCAGCCAATTTGCTAAGCCAATGCTTTATACCGGAATTTTAAATTTAAATCAATTTACCTTAGGTAATTCTGTTGTAGAACTTGCACAAAATGAATGTGACTTAAAGCTATTCTTAAAGGTCCCGCTTGAAAATGACTCTACTATTATTATGCTTGAAGGGGATTATTTAAATTGGAATGACTATCTATTTAAGAAAACTGAACCCGCTATTCTTGATATTTCAAAACACGGTGAAGGTGCTCCAACAACTCCACCAACAAGCAGCGATACTTTATATTTAGATACTGCTAAGAAAATTCTTTATCATGCTGATTTTGATAATGGCCAATGGGTACTTGATGGACCAATTTGGCAAAATGTTTCTTCAGAGCTTTTAACTAATGGCCTAATTATCGATAATAATTCATACCCAGATTTAGATGAAAAAGGCGAAGAAGGCAAAGAGCAATATTTTGAATATTATAGAATGAATACAAAACGTCGCATTAATATATTTACGGCCTATTTTAATACCCACATAAATAAATTATTTATTAATCAATTAGCAGATTATGTTAAATACTTAAATAATAGTGTTATTGATATTAATAGCCTTACAAATGAACGTGAGTTTGCATTAATTACTCAATTACAATTATTAAGATTAAATACTAAACAACAACATCCATTTGCGGATAGATTAGTAGAATATCTTTTAGAAAATACTATTACAAATAGACCAGATGAGATTGCTGATAATATTAAGCGTGCTCAAAAGATTTTAGAGCTTAACTTCTCATCAAATGGCTATATCATTAAATATCCAGGTCTTTGGGAATATAAATTAAATAAAATTATTTATGATTATATTAATAATCATAATAATACTTTTGATGTCAATCATGACATCCTTGGTTATGTAGATAAAGATATTGAGAAATATTATACTTACACAACAATTAATTCTAGAACTGGCCAAAAGACAGCTATTAGTATTTTAAATGCTGAATTAACTTCGGAGGAAAAGTAATATGGCAGTAGCAAGTAAATATATCTTACCAGAGAACTATATTTATATTTCTCACTTAGATGAAAAATTTCAATTCTGGCGTCTTCCAAGCTGTCCAGAAACAATCAATGACCAAATGAGTTCAACATTCGGTGAAACTAATGCATTAGGCCGCTCTGCTCCTGTTTATACTTACAGTAAATCTGGTCCTAGAACAGTTCAAATAGAGCTAAAACTTCACCGCGACATTATGGACGATGTTAACCTCGGAGTAAGCAATGCAACACTCCTTACAGGCGAAGATTATGTTGACAATCTTATTAGAGCATTACAATCAATCTCTGTTCCTAAATATAACCTATCAAACAAGGCCGTAGAGCCTCCTGTTGTCGCTTTGAGACTTAGTAATCAAGTTTTCATAAAAGGTGTCGTAAATGGTCCAATTGCACTTACTTATAAACTTCCGTTATTAGCTAATGGTAAATATGCTCAAGTAAGCTTAAGCATTACTGTAAGTGAAGTTGATCCATATGATGCTACAACTGTATTTAAGAATGGTTCTTTCAGGGGCGTTGTTAAGACTTTGAAAAAAGGCATGAACCTTGAAGATGATAAGGAGATATAATTAAATGGAAAAGTTAAAAAATAAAAAATATGGGTCATTTGATTATACAAGCCGTTATACCGGTGTGCCTTATTTTTATGACTCTTCAAAAGATAGAGACTGATTTGGTATTGGAGAACAATTCCGCTTTGACACCGCTTATGTATCACACAAAGTTGACCAAACAGACTCATTAGACTCATTAGCACTAACATATTACAATAACCCAACATACTGGTGGATTATTGCTTATTTCAATAAAATCACAGACCCTTTTATTGAATTATCCAAACACTTTAAAACTATAAAAATCCCAGCTATTTCTAGCATAGAATTTAAGAACGCGAGATAATCATGGCAGTACAAACAAAAGAAAGAAGAAGTTTATTATCAAGTCAAGCCAGAATACAGGCTCCTTGGATTAAAGTAACCATTGGCGAAGATGCTGATGGCTATACTTTTGGCGTTTTCTCAAAGGTCAAAAACCAAGCAATGTCAAATGGCTTCTATTCAGCGTATAATATAAGGTATCCAAACTTTGTTCAAAGACTTTCCATTATTAAAATTAATGGACAGGTTAATCAATATACCTTAACAATTAAATATCCTATTAGACCAACAGATGACCCAAACTTCTTTGAGAAAGTATTTTCTAAGGCAAGTAAAACTCGTAGAATTGTATTTAGTTATGGCGACTCTACAATGCCAACTTATGTCTACAAAGACGAAGTTGCTATTATTACTGGCGTAACTCAGCAATTTGATTTAGAAAACTCTGCTATTACTTATACCGTAAAAGCTGTTTCTGGCGCTGTTGTTGCAAAAACTGGCTCATTCTCATTCATGAATTCTGGAAGGAAAAAACCAAGTGATGAGATTAAAAGAATATTCAAAAACTCAAAGTATGGTTTAAGATCTTTATTTACCGGAATGAGTGATAAAAATCTCGATGACCTAATTGCAGGTGATGATAAGGCAGTTGAGCTTGATACAAAAACTAATATTTCACCACTTGATTATATTACTTATTTAGTAAGCTGTATGGTCCCAGCCGGCTCTCTAACTGGAAACATCAGCAGAGATATTTATATTTTAACAATTCATGATGATACAGTCTATGATAAGCTTTATAGTGATACTACAAGCGTAGGCGGTCCATATTTTAAGGTTACAAGAACATCCTATGCTGTTGAGCAAGCTGACGCTTATGAAGTAGATATTGGCTTTAATACTGCAACTATCGTATCAAGCTTCTCAATATCTAATGATGAAAACTATTCTATCTACTATGACTATAATACTGATTTAGTTCCAGTAGATTATACAAGACGCATTAATGCTAAAGGTGAATGAGAAGATATATTTGCTCCAATGTTTACCTCTGGAAATGACCAATGGAAAACCAGACAAGAGGATATTAACTGGTTTACTAAAGTTACTAAATATCCGATTTCTGCGACATTAAAGATACAAGGACTATTACGTCCAGCGCAATTAATGCAATATTTAAGACTAAATGTTATGTTCCCAGGAGGCAACAAGCATATTAGTTCTGGTCTATATATTATTACAAAACAAGTCGATGACATCAGTGAAAATGGTTATACGACTACATTATCATTAACAAGAATTTCTAGCTAATAAAAGGAGGCTATATGATTACAAAAGGTATAATCAAAGTAATAGATTATAATACTAATGTCTGTACAGTTCGTATTCCTCTTTTTGAGGGTGCTGGAAATCCAGATGAAATTACGGCTGAAGCTATTATTTCAACTACTCCAGGGGTAGCAAATTGCTATAAAGAACAAGACGTAGTTTTACTTTCATTTGAAGAAAATTCTTACAATAAACCGATTGTTTTAGGAAAATTATATCTTGGTGCTAATAATGAAGATGCTCGTGGTGCAATTAATTGTGAAAGCTTACAGGTCAAGGGAAGTGTCTCACTTCCATTAACAACAAAGCTTACTTTTGATGGCTTAAAAGATACATATGCTGGCGTTGATGGAGACTATACTTCTTATAAAACATTAGAAGATGTTGTTAATGCTTTACAAAAGCAATCAAACGATATTAGTGAACATGGTACAGCTCTTGGCCAAATGGTCACACAAAACAGAGATGCAAAAGTTACCGGCTTTGGCTGAGTACTTACTGATAAATCTTGAAAAATTCAATCTTTTGACGACTCTCATGTTGGTTTACCATTAATCGATATCATGACTGTTGATAATCGTGGTCTTACTGTTCGTGGAGAAATTAGAATTGAAGACTATCCAACAAGAATTGTAATTACTTATGCACAAAATGATTCAGAAACTACGCCACCAGATGTAGATAATGAAAGTCTTTGGTCCGAGACTATGCCTTCTTGGGATCACGATAAATATATTTGGCAACGTACTACTACTTATTACTATGAATATGATGAAGCCTCTGGCGATTTAATAGAAAAGAAAAAGCACAGTGTAGTTTGCTTATCGTCTGCTATTGATAGTGTTCAAGTAGAGAAAGTAGAAACTTATTATAAATTAACAGATACAGATGTTAAACCATCTCCAACAGACACAGGTTGGACAAATCAAGAACCTGTTTTTGATAGAACAACCCAATACTGCTGGATTAAAATAAGAACCTTCTTTGATGATGGTACTTTTGCTGACTCTGAAGTAACTAAAGATGAAGGATTAGCTCTTACCCAAGGCAAATCAACAAGCTATTATCAAAGTACTGACCCATTAACGCAATATCCAACAAAAGTCAAAGATGGCGACTGCTGGTTTGATACAGGTTATCATTTAATTCATGATGTTGACCCAACAGCACCAGCAAATTCAACATTTGCAAATGTCAGAGATTATATTGGCTATTATATTAAAGAAAGCAATAACTACACTAAAATAACTAGTTCTAATTTAAATAAAGTTACAGCAAATACTACAAAGGCTTATACTGGCCAAACATTAAAGCAATGTAAGACAGAAAATGGTACACGCAAATGGGTAGATATTGGTGGAGAATTAGTTACTAATAAAATCACTGCAAACTATGTTAATGCTTTAGATATTACAGCTAAAAAAATTAGCATTTATAATGGAAACACCCCAATATTTATTGCCAACTCTATTGATCCACCAGCCGGTAAAGCTTATCAGGTTAAAATTGGTGGTTTTGAAGTAAATGATAAAGATTTATTTTCTAATACAGTTGGAAATAATGGCTCTGTGCTAGTGTCTTCTGGGCACTCTCAAAACATTTCAACATTATTTAATGGTATCAAAACGTGGGCTTTTGTGGCTGGTGATGCTTTTGGTGTAACAACAGATGGTGACCTTTATGCCAATTCTGTTCATATTACTGGTAATGATGCCATCGAAACCCATGGTACAATGTATGGCTATAACTGAAGTGAAAAATGAGGACAATTTACATATACTCCAAAAAAGCTAGACTCCACAGTTAGAATGAGAGGAACTGGTATCTATTATGATAACCAAGAAACGGGTGGTTACTGGTCTTATAATTCAACAACACCAAAACCGCCAACCAAAGATGAAGATTATTCTGATGTTGTCTGAGATAGTGCACCTTATATTATTGAGCAGTTCCATATAAGTTCACGTGGTATTTATAGTGAAAATATTTTATATAGCTCCAATAATACCAGCGTTATTACATCAGGATTCCCGCTAGTAGTTGGTTATGCTACTACATTAAATAGATCAAGGTCTTATCGTGAGGGGTCTAGCCCACAGCACAGTTTTGGCTATACAATTACTTCTTGTGCAACTGACGCTGTTTCTGGCCTTAGTATTAGCCATGGCTCTGTTGATAGTGGTACTGGAAGTAGCCGAGTTATTGGCGTTAATTCTACTACCCAGCTGGTAGAAGCTACATTAAACTCCTATGACCCAAAAAGAAAAAGCGGTGTTGGAGGAGCTCGAATAGTTCTTAATTATTCTGGAACTGCCTCTGGCACTGATGAACAAGGATATTTAAATATTACTGGAGAAAATTCATCTTTAGCTATTTTAAATACTCCGGATAGTGATCCAGACTATGCAAATGGAGCAAACTATCAAATAGCAATTAAAGCAACAAATGGGGTTATTATTGGCTCTCGAGAAGATAGTTTTAATTTAAAAGTACAAGGAGTATTTGCTGGCTGTTATTTTACAGATTATACACAACAAAATCATAAGTATTATGCACAAGGCTGAACTGAAACAGACGTCTATGAACATATGGGCAGTAATGGTGGTGAAACTGGCCGTATGGGTTATGTTCACCAATTTGTTGGCACACAAGAAATTGAAGCATACGATAGCATAGTAATTCCACATACTTGAAGTTCTTTAAGTATTCCAGATAATGCTCGAATTATTGGAGTTGTTGCAACTATCGTAAGACCAATATGGCATGATGGCACAAGCTATGAATATGGAAAACCTAAATATAAAGGTACAACAAGCTATAGCAGAGAATATGTAACAAAGGATAATTATACAAAAAATACCTATTATTATTCATCTGATGGTGGAAAAACATTCAAAGTTGCTGATTTAGCAAGCTATGATGATTATCCACGTTACACATCATTCTACCGTAGTGCTTATTATAGCATAAGGCAACCAATAGTTCATATAAATCATAAGCATAGTACTGGCAACTGATATGATGCAGAAGTAGCTGAAATATTTAATCCAAACAGTGAAAAAATAGTTGTATCCTATGTAGTATACTTTGGTTCTAAGATTTATGACGATGATGACTAGAAATAATATTAATACTGTATAATATAAAGAAAGGAATTTAATAATATATGACAATTAGAGAAGCCCTTGTTGCAAGAGACCCATTAAAAAAATTAGCTACTGGACATTTTACAAACTTTAAAGTAGCTAGGGATATTGCAACATTAATTAAAGCAATTAATAATGAATTTGAATTTTTTGAATCTGAATCAAAAAAATTAATTGAAACTTATGCAGAATTTGATGAAAATAATAGTCCAAAAATTTTACCGGATGGTAGTATTCAGCTAAAAAGTAAAGAAGCTAAAGAATCTTTTGAAGCTGAATATAATAATTTATTAGACTTAGATATTTCTGATAAAGTTAACGTCCTTGCAATAGCTATAAGTGATTTTAAAGATGCAGATTTATTAACACCATTAGAAATTTCTGCTCTTAGCTGCATTATTGATTGGATTGACTAATTTAATTAAAACTTATTAAAACAAACCACTTGTTGGTTTGTTTTTATTTTAAATAGATTTATTAAAAATAAATATAATTAATTGCTAAATTATATGATTGCGAGGTTAAACTATGAGGTCATTAAAATTCCCAAAAATGTTTAATACAAATAGTTCAAACGTTTGGAAATCTTCTGAATATCTAGAAGCTACTAAACAAAATACAATTTTATTGCTTCACACAACCCGTGGTGAGCTTTTTGGTGATCCATATTTTGGGCTAATGATTAAACGTTATATGTTTGACCAAAATAATTATATCTTACGAGATGCAATTATTGACACTATTTATACTCAGTTAGCTATCTTTATTCCACAAGTACATGTTAAAAGAGAAGATATTAATATTGTTCAAGATAAGCAAAAAGGTAAGCTTTATTGTGAATTTTCTGGCATAAGCCAAGTAGATTATACTAATAATACATTTAACTTAGTATTATTTGAAGACAAAGACTAAGGAGAAGCATAAGCATGATTAATCAAAAAGAAATTACTGCTGTTGAATTATCACCAACAAAGAAAGACTTTTATCAAATCTGAAATGAAATCATTGATACTGCTGGCAAAATCTCTGAAAGATGGGACCCATCTAGCACAAATGAATCAGACCCAGGTATTGTTTTATTAAAAGTTTTAACCGCTGTTGCCGATAAAATTAACTATACTATTGATGCTAATACATTAGAAGCATTTATGCCAAGTGCCGCACAAGAAGAGTCTATGAGAAAGCTCTGTGAAATGCTTGGCTATGATATGAAATATTATCGTTCTGCTACAACAGATGTTAGAATTACATATAACAATTCAGGCAAAGATGCAATTAATGGCGTTATTGCTATTGATGCTTTTACTAATATTAAAGACGTTGATGGTCTCGTAAATTATGTTACCTTAAATACAGTTTATCTTAATGCAAATAATACTTCTAAAACAGTTGCTTGTATGGAAGGTGAATTGGTTGAATGTGAAACTGATGATAATAATATTGTTTCATTAATTCACTTAGATGACAATAATAGATATTACTTACCAGAAGTTCAAATTGCTGAAAATGGTATCTTTATTACAAATGTTGCTGATGCCCACGAAAGTGATAGATGGGAAAAAGTAGACAATTTAAATACTAGAAATATTGGAGAAAAAATCTTTAAAGTTGGCTTTGATTCTAAAGAAAATTTACCATATATTCAATTCCCAGAAGATATTAGCACAATCATCGAAGATGGTTTAAAAATTAGATACTTAAGAACAAATGGTGCTAATGGCAATGTTTCAGTAAATACTTTATGTAAAATGGAAGCACCTGCAAGTTGGTCTGCTGAAATTGACGGAAGCACTGCTGCCTCAGAGTCCCCAGACTATTATAATGTTGATAACTATACAGTTACAAATATTGCAGCAAGCACAAATGGTGGAAACCTTGAAACTATCAATGATGCTTATAATGGCTTTAAGAAAACTATTGGTACATTTGACACGCTAGTCACTTGCCGTGACTATATGAACAGAATTTATCAAATGACTGTTGATGATTCTTCTTCAACAAATTTAGTAAGTAATGTTGTAGTTAGTGATATCAGGGATGATATTAATAAAGCTATTACTTTATGCACATTTACTGAGCGTGGCATTGAATATAAAACAATGGCAAAACCTATTTATTTAGCAGATGCTATTGATAAAACTCCAGCACAATTCTCAGAATTATGCAAAAGCCTTAAAATGGCAAATTTAGGTGAGTTATATAGAATTTATGACCCAACTAAAGACTTACATCCAACACTTTATTACGCTAGATGTATCTATAATGGTAATGCCTTAGAATGCGTTACTCTTGATACAACTGCTTTAACACACTTTGATTTAGTTATTTATCCATTCAAAAATATTTATGGCTTAAATACAAAGCTAGAATATGTTAAATCATTTAAATATGATGATAGTAACTTACTTGAAATTCAAGATAATTTAGAAGAAAATAAAACACTTGCGCACAACTTTATTAAACCAAATAAAGACGAAATTGCTTGTATTAAAAACTACTATAGATTAAGAGCAAAAATTACAACAGTCCATAAAGTTGGTACTATTGAGCAAGCTGATATTTTAGGAAAAGTATACACAAAGCTTTATGAAAACTTTAATATGAGAAAAGTAGACTTTGGAGAAGAAATTCCTTATGATAGCATTTTAACAGTATTAGAAACTGCTGATACAAGAATTAAAAATGTTAGCTTAGAAGATCCAGAATTAGTTACAGTATTTTGTACTGTCGGTGGTGGTGAATTTATGACATCCACTGACCTTGATGCTGCAGATAGAACTGCTTTAAATACTGCTGGTGATAAATATTATAACCAACTTGTTTTAAACAATGTTTTAGCTGGTCGTGTTGCTTTATTCAATTATGATGAAAATTTCAAACCTGAATATACAGAAGTTCAATACCCAAGCTGGTATGATGAAACCACTAAGCAACAAGCATCTTATTCTACAATCTATCCAGATACAAGTGCTAGTGCTTCTGGTGCGGCTAAAAAATCTATCTACAGACTTGGTTCTGCTTTTGAAATTAACCATGGAGCACAGAATGTTAAATTAATGGAGAATGAGGTTGTTCAATTCAGACTTCAAAATCTTAAAACTACAAAAACATATCCAGCATATGTTAACTATTTTATTCAATTAACTGATAGAGCTACTGATATTCCAGCTATTCCAGCTACAATGCAAACACTATTAAGACTTATGGAGGGTGGATATTCTGATGAATATGATGCCGATCATCCAGAACGTACTGATACTAAGAAAGCAAGCTGGGAATCATTAATTAATGAAACCGATATTAAGTCTGTAGTAACCGAGCTTACTGGTGAAGATAAACCAACTGCCGATACTTGGACTAATAGAAAGAAAGAACTTCATGCTATCTTTACAAAAGAAAGCGGAAGATATATTTATCAACCATCTTGGAATTCTTCTTGGACGTCTGCTACCCAGCTTTACTATGCTCAACTATCAAAAGATACAGTAAATACTTGGAACAGCTGGATTGCTGGTAAGAAGAATAACAAAATTGATATGCTTGACCCAACAGAAGCAAAACGTGGCACAGCAACTAGTTTACAACGTATTGGTCTTTATATTGAAATTAATACTGATATTACCCATGACTGCGGCTATTTAGTAGATGCTTCTCACGTTAAATATAAAGAGCTTCAAAGAATTGTAAATATTACAGCAGACCCATTCTTATACTATCATGTCCAAAGACTTTGGTCTGAACAACGTTATGATAAGAATTCTATTTCATCTGCAGCTGCTTGTCACACTGCAAACGGCTTAGGCCAAAATAGCGTTTATGAAGGCATTCCTGCTAATACTGAATATAGACTTAAGGCTGATGAATATTTATTAATCAACTATACAAGCTCTACTACAACAGATGGTAATGAAGAAAAAACAAAGATAAATTCATACTGGGGCCCAGGAACTATCATTAAACCAAACTTTGATTTAATTGATAGTATTAAATACCATGCATCCCATAGCTACACTAAAAATCAAAAAGATGGCAGCTATAGCTTTGCTGATTATGGAAAAACTCCAGAAGGTATGTTTACCTTAGGAACAAATGAACAAATTGAAATTAGAGAATTTGTTAAGGTAACATTAGATGAAATGAGCACCAATATCTATTGGGAATTAAATGAAGAAATTCCAGATATTCATAATAGAATTTATTTCCCATTTGATGAAGATCCAGTAGATAGCCAAACAGGAAATCCAGTAACAAGAGAATATGCAAATGAGCATAGAGATGAAGTTACTTGGACTGCTTATACTTTAAAAGATGGCGAATACTTCTATTATACTGACCACAATAAATCTGATATTGCTTATTATGGTGCTGGAACAAAAATTAAAGTTACTATCAAAACTCCAAGAATTTATAAATATGCGGCAGATAATTCAATTTCTGCTGATGATATTTCAACATATGGCGTAACTTCTGCTATCCCTTGGAGAGCCTTTGATTTTAGTAAAACTGCTGCTTCTGATAAATCAGTTGAACTTATCGAATATCAATATTTAAATTTAATCGAAGGTAATATTTTAAATACCGTTACTGCAGCTACTACAACAAATACTGGTGCTGCCAATGCTACTACTATTGAAATAGATATTGATGGTGACTACAAGCCAGTTAAATCAGCAACATATACGCTAGATGATGGCAAAGTTGCTTCTTTACCAAACGTAGACTTCAATGATAATTCTGCTTGGGAAGTTAGAAGTAGACTAGAGTTTAACGTTGGACAAACCACTGCTCAAACTCTTCATAGCACAAATTATACCAGCGATAAGATTTTAATCTATCATACACCTACCGGAACCGTTGACAAACAAGTTATAACGCTTACACCACACGATAATACACCATTAGTAATTAAAACTAATAAAACACTTCAAAGCTCTAGCACAATCTTAGATGTTACTGCTAAGCTATTCGCCGAAGATGGACATCTTGAAGAACAAATTCCAGATTTACAAATTAAAGTATTAGCTGCTTCTGAGGTTAAAAACGATAGTGGAGCTTCAGTCAATTTAAATAACTTCGGTGAAGATGGTTTTACAAAACTTAACTTTAGCGGTGTTGTAAATGAAGGTACTGCTGCTAATTGTACTTTAAATGCAGTTATTCCAGATGGCTGCTTTGGTTTAATTATGTTCTATAATGTAAAAACCACACCAAATAAATATAGTGCTGGCATTAGATTAATTAAAGCAAATACATCAGCTAGTACCCCAGCTGCACCGACAATTTATAACCACACTAACACTAGTGGCAATAAGAGTTGATGGTATGAAGATGCGGGTACTGTTAACCCAGGCGGATATGGCAAAGCTGCAAGTAAGGCAGTTTGGGCTGTTGAAGGCACAGAGTTTAAAACTTTAACAGAAGATGAATTCAAAGCTTTATTAAATAAAGAAGGCACTGGTGGTCTTTATAGACGTCAAGCATCTCAAGTAATTCCAAATAAGAGTGCATTACACAGATATGAAGAAGGCACTAAAAAATACTTTGAGTATGTAGCTATTGAGCTTGATACTCCATGGCTTGCAAATGGTATTTATGGATATCTTACTAGCGTTGGAAGTGATAGTGAATGGGCAGTTGAGAAGGATGATGAAGAAGATAGCTTTGGTAGATTAACTAAAGATGAATTTGAAATCAAACGTGCTGATACTGAACATCAACTTTATATCAGAAATGCTATTAGTGTTGGTTCTACATTAACTCCAACGGCAGACCAAAGATTTGACTATAATGATAAAAATAATACTCTTTATACTTATACTCTTGTTACTGATGAAAGCTCTTATAATGAAGATTATGAATATGGTCTAATTCTTGATCATGGTGGAAATACTACAATCTATCATTTAAGAGAAGGTTTGAATATTGTATACCTTACAAACTCTTGCAAGGTTGAAATTTATCCAGATGAATTAGCTGGCGATACTCTTGTCTTTGGTTCATTAGATATTGTTCGTCTAACTGATACTGCTCATGAGATTAGCTCTATTAATGAAAAGCTTCAATATAAGCGTATTAATACTGCTACTGGCTGGACCGTTGAAGACCAAATTTTAGCCGATATCAAGAGGGTCGATCCATTATATAATTTCTACTATAATGCAATTATTACCAATACTTTAGGCATTGATATGAATACTAAAGATGAGGATGATCATTTAGAAAATCCAATGAACTGGTTTGACCAAAATAATATCAATAATAAGTTTGTAATTTCTGAAATCGATGCAGGAACATTGAGTACAGGCGTTGTTATTGCTAAATCTTCTAGGAGCTCATAATTATGATTAAACTACAAGATTATACCCCAGAAATTTATTATAAAGAGTCCAGAGACTTCCAACTACTTGGCCGTCTCTATGACTTAGTTTTAAATGCACTTAAAACTGATGCAGACTTAATTTATAATATTCCAATCTCTGATAACTCAAATGATAAGCTTTTAGATTTAATGGCTTTAACATTAGGATTTAAGGCAAATAATCATTATAATACTGTGCAATTACGCGCGATTTGCAAGGTTTTTCCAGAAATTTTAAAAAATAAAGGAAGTATAAAATCTATTCAAATTGCTTGTAATGCACTATTTAATGCTGCAGGTCTTAGCCAATCATTAGACTATGATTTTACAGACAGAGATAAACACACAGAATTAAATTTATATATTCCACAAGAATTCGGAGATATTACTATTATTACTAACTTACTTACATATATTTTGCCAGCAGGATTAAGCTGCAATATTATTCGTGAGCTTAGAATTAAAGAAGAAGCAATTACTAATGTTGCTGTAGATAGTATCTTTAAGATTTATAGCCAAGGTGAAAGATCCTTAGGTGATTTTGGTTCAATTCTATATGACAATAATATTTTGTCAAGAATTCCAAGAGTATATAACTGAAATGATGAGGAAAATAAAACTAGTCGAGGTACAGCACACACAAATGGTGTACTTAGCACTGGCGACTTTTTAAGAGGTTTGGTTGAAGATAAAGTTGGCTTTATTGCCAATGGTACAATCTATAAACCAAAAATCGACTTAGACGATGATGAATAGGAGTTAACTTATGGCAAGAAAAAAGAAAATAGAAGAACCTAAGGTAGAGACTGTCCAAGAAACACCAAAAGGTGATATTCATGCCTCTGGTATTCAAAATATTGGATACCAAGGAAGTGTTACTGTTAAAGTAATGCATGGCAATAAGGTAGTAAAAACAAGAGAGTACCACAATAGTGGCATGCCTCAATTATTTAAGTTTTTATGTGCTGCCCTTGCTGGTAATTATTCAGAAGCATTAAGACCTTGTAAAATTAAATTATTCTACTATCCAGATGAAAGCGAAACAATGCCACCAGCATTTAATTGGACAAATGCATTTTTAGGTGATGCTAGCATTCAACCAAAAGCAGTAACTCCATTTATTGTTTATGACTCAACACCAGTAATGAGAAAGGTCAAAGATGCTGAAGCTGCAGCAGCTGGTGAAGATAGCTATTACTATACAACAACATTTCACTTCCGTATCCCATTTACATTAATCTCAGATACAATTATCCACATGATTGGTTTCTTCCCAAATAATGTTTATGCTGGAACAGAAGTCGATGCTGCAGCATATTACTTATTTACAACTGAAGACGGTCAAGAATGGGCACCAATTGAGCTTGATGATGTTGTTGGCAATTTCAGTATTGTTGTCGATTGGACAATGGCAATTATGAACAAGCCAGTAACTTTAGTTACTGAGGAATAAAAAGCTAAATTATCTATAAGGAGAGAAAATTATGGCATATAAAGAAGGCTTAGTTAACCGCAATGGCGGACGTAGATTCTTCCACAGTGGAAATGTTAAAGTATTCCCTTGTGCATTTAGAGGACGCTATGATACTATTGATGGCTTAAACAAATATACATTTGACCCAGAATCAATGTTAAATTCTGAGTATAATTTTACTCATCTTCCTGGAATTGGAGATGGACATACAAGTTATATTATCGATTATGGTGATTACAAGGTTGGTGAAGCTTTTGTAGAAAATACACTTCGCTGCGTTATCGGTGGATATTACTTTGAAATTTATGGCCTCTCATTAAATGACTTAATGGATACTTCTTCAACTCCTTATAAAACAAGAAGACTTTATGTTAGAACAAAGGCACAAGAAATCAAAGAAGGCACAGACTCTACAACAGGAGCGGGTGAAATTGACTCTGATAGATTTACGCGTGTTTTAGATAGCTGGGAAAGAGATAATACTACTGATACCACATTTGAGTTAGATGCTAGATTAGATGCAGCTAATTATTATTTTACTGGTATTTTAATTGCAGCAGATGATGCTGATGTTGCCGGATATGATGCATATTTAGATGTCATTAAAGTTAAGAGCAATAAAGCAATTTTAAATTATGATATGATGCTTCCAGTATTATACCATGGTATGGGCGATGTATCACTCCGCACAACTATTGATAATGTTGCTGATGGAGATATGAGTTTTGCACAAGGCAATACTACACAAGCTCTTGGCAAAGGAGCACACTCAGAAGGTAATGATACAGTTGCAAAAGGACAAGCTTCCCACGCTGAAGGTCATCAAACAACAGCTAATGCTGATTGGTCACACACCGAAGGTAACAAAACAAAAACAGTTAAAGACTCTGGTAAATATGGACACGCTGAAGGAAGCGAAACAATAGTTCGTGGTGAAGGTGCTCATGCCGAAGGTTTACATACTATTGCTACAGGTATTTATTCACATGCTGAAGGTAATGGTCCAACTAAAGATAATTCTACACACGGCGCTCTTGGAAATTATTCACACAGTGAAGGTAATTTAACTATTGCTAAAGGCGTATATTCTCACTCTGAAGGTAATAGCACTGAGGCTCAGGGAGAAGCATCTCATACTGAAGGCGAAGGAACTAAAGCTTTAGGTAAAAATTCACATGCTGAAGGTAAAGGAACTGTTGCATCAAATACAGAAGCCCATGCTGAAGGCTTAAATACAAAAGCAACCGGTAATGGCGCTCATGCAGAAGGTCTTGGTGACGGTGACACCAAAGGAGTTGCTTCTGGCGATTATTCACACGTTGAAGGTAATTATAATATTGCTTCTGGGGGATATAGCCATGCCGAAGGCCGTGAAAATAAAGCTACAGCAAATGCTGCTCATGCTGAAGGTTATTTAACCGAAGCAACTGGCGGTGCTTCACACGCAGAAGGCCGTGAAACCAAAGCTTCTGGCTATGGTGCTCATGCAAGTGGTAAAGGAACCATTGCTTCAAAAGATTTCCAAACAGTTATTGGTTTATTTAATAAAGAAACTAATGGTGAATTTATTATTGGTATTGGTGCTGATAATGAGCATAGAGATAATGCTTTAGTAATTAATGGAACTACTGCAACGCTTAAAAATACCTTAAATATTATAAATTCTTTAAATGAAATAACATTTAAAACATCTCCAACACAAACAGACATTTTAACTGATACTAATAATATTACTGGTAAAACAAATACAATTACCGGTAATACAAATATAGTTAAAGTTGGTAGTGCTGAAAAATTAAAAATTACATCAACTAATATTGATTTAGGAAATACTGAAAGTCTTAATATTACTGCTGGCACTACAACTCTTAAATCTGGTACTGATGAAAAATTAAAAATTACTAGCTCTGAAACAGCTATAACAAATGCAAATAAAATTTCAGCAACGGCTAAAGATATTGTAATTTCTTCTGGAACTGGCGGAGGAATTACCACAAAGGGTGATATTACTGAAAATGGTAGTATTACTGCTTCTGGACATATTACCACAAAAGGCAGTATTTATGTTGGTCCAGGCACTGGCAGTGATGGCGTAATTTATTTTAGAGATATCGAACAACAAAACTCTAAAATTAAGAATAATGCAGTATTAAGATTTAAGTCATTCTCTGCTGGAAAACCAGAAAACTATGGCAGTGGTGTTATTTTAGGCTCTGGTGGTGGAACTGTCATTATGGCTGGCGAATGTGCTACATCTAAAGTATCTAATTGGGAAACTGAACATTTATATCTTGGTGCTGATAATGAAGTTTATATTTATACTCGCTTACAAAAGATTAATGATAAAGATGTAACAGGAATAGATAAAGAAGGCTATACTTGGAGATTTACTACTGACGGCAATTTAATTTGTCCTGGTTATATTGACAGCGTAATTAGAACTACATGCGAAAAAGATAATACAAAAAATTTAGTTTGGGCTAACATGGCCGCTAACGATTATTTCAGAATTCAGGTCGGCGGTGCTGAAAACCAAGGCTGGGTTGAAATTGCTACAGCTGATGATGGTAATGAGCCAATTATCTTCCGTCAATATCAATGTGGCGATGGCAAAACTTGGAATTCTGTTGCTCATACATTTACAGCATTAGATGCAAACGGTCATACAAATGCAGAGCATATTAATACTGGAAGTATTTATGTTGGTGGTTCATTATGTAGAATTTATGCTACTAACCAAGATCAAGCTGGTACTTTCAATATTAATAATAAGATGTGTATTCATGATAATGGCCATATCTTTACTTGGGATACTATTAGCGCACAAGGTATCACTTCTGCTTGGTATGATACTCCATCTGATATTAGATTAAAAGAAAATCTTAGACCACTCGAAACTGCTGGATCAATTTTAGATTTACCAGTTTATAAATTTGATTATAAGATTGGCGAAAAAGATCAAATTGGCTGTATTGCACAAGACTTACAAAAGATTTGTCCAGAGCTTGTTAGAGTTGGTGAAAATGACTACCTTGAAATTCAAGAAAATAAGTTAGTTTACTTACTATTAAAAGAAGTTAAAAAGCTTAAAACAGAATTAGAAGAATTAAAAAATAAATAATAAGGAGGTTTAGTATGGCAGATTATAGATATAATGGCAAAACTATTTCTGGTACTTTATATAGTGATTGTAACACTGAAAGTACTTATGCTGAATATTATAAAGGCCTAAATGTTATTCCTTATTATTCGGGCGATTATTGAACTGAACCTTTATATGCTAAAACATATAAAATAAATGGTAATGCTAATCTAAAAACAATCAAGCCTGGAACTAAGCCGGGATTTAGAAATAGCTATTCTACATTTACAACTGGCACGGCTGGTTCTTATAAATTAGTTAGAACTGATGCTGCTTTATTAATTAAAAAATGAAATGGTAGTTCTTGGGCAGACTTTAGAACTTTAGCTAGGGGAACTTTCTGTGATAATACTGTTCCATATAAAATTATTGTGGAGCTTTGCGCCGGTGGCGGTGGCGGCGGTGGAGGTAACTGAAATACCGCATCCTCCGGTGGCGGTGGAGGAGCTTATTGGTGTGGCGTATTATCATTAGATGGTTTTGAGCCAGAGATTACTGTTGGCGCTGGTGGAAGTGCTGGCGTCTGATGGTG
>Ga0265299_10002424_pt1 | contig 19285 bp, 22 predicted proteins | sample AusTroGonzalo_MG_4_FD_193485 | JGI IMG/M metagenome (GOLD analysis project Ga0265299, IMG submission 193485) | Bovine rumen microbial communities from tropical cattle in Woodstock, Queensland, Australia - Gonzalo_02 | ecosystem: Host-associated > Mammals > Digestive system > Stomach > Rumen ... | reverse complement strand
CCTTCATATGTAAGCTCCTTAATTTTTTAATGGAGCGGGTGACGGGACTCGAACCCGCAACAGTCTGCTTGGAAGGCAGGCACTCTAGCCAATTGAGTTACACCCGCATATATTTTTCATGATTGGGCCTAGCTGGACTTGAACCAGCGACCAAAAGATTATGAGTCTTCTGCTCTAACCAACTGAGCTATAGGCCCATTATATTCTTGGATAAAGCGTTTAATGGTGGGCCTGCTCGAGAGGACGTTGAACAGCTGAAGCATTTGCTGGAGAAGAGCCCTTTACAGAAGATAATACATTGAATAAGGCTCTATCGTAAATTAAATAAAGATTTTAAAGACAAACGAGATCTTCTGTTAACATATAAAGAGAAAAATATGTATGAGCGATAAAATTTCAACTGATTTTATCCAATAATTTATAATTCTATTTATACAACTAATCAGCTATTGAACTATAATAGATATTATACTGTTATTTTACATATTTCCGTATTATTATTTAATAATTTATTAATAAAAATTAATTTACTTTCTATTACAAAATATTCCATATTTTTTATAAACATATATCCCAATTATTGATTTTATATGTTATTTAACTATAACTTACTTAGTAAGATATATATTTATTTTAACATGATTGTTAATATATGAATAAATTTGATTATTTTAATGGTTTTGTTTATGAAATATTAAATTGGTATTCTAATGATGTTAACCGCGATTGAAATGACTTGAGTAAACTAAAAGTTTTAAAATTATTGTTTTTGAGCGTTGCTGAGGATGATAAATTATTAAGTATCTTTGATAATTTTGTAGCTTGGGATTTATGACCTGTTGAATTAGATATTTATGAGAAAATAAATCTTAACAATGAATTATTGGCTTTTGAGATAGACAATAAAATGACAAGAAGAAAACAAGAAGTTAATATACCAAAAGATGCAATAAAAGAGTGAGAAAAAATGGTATTAATACTAAAAAATAAGAATTCTAATTTAGTTAAAAAATCGGCATCAGCATTAGTCGATATTACTCATGAATGGAGGTGCTGGCGTATTGCAAATATACTTTGAAAGTTAAAGCTTTCAAAGGAATTGATTTTAAATTCAAATAAATTCTATTGAAATGAATATTTTTAATTTTTTTTCAAATAAAAAAGAAACTAAAATTGAGGAAAGTATCGTAGAACAAGAAAATATTTTAGAATTAATTAAGAGTTTATCCCCATTCCAGTGTGTCTGAGATTATTCGAATGAATTTCAAAATTTTGATGCAAAAATAGAAACAATTTATAAGAATTTAATTATTTTATTGCTAAATTGAGCTTTTTTAGGATGAATTCCATTTAGCAATTGTTTAGAGGTAATAAAAAAATTAGAAAATGACTTTGATAATTTAAATTTTAATAATTTATCAGAATATACAAATATAGTAAAACCTATATTACAAATACTAACATACGATTTTAAGTTAATTATTTCTATTAAAATAGAAATAAACAATAATAGGAAAAAAGTTCATAACTTAGATATATTGCCAAAATATGAATGAGAAAGAAAGAATTATATGATATTATTATTGCAAATTATCTTAGTTTTGTCTCTGGAAAAACATATTATTGAATATAATTCTTCGATAGTAAAAATTTTCGCAAATATTTATGTAACAGTAGATCATTTAAAGTTTACAGATGAAGTTTTTAATTTTTTACAAAATTTGTTAAAAGAGAGAATTAAATTTGATGTGAACAAGTTTCTGATGGTCTATTGAAAAAAGTACTCTTTTCTAAAAGGAGAAGAAGCCAACCCTATTAATTGGGATTTAACAAATGATTCAATATTCTTTGATACTAGAATAACTTTGAATTTTTTTAGAAACCCAGAGTCTACTTCTAAATCTATTCAAGAATTTCAAGAAAAAAGAGATTTGGAAAATTCAAGATTTAAAAATCTTCTTTCGTTAAATAAATTAACAACATATTATAAAGGTAGGGTGAAAAGTATTGAAGGATTAGAATGGATAATTGAGGAATATAGCAAGAATTATAAAACACAACCTTCCCCTGATGATAATGCTTACATTAATTATGTTTATATTCAGAATAATTATTTATCACTTCTTATAAAGGAATATGAGAAATGCGTAAATAGTATTATTCAAAAAGGAAAACAAAAAATTGAAAATAAAATTGAGAAGACATATAATAATTTAACCTTTCACAAAAGAAAAACTAATTTTAGGAATTATTTTACATATTTTAAATATGCAAAATATAAATACTTATCGGCAAATTATAATAAGGGGAAGGATATTGAGAAAGCATGAAAAGACATAAAAATAGCAGCACAAACTATTAAAAATGCTATAGATATATTTGATAGTGATGATTTTTATGAATATTTTGAATATGATATAAATAGTAATACATTTGAATTACCAAATAAGAATCAATATATTGATAAATTATATGTTTGTAACATGTATTGTTTGCCATTTAATTTACAAGAAAAGAGGAAAGAACTTGAAGATTTACAAAATAAAATATTAAAATTAGAAATTGAAATTATAAATAATGAAAAAATAAGTTCCGTAGATAAGAAAATAAACGACTATAAAGTTGACATAATGACTGTTGTTTGAATATTCACATCTATTGTTGTTTTTTCATTTTGAACTATACAAATTTTCTCAATTATAGAAAATATTTGAGATGCTTTGATGTTTTCATGAATTTTCCTATCTTGAATACTTTTACTTTTATTTTGAGTATTTTTGTATAAAGAAAGTAAGTGAAAAGCTTGTTTACTATTATTGATTTCTGCAGTTATTCTTATTTTATCTATTTTTTGAAGAAACTATTTTAAAGATCAGACAATTAATATTAATAAATGAGAAAATATTAATTCAAAGTTAGAAAACAGTATATATAAAGCAACATTATTGGAAGACTCTTTGCAAAGCATAATTGAAAATTTAGGTAAAGGGGATTTAGAAGAAATTAAAAATACAAAAAAATAAATACGGAACAGTAATATGAAAAGATCTAATTGAAAATCTATACTTAAATACTATATTTCTCGAGGATAGAAAGATTCTCTTCCTTTTTGATTTCATTTATCTAGTGTGATTACTTTCCCTTTATTTCCAGTTTCTTCTTCAAATCTCGAAAGAGCCAAAAGTCATTTTCATTCATACTTCAGTTTTAATTCGTATGGAATATCATCTAATATGAAATCAATTTCCTGCTTTTCTTTTGTTCTAAAGAAATTGATATGATTAGACTTATACGCATTATTAACATAACAGAAGAAACTATTTTCAAATAGTGCTCAATTTAAAGAAAAATCATTTGCAGCATAGTTCCTTATTCAACTATCAATAAAGAAAATCTTTGGAGTTTTAATTAACTCTCACCTAATATTACCTGCATAAGGATAGATTGTTTTGATAACAAAAGTATTTTCAAGAAGAGCAAATCGCTTCTTTAATGTTGGCAGAGAAATTCAAATCTTACCAGAGATCTCTGTCATGTTAACAAGATTTCAAACTTGTGAAGCCAAAACAGAAATCAACTTATTAAATCACTGAATATCTTCAATTTTTCAAATATCCTTTATGTCTTTTTGGATATAACTTTCATACAACTGTTTTATATATTCTTTCTTTTCAAATTCTCAATTTGTTAGTGCAATTTTAGGATAACTTCAGAAGGTAATATACTCTTTATAATAAAAATTAAGTTCTTTTTCTATTATAGGAAAATCCTGCTCTAATGTATTTCAAACAAATTTTGCAAGTTCAGGCCTATCTTTAAATATAAGAAATTCTTCAAAGCTCAAAGGGAAAATATCAAATTTTAATAATCTTCATGCTAAACTATCTTTAAACTTATTCCTTATTTCAAGAGTTGATGAACCAGAAGTAATAATTTTTATATTTCTATAGTGATCATGAACATATTTAAGAAAACTTGTAGGATTATCCAAATATTGGATTTCATCGATAAATAAAACAATTTTTTCATCCTCATTTCGATTAAAATAAGACTTTAAATATCTCTCAAATATGGATGGTCATTGATTCAAATTTTCTAGATTATCAGGATTTTCTAAATCTAAAAAAATACTACGTTTTGAAATACAATTATCCCTAAGGTATTCCATAAGAGATGTCTTTCAAGTTTGTCTAGCTCCATAGAAGAGAAGAATATCATCGGTATCTATAAAGTGTAAGATTTTATCTACAATTTTTCTAGAGTACATGTAGTATTTTCTTAATAATATAAAACTCAGACTTTCAAAAATATCGGAAATTTGAATACCATCTATTTAAGAATTATCGGAAAATTTGCAAGACAGACTTTCAAAAATATCGGAAATTTAATTTTCATCTCAAAATCCTATACTGTGTCGGAAAAATAAATTTAGTAATTAAAGTTATTAACCACTATTATTGAATTTCTATCCTATTTTTCCGACGAAAATCACAGGATTTTTTTATTAATATTATTTTTGACAAAACAAAAAAGCTACATATTACGATATTATTGAAACAAAAAGGAAATAATGTATATATGTATTATATAATTCATTTATTTCTCTTTTATTGGAATGGCTACAAAAAAGAGATGAAGACCAACTAAAATCGATGAACTTACTGTCAAGAAATTGGAAGACTCTTTTAAGCATTGATTCAATGTAACAGAAGCTTGTTCTAATGCTGGAATATCTAGAGAAGCTTATTACAAAAAATTGAATTCTGATCCTAAATTTCTTGACAGAATGGAGTACTCTCAGAACTTTCCATTTTTCTTTGCAAAATCTAAAATATTTGAAGCTATGAATTCAAAAGATATTACTTTAGCTGCTAAATATGCATTAGAGTTCTTAAAAAGAAGATCTCCAGAACGAAGTGATAAAAAAGATAATAAATTAGATTCTACTCCAAGATTCACTTCTATAGAAATAGTAGATGCTACAGGAAATAATCTTTTAGAAAACCCTAAAGGATAATACTAATAACACAGAATAACCCTTGAGATAACAAAAAACCAAAGATTAACCAAAGCATAACCAAACAATAACCTAAGGTTTTTTTGAGAAAATATAATTCATATGCGATAAATACTTAATATAAAACCCCTAAGGGGTTCTTATGGGGTTTAATATTTTTCCTATGGGGTTTTTATTAGTTTTATTAGTTAATAACAATTTTTTAATAAGGAATAATTATTAAATTTCCTATTGCAAATCAGTCTCAAAAGATTATCACAGCACACGCTAAACAAAAAATTAAATAGAAAGTAATTATCTCATGTAGAGAATGAAATCCGAAGTGTGATGACTTTGTAACTCAACATCCAGAGAGAAGATACTCTGTAAAAAAACGACTAGCAGTAAGGTGCTAGGGAATCTCTCCAATATCTTCCTTACAGAGATTTGGAAAAACAAAAAACAAATATTAATATGAAAGAGTTTAAATTGTTTATTCTTTCTTGCTTTGCAGTTATTTGCGTAGCTCTTTTCGGAAGTGTGTTCACTTCATGTTCTAACGACGATGATCTGCTTCTTGCAGGTGATACTCAAACCGAATTGGTTTCTTCTCTTGCTCAGGATAGTGTAAAGGCTGTGACTAGAACAGGAACACCAAGTTATTCTTGGGTTCCATCAATCAATAGTTATACAACAAGTTTGTATGGTGTAGATCTTGGAAGTATTCATGGAACTAACTATGGAGGAAATATTAGGGCAAAGTTAATACATGTTTCAGGAAGCTCATATAAAATTAAGATAGAGCCTAAAAATACTTCAACCTTCCAAAAAAACGGTATGGCATATGTCAAACTAGGATCTCCATCAGGAGATAGTCTTGGAGACTGTGTTGTTGTTGCTGGATCTAGTTCTGCAACTGTAAATTTCACACTTCCATCTTTAACTTATGGAATCATCCAGCTTTATCCACTCTTTATCACAAGCCAAGGATATCGATCTTATGCTGATCCATTTGTATATTCGTCATCACCTCTATTTGATGATACTTATTATAATTACACTAATGGCCAATCAACATATAGTGATGGATATGACTTAGGGAAAGTGAATAATGTACACGTTTATTCTAGTGGAACCAATTTTTTAAGCAGCACATCAGATAATCAATGCACAAATTTTTGTAGAAACTATTATCAAAGTGTTTACAAGTGTTATTCTATTCAGCTTATTTCTGCAAAATATTGGTTCTCTCATGCAAATGGATGGGGATTTATAGCCTATAACAATGGTGATGTTGCTCCTCGTATTGGAGACATCCTATGCTTCGGTGATACAGGAGGAGGTAATGGGCATGTGGCGATCATAACAAAGGTATCTAGCTCATATGTTGAAGTTACACATCAGAATGGTGGCTGTGATGAACCTATTGGATGGCAAATAACAAGATCAGGTAATAATTTATCAAAATACGCCTTATCTTCAACTAAACCGATACAAGGATGGATGCGCCTACAATAAATTATATTCAGGTCTCTTCTGCATATAGAAGAGACTTTTTTATAAATCTGTTATTAAATATCATGTAAAAATCTTATTTAGTCGGTTTCAACATTCTCGTCTTTTTAAATTATCTTTTGTTGTTTCCTCGTTACATAAATTAGGGAATATTCAATTTATTCATTCATGTCAAACATTAATTGTGTTAATAATGAACACATATTTATTGTTTTTACCGATAACTCTTTTATAAATATCTTCTCTTGATTCATATACATCATTGTCAACCATATCTAAGTATATTTCATATAATTCAAATGGGAAAAGAGATAATCATATAATAGTTTCATAATCATCCAAAAATGGTGAATACTTTTTAAAATTTATAGAATAATTTGAGTATGAAGTTCATAAGGCATGCTCATTTTTTTCTTGTACAATAAGGGAATTTTCCCATTCTTTTCATAGTAATATTTGAAATCATATATTTTTGTTTACATACAAGAGAGATTCTCAAGTTTGTTTAACAATATCTCAGCTATTTGACAATGTAATAATAACAAAATCTCAAGAGTATCACAAGTTGGAAGAATATAACAATTCTTCATCAAATGAACTATTAATAATATCTTTTTCTAAAGGAGCATTATTTCATAAGGAACTTCATATATTTGTATTATTAGAACAACATCAAACAATGAACATAAAAATAATAAATTCCAATAATATTTTTCTCATTTTTTAATATATGGGATAAAATTAATCAGTATCATATATATTACTTAATTAAATCCATCTTTTGGATAAAATTCACTCAATAAATAAATCATAATAATACAATAACTATTTTTATAATGAACATAATTGTTTCTATTCATATATTATTAACAATTCAAGTTCAAACAAAAATAACTCATATTATTTCTCACAAAGATGTTATACCATAGACCATAATTCATGAAGTGAATCATATTATTAGATTCCTCTTCAATTCCCTTTCCGTTCTTTTCCAAATTCTCTTATTCTTCATTTTAATAAAAAAAATTTAAAGATAAATAATATAATGTATAATAGCTATTATTTCAATATATTCTGGGAAATTAATTATTAAAACCTTGGTTGAATAACATAAAGTATTATAACTACTCCAGTTATATTGTATAATACCTAATATTATGGGAAATGAACAAATGATGAATAAAGTAACGGAACTATAAAGCAGAAGAAGACGAAAATGATTACTACTCTTCAAAACTTCCAATATTTTTTACATGATTATGAATCATTATATCAGTATATATAACAGTACAAGTAAGCTATAATTCATGAGAAATGACTAATACTATTTTAGTTAAAATATTTCCCTATATATCTTTATTGTTTATAATCCGGCTTTGAAAGTTGTTTTATGACCTAAGAAAGAATAATATAATTACGAACTATAATTTGGTAATCTATAATAAGGTAATTTTGAAGAAAATAATTGAAAAAGAAAAAACAGAAAAAGAATATAAAGATAAAGTAATAACTACTCTAGATAAAATTAGTAAGAATAAGCAATAATTTTAATTTTCTAATACATAGATTTTCTGATTATGACGGGAAAATGAGGTGTGTGTTTTTATAGATAATGTATAAATTGACATACAAATAACATAAAACTATTAATATAAAAATGGATATCTGTATATGAGTATACTTGTTATCTAAAAACAAGAAAAGAAGCTTTTAGCTTCTTTTCTTGACACAGTTAACGTGCAAATCTAACTCTTTCCATTCAATCATCAACTACAGTATAATCTCACAAATCTATATTAGGTAGATGTCTTAGTGGCTCTATTGATTTATTTAATTCTTCAAGAGAGTTATAATAAGCAAATCAATCTGGCTCCTGCATTGTTCATACACATATTCAATCTAGATAAATTCTAACCATATAATAATCATCCGATTTCTTTATGAATTCTAGTCTAATTTCTCAGACTTTTTTTTCTTCATTTTCCATTTTCTCCTTATTTAGTAATATAAAGCTTGTATTTTGCCTACAAAAAACTATCCTACAACTTGTATGAAAGTTATCTACTCTGATAGATAAACATCGGCTCCAGACTTATGCCACTAAGTCTGGTGTTTTCTTTTTTAACAAACATTCAGCATTAACATTAAAAGATAAATTTCTAGTTTGGTGTAGATCTTCTATGACCTTTTACAGTTCCACCATCTCTTTTGTAGGGTTTTACAACAACAATTTTCTTTTGTTGTACTCACCTTGTTGATGTTTTGGTTTTAGCCATAACATAATGGGTTAAGAAATAAAATAGCATCATATACTAATAGGTGCTATTTTTAGGATAATCAAAAATAGAATAAAATCAAGAGAATATACAAATATTTTTTCAAAAATTTCGAAATTTGATAAAATTCTAAAAAAATAATTTGACAATGAGTAAAAATTTTTTATAATAAAATATATATTATATTTTATTATAAAAAACTAAAATGATATTGAATTTAAAATTTTCAAACTTTCTTTCTTTCAAGAATGAAGCTGAGTTTTCATTTGTTTCCTCTCAAAAAGAAGAGCAATATGGAAATTTAAAATTTAAGAATTACCTCTTAAACAAAACAAGTGTTATCTACTGAGCTAATGCTAGCTGAAAAACTACTGTTTTCAAAGCACTCTCTTTTATTAAAAATATGATTGTAAGTTCTCATGATCAAAACCTTAGGCCATCAACTTTTTGATATAAAAAACACTTACTATGAGAAGCTTCAAGTATTAGTACATTTGAAATTTCCTTCATTTTAGAAGGAGAATTATATTCTTTTTCCTTCTCAATAGATACAGAAACAGAAAATATTATTGATGAATGTTTAAAGAAATATACTTCACAAAAACCAACAATATTATATATTAGAAGGAATACTAACGAAATAGAATCAAATAAATCTGCTAAATTTAGTGAAGCAGAGTCAAGGAAACAATTTGTAAGACCACAATCATTAGCTTTAAGTACTTTTTCAAATACATGATGAGAATTATCTATGAAAATAAGAGATTTTTTTATTGAAAAAATAATAGTTTTTTTACCGAACCAAGATCGTAGCCAGCCTGATTGGACTTTTAGTATGTTTGACAAACATTGAGATGTTTTTCAGAAATTCATTAGAAATTTATTACAATCAGCAGATGTAAACATTGAAGATATTCAATATTTAAAAAAAGGGAAAAAAATAGAAGAGTTACCAAATGATATCGCAAAACTTCTAAAAAATAGCAATCAATTTGCTAATTATAATTGACAAATCAACTTCATTGAAACAAATTTTAAGCATAACGTTTATAATAATAAATGAGAATTAGACTCAACAATTTTATTTAAACCGAACCAAGAAAGTACTTGAACTAGAAGATTAACAACATTGAGTTGACCTATGTATAATGCATTATATTCTTGAGCAGCATTGTTTATTGATGAAATGGATCAAAGTCTTCACCCACTAATAGTAAGGGAAATTGTAAAATTATTTAGTTGAAATAAGAATAAAAATGCACAATTATTTTTTTCTTCTCACGATATAACATTATTAAATGAAGATTTTTTAAGAAAAGATCAAATTTGGTTTACAGATAAAGACAAATATTGATCATCTAATTTATATAGTCTTGCTGATTTTAAGTGACTATACAAAATAAAGGATATTCAAGAAGCTTATCTACAATGAAAATTTGATGCTATACCTTCATTAAATGAGTTTAATTATATATGATAATCCAATATGAAAGATATTTTTAAAAGGAAAAGAGCCTCAAAAAACATAAAAAAATCATATATTATTTTTTGTGAATGAGAAAGCGAAAAATACTATTTTTCGGAACTAAAGAAGGATTATAAAAGCATTCAAATAGATTGTAAATTATTGCAAAATAGGGATTTTGAATGAGCGGCTCAAGAAGTTAAGAAATTTATTAAATGAAAGAATTTCGATCGTATTTTTTGCGTATTAGATAGGAATAGACTTACTCAAGCATCATATGAAAAGGGGAAAAAGAATCTTGAAGAAATTAGAAATGCTTTTTTGATTTATAGTAATAAGTCTTTTGAAGTGCGGTTATTAATGCATTTTAATAAGTTTAATAAAAGTGTTAATTCAGAAGATGAATATTGAAAATTCTTAAAAAAGTACGATCCATCATTTGAAAAACCATATGAATGATCATATACTTTTTTAAAAGATAAATTAGAAAAAGCCGTAGAAAATGCAGAAAAAGTGAATGAAGAACAACTCTTAATGCATAGAAATAATAAGTTCTTAGCTGAACCATATACGGATATCCCAATAATAATTAGAAAAATTCGAGAAGATTTTTGAAGTATCAATTAAATAATTTTTCTCTTGATTATCTTTCTTAAAAGATTATCACAGCACACGCTAAACAAAAAATTAAATAGAAAATAATTTTCTCATGTAGAGAATGAAATCCGAAGTGTGATGACTTTGTTACTCAACATCCAGAGAGAAGAGACTCTGTAAAAAACGACTGATAGTAAGGTATCAGGTAAAACACTCCAGTATCTTCCTTATAAAGATTTGGGAAAACAAAAAATAAATACTAAATATGAAAAAAATTATTTTCGCTACAATGGTAGCAATCGCAATGCTTGTTGGTATCCAACCTGTATTTGCAGAACAGTTTATTGTTCCTGAAGTATCCACGTCTGATAGCCAATGTTACGTTCTTGATCTGCCTGCCGGCGCCACGGCTGAAGCTCCTGAGTATACAGCTCCGTGGCAGCAAGAAGATATTTCTCAATTACGAGATCTTCCTTATGGAGACTTTTCTGGGCAAAACGTGATTATTAATTATTCATGTTCTTCTACGAATATGTTTTCTATAGCATTACAGTTCACGTTTCTTAATCCAACTGCTAGATTATATATCACCGTTAATAGTAGTCATCCAATAATAACTGGAACTAACGTATCTTCTCTGATTGATAGTTCTAACTGGTATGTTGATACATTCTATTATAATGGTGTTACGAATATAGAAATTAAAATCGTTAGCAACACTGGATATGCAACAAGCGGACATTATGGTATAACAACCTAATTATTCAATTGTCTAATTATTGTGGTTCTCATTTTTATGAGAATCACTTTTGTTAAAAAAAGTATTTTTTTCAAAGGAATACCAACAAAATAAGTACAATGAAAAAAGATAATATGTAGATTATATGCTTATAATCTCTTTTGAAAACTAAAAATGGGTATAAAAAACAAATAGTTGGTATAATTATTCATAATCAATATAATCAGTAGTAACTTAAATTTGTCAGATACCAAGTGTATCGAAAAAAGATAGACATAAAAAGTGATATAATTGGTCATATAATACTTTTCCATTGGTATTTTTCTTTTGATGCTTCCCGAGTTTGTGAAATAGCTAAAAGTAGAAGAGATAGGTATATTCAAAAAATTGAATATTCATGAAAAGCTTCTGTATAATAATTAACCATAATTGATAGAAATCAATTTGAATACTCTCATATGGATGATTCTATAAGTCAAGAATTGGCAAAATAATTCATAGAACCTGAAGTTACACGACATCAAATATATCATATTATCGAATATAAAAGGGATATTCACGTACATGTCCAAGTAATATGAGATATAGATTGTCATTTTTCCATATAAGCGAGATTAATATCTAAAGATCCACTTTATAATGAATTATTATTTTATTTAAAGTGTTTTTTTGAACCATCTAATTTATACTTATTGTGGTGGGGTTTTATATTGAAATTAAATAATTTACTTATTAGAGTATTTCAGAGAAGTCTTATGAGAAAATATATGAAGTTTTTGATGCTCACTATCAAATATGACGTATGATGAACAATTAAGAAATCTTCCAAGATACGTATTCTTTGATAAACATCGTAAAAACTTTCCTTCACGAAAAATTAATTTTATAAGAAAAAATAGAGAATTTTATTGTAAATATAAAAATATTTTAGATACAATCATCTTAGAGTTAAAAAAATATCCACTCAGTTTTCAAAAATTTGAGTGGAATTGTAAATGATCAGAAAGAAATTTATTTAATCATATAATACAATTTAGAGCTTCTTGAATAAGAATAAAAAATATAGACACATCCCCTTCTTTGATTTCTTCTACATCTTCTCAAATTCCTATTATATGATGGGAAAAGAGATACTTAACTCCACATGAAGCTTCTAAACTTCAGTGAATGTGAAACTTAAAAATGCCAAAAAGTAATTTGTCTGCGTTTAAAGCATTATGAAATGCTTTGAATAGTGATATTGTTGTAATGATAGCAAAAAATCTTATTAAGTAATATTTTGATTGTTATAAGAAATTATGTTTAATAACAAATTTTGATAAAGCATCTGAATCAATTAGAACAAATTTTATTGATAAGTTACCAGATATATTCAATGGAAAATAATATTAATTACTATTTATGAGTTATAAATACTGTTTATATTTATTGTTCTTAGTTACTATTTAGAATCTCAAATAGAAGATATCTATTTATTGGATGATAAAATACCACATATAATCCTATAATATTTCAATTTATACTATATAAATAATTAAAAGGCCATCATAAACTTCAATTGTATAATTTTTTATTCTTTTTTAAATCAACCATTACTGTTTTATCCTCTTTTAATGTCAAAAATGGGTATGTTGAATAAGGATACCTATATTCATTATACCCGAAAAATAATTCTTTTGTATAAAAATGTACAAATCATCAGGTCATTGCATTTACAGAATCTAATCATATGAAAGAAAAATCCATATTTTCATTTACTTCATTGTATTCAGATATCTTTATATTTAATGTATCTCAACTAATATTAATTAATGGGACATAAAAAATATCTAAAAAACTATTTTTATCATTTGTTTTTATTGAGGATCAAGATCGTTCATAAAAATTTATTCATTCATATCTTTGATTAACAAGAAAATTTTTTAATTGAAGAGAATCATTATATCTTGCATATAAAATATAAACTGTAATTATCAAAAAAAATATGAGAATTGAAACAAGTGATAAAAATATTTTTTTCCTCATTATAATAATAGCTATTAGTGTAAAATATCAATAAAAATATATTTATTTGTTTTTTAATTTCAAAAAAAAGATGGGAAATTTTCCCATCTTAAATAATTTGTCAACTAACTTCATCATCATAATACTGGACGACATAATTCCCTTCCACGATTACTTGTAGGACAAAAACCGTATATTGAGATCCTGTAATAATAATCTCTTTGTCATAAATAGCTTGTCCTTCCCTCAGCAAAGGAGTTGTCATGGATATTTGGGTATTGTCTGATGCAAAAAGATAGTTCCAACCATATGATTTACAATTTACACTTGTACCAGTATAATATGTTCGCACTTTTACACTATACGGGGCAAATAATTTCCTTGAAAATTTAACAGCATATGTCCCAGGAGAAAGTGTTTGTCCAACTCCTGATGCTTGACTTAATTCAGGGAATACACCCCAACTAGTGGCAGTAACCATATCTAAATATGCTGTAATTCCGCGCGTTGACATAGTTTGGGTAGAATCTAGTTTCACAAATTCAACAGAAACATAATCAGAGGGAGTACTGTTGATTAATGATTGACAACCACTTGCGAGAAGTAGATCATCATCGTTACTACATGAAGTGAAAACACTTCCAAAGAGAGCTACACAAATAATTGCGAAGCAAGAAACAATAATACATTTAATTTGTTTCATATTAGTATTTATTTTTTGTTTTTCCAAATCTTTATAAGGAAGATGTTGGAGCGCTTTACCTGATACCTTACTATCACTCGTTTTTTACAGAGTCTCTTCTCTCTGGATGTTGAGTTACAAAGTCATCACACTTCGGATTTTATCTTCTTCTATAGAAGATTCCATCATTCGATTGATACAATCATTGGCGTTAAAAGAGCTGTCATATTTTTTTAGACAGCGTGGGCAAAGATAATGTTTTAAGGAAATAATTCAAGTAATTCCTTAGGAAAATAATTTAAATACTTATTAATAAAATAATACTAGTTGTTATGTAGTATTTCTTATATTAATATCAAATTTTACTAATTCAAAAATGGTAAAAAAATTCGTTTTGCTTTTTTTGACAAAATAATTACGTTAGTTAATACCTAATATATCTAATTTTATAAAAAACTAATTTAGACCATATTTTATCTTCTTTTGCGACATAAAATATGAAAAGAGAATTAATATTCACATGAAACAATCATCTTAAAGACAATTGATAATAGAAATATCTTAAATGAAAAATATTGGAATTAAAAAAAAGAAGGCTTTTGACCTCCATATTTTAGCTCCTCAATTCTTAATGGAGCGGGTGACGGGACTCGAACCCGCAACAGTCTGCTTGGAAGGCAGGCACTCTAGCCAATTGAGTTACACCCGCATAACGCGATTTAATATAATAATCTGCTATTTAATGTCAAGTCAATTTTGAATTGGGCCTAGCTGGACTTGAACCAGCGACCAAAAGATTATGAGTCTTCTGCTCTAACCAACTGAGCTATAGGCCCTTATCATTGACCAGATAACGAGAGTATTTATAGTAAAACTCTCTATAAAATCAAGTGCTTTATTTGAATACGAATACGGAAAATGACACAGATAAACTTTATAGATAAAGAACACGAAATAATTCTATTAGATTGATTGTATCCATATTTCGATCATGATTGAATCGATATTGGTAAAGTGTATCCATTATTAGAGAGTAAGGAAATAATAAAAGAACTAAACAAAATAATGGTTGGCGTTGATATAGATCCTAAAGATATCAATGATCAGATTTTTGAATTTAAGTATCTTGCCAATAAATATCTTAAAGATGAAGAATCTAAAATCTTAATACCAAAAATTAAAAATATAGAATGAACATTAATTATTCCATTAAAACTAGCATTAATCTTTGATATATGGAGTTGATTCGCAGATAAACTATATCAACCTCAAATAGTAAAAAATACTTCTAAAAAATTTTATGAAAAATATACAGATAAAGCTTTTGAAATAGCAGATATCTATACAATGATATTCTGTAAGTGATATAATCAAGAACATTATTATTTAGATAAATGATTATATTGGGAAGCTAAGGAAATGTTTTGAAAATTAGATGATTTAAATATACGAGAACAGCAAAAAGAACAAGAATTACTTGAAAAGTTCTGTCTGTTTTTAGAAGAATTGGATTCAATTAAAGGTTCAGAAGAAAAGAATCTGTTAGGAATAAAGGTATCAAAACAAAGCTTTAAGAAGACTATAGAAAAGTGAAAAGGAGCAGTATCTCCATATAATATAGCATTATTCTTAAAACTATTTACTGATACAAAAACAGTATTATATCTTGTTAAAACAGAAATTAATAACACAAAGTTACTACCTTACGAAGTATTTATCTGCTGAGAAAAATCTCTTTGTAATGATCTTATAATGAAATGAAAAGAATGAATTATAGTCTCTCCTTTTAGAGAATTTAATACTCCAATTAATAAAAGGTTAGAAGAATGGAATAAACTAAATATAGCCTTAGCTAATGATTCTAATACAAATAATATCAATAATGAAATAATGGATAAATGTATCAAAGACATAGAGAAATGTGCTAGAATAGGAGCTAATAGATTAGAAATAAAATTTAATAACCATGTACCAACAGAAATGACTCATTTCCTTTCTGTTTGAAAGTCTGCTGACAATATCTGAGACATTAAAGATTATATTCTTAATGAATGATGATGACCAAGTCATTTCTGATCTACAAGTTTATGATGAAGTAAAGTAGCGTTTGAATGACGAAAAAAATATTCATATAAAACAAATTGAAAAATACCTTAATCAAAATATAATCACCCTTGCCTCATAATAGAGGACTTTTTCAAGCATTACTACTTAATCTTTGAAAAAAAGAACGTAGTAATTAAACCGACTACAAATGCTAGAAAAAGAAACATTGGGTGAAGCAATATGTAGATTAGTTGAAATCTTCTTGGACATAAAAGAAGAAATGGAAGCTAATCAATAGGGCTTTGCCCTTTTTTATACTCTTAAATACTCTTGAATTCAAAGGAGTAAATCCTCAGACTAAAACCAGTTTTATCTTTCTTTCCTTATAATCATGTCAGAATCAATCGAATACGTTATTTATTGTAGAAAATCTACAGAAGAAAGTGATAGACAAAGTCAATCAATCCCAGATCAAATCAAAGTATGCATGGACTATGCAGAACATGAAAATCTAAGATTAAAGAAAAGACCTTCAGATTTTTCTATTTTTGAATCAGATTTAGAAAGAGCTAGGATGGATAACAGTGTAGTAGAATCAGATAGAATTCAATATAAAAGAGCTGAACCATATTTTGTTGTAAAAGAGGAGATGTCTGGAAAGATTCCTAATAAAAGACCTAAATGGAAAGCTTTAATTAAGATGATGAAAGAAGGAAAGATACATTGATTGATAAGTTATTCTCCTGATAGACAAGCCAGGAATCTGTTAGAAGCAGGAGAGTTGATAGACTTAGTTGATAGGAAAGACATTGATTTAACATTAAAATATCCGACCTTTCATTTTGATCCGAATGCTAGTTGAAAAATGATGTTAGGTATTTGGTTCGTTTTCAGTAAAGAATATTCTGATAAGCTATCTGAAGATGTTCGTAGATGAAAACATTCAACAGTAAACGAAAGATGAAAGGCAGATTGAAACACTAAACACTGATATATCATTAATAGTGAATGATTCCATGAACCTCATCCAGAATTCTTTGAGTTAATTAAAAAGGCTTTTAAAATGAAAATCTACGAAAACAAATCAAACAGAGAAATTAAAGAATTCTTAGATGCTCATTGATATGTGAGAGAATATCAAACATGAAGACCTTCACATCCTATATCAGAGAACTCATTATCAATGATGTGGGAAGACAGTTTTTATTATTGAATGCTTGTAGTATGAGAAGCAAGACACGATCTAAGAAAGACAAACAAGTATTTTAAACCTATGATTACAGAAGAAGAATATAGTGTTCTTATAGAACAGAAATGTAAGAATAGATGTTCATTAATGCCTAAAGTTATTAGTGATGATTATGAAAAATACTTAATGCCATTCGCTAGAGGATTTATTATTAATGAATGAGGAACGGCTTTAACATTTAATGTTCCTAACAAAAATAGATTCATTAAGAAGTTAGAAAAACTAAGGCTTACTGATCCTAATGCAAATATATCTGATGTGGTTAATCTCTCTCAGATGAGATATAGAGATATTAATAAGTATTCAAAAACTAAGTGATTGGAAATAACTGCTGAAATGATTGATAAAGCAATAATAGAATCATTGCAAGATTTTAAAGCAGATGAAGAACTCTTTAGTAAATACTTATCACAAATAGAAAGTGATGTAGATAATAGAGATAAAAAGATAAAGGAAGAAAGGAGTAAACTACAATTACAATATAATAATATAGAAAGTAAAAGGAAAAAATACATATCAGAGAACTCTATAATGCTTACTTTATGAGAAGAGGAAGCTAATATTTATAATGAAAAGAAAAAGTATTATGATAATTGTTTAAGAACTCTTAGGAATGAATTAATATGATTAGATGAAAAATGAAGGAATATTGTTTTGGAATTAGAAGCTTTCACATGATTGATGAATAATGCTAGTCTTCGATACGCAAATTGAAGTTTTGTTCAAAGAAGAGAAATTAGTAAAATTCTATTCTCGAACATTATTGTAAATAACAAAAAAAGGCTTACGCTTGCCGTAAAACCCATATTTCAGAACTTCTTTCACCTGAATGGTGGGTGATATAGGACTCGAACCTATGACCCCCTGCTTGTAAGGCAGATGCTCTAGCCAACTGAGCTAATCACCCATTATAATGGCGGTCTTACGGGGAATCGAACCCCGATTAGAAGATTGAAAGTCTCCTGTCCTAGCCGTTAGACGATAAGACCATGAAGTTAGAGAAGTGGCGGGATGGAAGGGACTCGAACCCTCGACCTCCTGCGTGACAGGCAGGCGTTCTAGCCGGCTGAACTACCACCCCAAAATGATGGCTTTCATCTAACTATAAACTTAAATGGAGCCAGCTGTCGGAATTGAACCGACAACCTACCGCTTACAAGGCGGTTGCTCTACCTATTGAGCTAAGCTGGCATAAGTAGTCCCCGAAGGACTATTTCTTAAGAGAATCAAATGCTTTAGAAACTCTAGCCTTTTTTCTAGCTGCGTTTCTCTTTTTAATGATTCCTACTTTTTCTGCTTTATCAATAGCTTTGAACACCTTACTTAAATCCTCAATAGTCAGTTCTTCTTTTGCTTCGACTGCCTTAAGGAATTTTTTCATAGCCATCTTCATTCTCAACTTGAAATCGTAGTTTCTTTTTGCAAGAACTTGTGACCTATTCATAGCTTTAACTGCAGACTTCTTAATTGGCATTGAAAAACTGATAACTAAATATAAAGCACAAATACTCCGAGAGTGGGGTTCGAACCCACGACCAATTGGTTAACAGCCAACTGCTCTACCGCTGAGCTACCTCGGATTAACGAGAGACACTATACAAAATTTTGACCCGTTTTCAAGAGATTTTTTACTTTTTATGAAGTTTTTTTTAATCACTGCATAAAAATCTCTTTTAATAACTGTATTATTTTAATAATAAATACCGGGAACAGGAC
>Ga0265299_10002423_pt1 | contig 19286 bp, 14 predicted proteins | sample AusTroGonzalo_MG_4_FD_193485 | JGI IMG/M metagenome (GOLD analysis project Ga0265299, IMG submission 193485) | Bovine rumen microbial communities from tropical cattle in Woodstock, Queensland, Australia - Gonzalo_02 | ecosystem: Host-associated > Mammals > Digestive system > Stomach > Rumen ... | reverse complement strand
ACCTCGGCGGCCTTGAGGTATTTGTTCAACTCTGCAACCTTGGCGTTTATGACAGTGTCCTTGTCGAACTCGGCAGTCACCGGAAGGGTTGACTGGATGTAAAGGCGGGTCTCAGGAAGTTCTTTCTTGAGTTTGGCGAGAAGATTCTCATAATCTTTCCACACCGCATCGACGTTGCTTTCGGGTTTTGTGAGGTCATTGATGCCTCCCATAATGAAGATGGCGATGGGGTTGGCGGCAATCACGTCGTCAAGACGGTTGTACATGCCCTTGAGCACATCTCCGCCCACTCCGCGGTTGGTGGTGCGTACCACCGGCAGCAATTCCTGCCAGGGTCCGCGGCGGGTGATGCTGTTGCCGAGGAACATGACGCTCTGGGTGTTTTCAGGCAGGGAGTTGAAGATAGATACGCGGTTGTGGTGGGCGTCGCTGATGTCTTTGTATTTACGGTCGTTGGCCCTGTTGTATTGGCGGGCATAAGCAGAAAGGCCCGCAACAAGCACCTTTTCAGCGACCCTTTCATATCCAAGACCGTTGAGGCTGCGGCCGTCGAAGGTATATTGCTCGCCCATCCTTCCGCTGGCGTCAGCAAGATTGCTGATGTCAATGAATTTGAAGAGTCCGCTCTCGTCAGCCCAGTCGCTTATGTGCTTGTTGGCCTTTGCTATGGCAGTCACTCCGGCGTCGCTGACCTGACGGTCGGCGAGGATGCCGATGTAGTAAAGTTCGGTGTCGGGAGAAAGTGCGTTTGCGCGCTCAAAAATCTTCTTCACATTGGAGATTACGGTGTCCGCCTCAGCAGAAGCTTCCTCCTCTGAAACCCTCTTTATGTCTGCCAGACCGGTGCTGACGAAAATCTTCGAAGGTTTGGCCTTGGCAATTTCGTCTATTCTGTACAGGGTATGGGGAGAGCCCTCGAACATGATGCCTCGGTTGATCATGCAGGTGTCCTGGAAGAAGTCGTACCACTCTCCGAAATCGATAATCTCGTCGCCGAGCATCACGATGTCGTCATGTTCTATCGGAAGACGAGAGAAGAGGCTGGTCTTCTCCTTGAAATAATTCTCGTAATCGTACCATGAAGGCTCGGGAACACTCTCGAGCTTTGTCTTGTTGTTCTGACAGCTGCATGCCAGAATCACTGAGGTCAGTGCAGCCATGGTCCAGAGGGTAAGATGCTGTTTCATACTTATATCAGACGTTAAATAAAAAATGCATAATATCACCATCCCCTACGACGTAGTCCTTGCCTTCGCTGGCCAGCTTTCCGGCTGCCCTGCAGGCGGCCTCGCTTCCGTAGCGGATGAAATCTTCGTATTTGATGACTTCGGCGCGGATGAACCCTTTCTCGAAGTCAGTGTGGATGACTCCCGCCGCCTTTGGCGCCTTGTCGCCCTTGTTGATGGTCCAGGCCCGCACTTCGGGTTCGCCCGCAGTGAAATAGGTCTGGAGGTTGAGCAGCGAATAGGCTTCGCGGATGAGACGCTCCACTCCGGAGTGTTCGAGGCCTATTTCTGAGAGGAACATCTGCCGTTCTTCATAACTTTCAAGCTCTGCTATCTCACTCTCGATGCGGGCGGCAATCACCATCATCTTGGCGTCTTCGTTCTTGATGGCTTCGGCGACGGCCTCGGTGTATTTGTTGCCTGCGGCGGCGGAATTCTCGTCCACGTTGCAGACATAGAGCACAGGTTTGCAGGTGAGGAGGCAGAACTCCTTCGCAAGCTTCTCCTCATCGGGATTCTGCGGCACGACTTCGCGGGCGTTGCGGCCCTGCTCCAGCACCGCTTTGTATCTCTCCAGCATCTCCCAAGCCTTCTTTGCGTTCTTGTCGCCGCCGGTCTGAGCCTGCTTGCGCACCTTCTCTATACGGTTGGTCACGGTCTCGAGGTCCTTGATCTGCAGCTCCATGTCAACGACTTCCTTGTCGCGGACAGGATCCACGCTGCCGTCCACATGCACTATGTTGCCGTCGTCGAAGCAGCGCAGCACATGCAGAATGGCGTCGGTCTCGCGTATGTTGGCCAGGAACTGGTTGCCGAGGCCTTCGCCCCTGCTGGCTCCTTTCACCAGGCCGGCTATGTCAACTATCTCCACGGTGGCGGGAACGACCCTTTTGGGCTTGACGAGCTTCTCAAGCTCTTCGAGCCTGCGGTCAGGCACGCTGGTCGAGCCGATGTTGGGCTCGATGGTGCAGAACGGGAAATTGGCGCTCTGCGCTTTCGATGAGCTGATGCAGTTGAACAGTGTCGATTTACCGACATTCGGGAGCCCGACTATTCCGCACTTTAGAGACATGTTCAGAATTTTTATATACAAACTGCAAAGATAACAAAAACAAGCGCAAAAAAAACGACTTCGCGGTATGCGAAGCCGTATGCTTTAGTGCAGCCGGAGTTTATTCAGCCGGAGCAGCTTCTTCGATAGGAAGAGTGTTGGAAGGAAGGGCGGGCTGTCCTTCGGCCGGAATGGTTTGTTCAATCATTTCGCGGACGGTGTCCTTTGAGCTTCTCCTGTTGGGAATAACGAAGGTGGCTGTGATGCAGAGAACCATGATGACAGCTGCCAGCACCCAAGTCGTCTTCTCAAGGAAGTCGGCTGTCTGACGTACGCCGAAGGTAGTGTTGCCAGAAGCGAAATTGGCTGCCAGTCCGCCTCCTTTTGAATTCTGCACAAGAACCACAAGTGTCAAAAGGATGCTTGCCACCATAATGATGATTGAAATGGTTATATAAGCTGCTTGCATATCGTTATTGTTTTGTTTTTTCTAAACATCTTTCGATGAGGGCTGCAAAGTAAGTGTTTTTTTCCGGATAAAACAAAATAAGTTTTTTGTAAATATCTATGGCTCTTCGATAAAAGCCCTGGGAAAAATAAATGCCTGCGAGAGTTTCAGTGCAGACGTCTTCTGTATCCGGCATATCGGGGCGGCTTTCGAAAGCAAGAACGCCTGCCGCAGTGTCGAGAGAGGAGCTCAGGTTGCTCTTTGGGGTGAAGTGCAGGTCGCTGAATGATACCCCTTCCCCGTCCAGTTCTTCAAAATCTTCTTTAGTGAAATAATCGCCTCCCGGCACCCTTCTGCGAGGGGTTTCGGCGGGCTGTAGTCCGGCTTGCAGGGCCGTGCCTTCCGCCGGAGCCGTGTCCTTGCGGGGCTTTTCCAGCACGACGGTTTCGTAAAGCAGGCAGCGGTCGGGCACAAAGAGACCGATCTTCCTTGCGGCAGGGCGGATGAATTCCCTGTCCATGGCGGCCATCCTTTCGAAATACTCCGCGCGCGCGGCGGCGAACCAGGGATATTTCTCTATGGTTTCCTCAAGTGCGTGGATGTCGAGAGCCTTTACCATTGCGCTACGGAAGCGTTGAAAATGTCCTCGACCAGCGTTTCCAGTATCTGGTCGCAGAGGGAAGCTTCTACTGCATCGAGAGACATTTCAGAATTGTAGTCCTGGAATGCCGCGAACTGCTTTTTCTCGAAATTCTCCTCGGGGTGGAGGACGTTGATGAAGGTGGCGTTGGCTGTCACGGTCAGCCTGTTCTGTGCGGCGACTTCGTTGGCGGTGATGGCCTGTGCGCGTACGTCATAGGATTCTATGGTTACAATCAGCTGCAGGTCTCCGTCCTCTTCCACGTCGCGCAGGCTTGTGAGTTTCTTGAATTTGTCCTTGAGAGCCTCTGTGAAGCTGTTGGCCAGCGTCGGGTTGACCTTGAGGGCGTTGTTCACCACGGGCTCGATGGTTATGGTCTTGACGTCGGGCTTGATGGAAGTGCCGGAAAACGAATAGATGCCGCAGCCGCCGAGGGCAGCGAGGCAGAAAACGAAAGTCAATATGCAGGCAATCCTTCTCATTCCAATCCGAGTTCTTTTATTTTACGGTATAAGGTCCTTTCGGAAAAACCCAGCTCTTCGGCGGTGGCCTTGCGGCGTCCTCCGTTGCGTTCCAGAGCCTGGATTATCAGTTCGCGGGTGGCATCCTGCAGGGAAACCGGAGGCTTGGGCTGAGCCTGAACGGTCAGGTCTTCGTGTGCGACTTCTTCCGGCTTGCCGACAGGCTGGATTTCATGCGGCTCTTCTATATTGTATATGTCATCGATGACCAGGCCGTCCGAGGCGTGCCGTGTCTGGGATGGCAGTGCGGAAGGCTGGGCTTCATCGAGCCTCTGTTTCAGTTCGGAGATTTCCTGCCGCAGTTGGAACAGTATCTTGAAGATTATGTCGCGGTCGCTGAGATAATCGGCGCTCTGGCTTCCTGCCAGGGCCGGCACGTTGTCCACATTGTCCACGGGAAGATATTTCTGCAGCACTTCTGCATGGATGCGGCGGTCTTTCTCGAAGATGGAGATTTGCTCGGTCACGCTCTTGAGCTGGCGCACGTTGCCGGGCCAGCGGTAGTTCTGCAGCATCTGCACTGCGTCTTCGTCAAGCCGGACGGCCGGCACGTTGTATTTGTCTGCGTAGTCGAGGGCGAATTTCTTGAAGAGAGGATGGATGTCCTCCTTGCGTTCCCGCAGGGCTGGAACCTTGATGGGAACTGTGTTCAGCCTGTAGAACAAATCTTCGCGGAAGCGGCCGTTGGCCACAGCCTGGCGAAGGTTGATATTGGTGGCTGCAACCACCCTTACATCAGTTTTCTGAACCCTGGAAGAGCCTACCCTGATGAATTCGCCGGTCTGCAGGACCCTGAGCAGGCGCACCTGAGTGGAGAGGGGCAGCTCGGCGACCTCGTCAAGGAACAGGGTTCCGCCGTTGGCCTCTTCGAAATAGCCTTTGCGTGCTTCGGTGGCCCCGGTGAAGGCGCCTTTCTCATGCCCGAACAGTTCGGAGTCGATGGTGCCGTCCGGGATTGCACCGCAGTTCACTGCGATGTAAACGCCGTGCTTGCGGGGGCTTTCAGAATGGATGACCTTGGGTATGAATTCCTTACCGACGCCGCTCTCTCCGGTTATGAGCACAGAGAGGTCGGTGGCTGCCACCTGACAAGCCACTTCAATCGCTCTGTTCAGCTCGGGACTGTTCCCGATTATGCTGAAACGCTGTTTTATCTGGGTCAAATCCATGGTCAGGCAAAGTTAAGAAAATTTGAAATATTTACTTATTAATATTACATTTGTGCGACTATGCACTAAAATCAACATTATTAAATAAAGATTTGTATGAAAAGATTTTTTAGAAACACTTTGGCTTTTGCCGTTGCTGCTTTCGCTCTCGTATCCTGCAACAACGCTGCAAAAATGGCTGAACTCGCCGATCAGGTGAAGATCACTTGCGACCCCGCAGTTCTGGAAGTTGTAGCAGGCAACATCGATGCCGACGTTACTGTCAATTTCCCGGCTGACTACTTCTTTCCCAAGGCTCGCCTTACCGTTGTTCCCGTTATCAAATACATGGGTGGCGAGGTAGCCGGCACACCGTTCGAGTATCAGGGCCAGAAGGTTACTGAAAACTATAAAATGGTGTCCAAAGACGGCGCAGCCATCAAGGAGCACATCAACTTCAAGTATGTTGAGGGCATGGAAAAATCAGAGCTCGTAGCCCGTGCCACCGTTACCTACAAAGGCAAGAGGTATGAGTATCCCGGCGAAATCAAGATTGCCGACGGTGCCAACACCACCTACATGCTCGTTAACGAAGACGGTGCTTACCATCTGATGGCAGACAATTATCAGGAAGTGATTCCCGAAGAGGTCGAGGCTCAGATTCTCTATCTCATCAACAGCGCCACCGTACGTCCGAGCCAGCTCAACTCTGCTGACGTGAAGGATTACAAAGCAGCCGTTGCTGACGTGATGAACGACGAGCGCCGCACTATCCTCGGCACTGACATCGTTGCCTATGCTTCACCCGACGGCCCCGAGGCAAAGAACAACGTTCTTTCTTCACAGCGCGAGACTTCAGCAGGCAGGGCTTTCAAGACCGTAGCCAAGAATCTCGAAACCGGTGAAGTTTCCACCAAGAGCATCGGTGAGGACTGGGAAGGCTTCAAAGAGCTTGTAAGCGCTTCCAACATGCAGGACAAAGACCTCATCCTCCGCGTCCTTTCAATGTACAGCGACCCCAATGTCCGCGAGCGTGAAATCAAGAACATGTCAGCAGTTTACAGATCACTTGCCGACAACATTCTTCCTCAGCTCCGCCGTGCACGTTTCATCACTAACGTAGAATACAAGAACTTCACTCCCGAAGAGCTGACATCCCTTGTAAACAGCAACATCGACGTTCTTGACGAAGAGGCTCTCCTGCGCGTGGCCACCCTCGTTGAAACTCCTGCCGCAAAACAGGCCATCTACAAACAGGCAATCCAGAAATACGGCAGCGACCGCGCCCGTTTCAATTCAGCTGTCATCTCTCTCGACGAAGGTGACCTCGCAGCCGCCAAGTCAGCACTTGCAGCTGTCAAGAGCACCGAGGGTTGCGTTACCAACCTCAAGGGTGTAATCGCAATGCGCGAAGGCAACTACACAGAGGCCGCACGTCTGTTCGCAAGCACCGAATGCCCGAACGCCAAGCTCAATTCAGCCGTCATCGATATCCTCAATGGCAGCTATGCACAGGCAGCCCAGAAACTCGAGGGCACAGGCAATGTCAACGAAGGTCTCGCATTCATCCTTTCAGGTCAGCTTGACAAGGCTGCTTCTGTTCTCAAGGGCACTGACGCTCTCTCGGCTTACGAGCGCGCCATCGTAGCCGCACGCCGTGGCAATGCATCAGCCGCACAGGCCGAAATCAAGGCCGCTTCAGCTGACAGCGATCTTGCCAAACGCGCCGCTACCGACGTAGAGTTCGCAAAGGTTCAGTAAGAGCTGATATTATAAAACACTTCCGGCCGCGAATCCAGAGGGAATCGCGGCCGGATTGTTTTTAAGTGGTACAGGAAACTCAGTACTTCAGAGAAGTCAGCTTGTTGCGGACATCGGTCCAGCGGTAGTAGGGGCCGGTGACGGGCTTGACGTCCATCAGGAGTGTTTCACGCTCGTTCACGAGGAACTTGACAAGGATGTCGCCCCCTTTTTTGTCCTTGTAGAAAATCATCTGCAGATTGGCGGCGAAAGGAGTGTACCAGGCGCCGAACCATTTGAGATTGATGTCTTCGGTGTCAAGGTGCTGGCCTATTCCCTCAAGACCCATAGCAGAGCACATCGCGATGAAAGGATAGTCGTGGCCGAAGCGCAGGTCTGCACAAAGGGCGTCCTTGGAAGTGTCGGCAAGAACCTCATCGGCCTTGTCTACGATATCTTTGACTGTGAGCAGCGCCGGCGGCATGCGGTTCTGGCTGAAAGCCTTTGAGTTGGCCTGACCGAGGTACAGCGTAAGGTTGTTGCGTGCCCAGTTGTTGTAGATGCTCTCCTGCGGCAGAAGAGGGAAGATGTCCTCCAGGTCGAAAGAAGCGGTAATCCTCGCTACTGCGAACACCTGACTCTCGAACCTCGAGAACCTCCCGACGATTTCGGAGGCCTTTTTGGTGTCGGTGAAGAACCTTGATAGGAATTCTGTCGAATCGGTTCTGCTCAGCTCCAGTTTTGACATTTCCCTGAACATGGCTGAGCCGAAACTTTCAACCTCAGGGTCGATATATTTCTGATAAGTCTCTCCCGTATCCCATGAAATCTCGAATTTCGGGTCGAGCTCGGTGAGTCTGTCGGTGAAGGCGGTCATGCTGATGAGCACTCGGGGGACAGTGCTGGAAATGACACGGATATTCTTGCTGCCTTTCTTGAACACTTCGGGGAAACGCTGATACATCCTTTCGGCGATGCCGCGGTGTTCGCGGATACCGCGCGGAGTAAGTCTGCCGTCCATGCCGTTATGAGCTGCGAGGCACTCTTTCGCCCTTTCAAGCACGATTTTTCCGTTGTCATTCAGGATACCTGCATTCTCGGCCTTCTCGAGAGAAGCTATAAGAGCCTTGTAGTGGTCCTCATCCCAGTTGGAGCGGGAACCGTGGCGGCCGTAGTGGCTGATGTAAAAAGGTTTGTATCCCTTCGGGGCGGGAGTTGCGGCGTAGGGGCCACCCTCATAAGGGTCGGTATTGATACCGGAACGGAAAGGGTTTTCAACAAGGAAAGCCTCGTATTCAGGGTTGCGCAACTCCTGGGCAACAGCCGAACAAAAGGCGAGCGAAGCGGCAATGACTGCCAGAATAAATCTTTTAATCTGCATGGTGTTTTAGTGTGGGGATTATTTGTTCAGTTGCGTAAAGATAAAAAAAGAATGCCTACTTTTGTAAATCATGACTCCTCTCAACATCAACTTTCTTCAGGACGCAGCCTCTGCGCAGGCTGTAGCCGATACTTTGCTTGCCAAGGCAGATGCTGCGAAAGCAGCTCTGGAAGGCAAATCCCCCGATGAAATCCTGCATACGATAACGGAAGCGGCCGTCCATTTCGGCCTTAAACTGCTCGCCGCCCTCGCCATATTCGCCGTGGGAGCATGGCTTATCAAGATGATACGCAAGGGTGTGCGCAAGAGCATGTTCAAGCGCAGGAGCCAGGACACGGCTCTTATCACTTTCACTGAAAGCCTCGTTTCGATAGTGCTGTGGGTGCTGCTTATCGTGATATCCATCGGAGCCCTCGGCATCAACACCACCAGCATCGCAGCCCTTCTGGCAGCGGGAGGCATGGCCATCGGTATGGCCCTGAGCGGCACAGTCCAGAATTTTGCGGGAGGTATCATGCTGCTCGTGTTCAAGCCCTTCAAATCCGGTGACTTTATCGAGGCGCAGGGATACACCGGCACAATCACGGCAATGAACATTGTCAGCACGACTCTGCTCACTCCGGACAACAAAACGGTTATTATTCCCAACGGAGCTCTCTCGAACGGCAACATCACCAACTATTCCGCCCAGGGAGCCAGACGTCTTGAGTGGGAAGTCAGCGTCAGCTATGGCATTGACGGGGACAAGGTGATAGCAGAGCTTCTGAACATTCTCAAGTCCGACAGCAGAATCCTTGATGCAAGCACTCCGGGGGCGGCGGATCCCTTCGCCGGGCTGAAGGCTATGGCTGACAGCAGCGTGGTTTACGTCGCGAGAGCCTGGGTGCCGAAAGAAGTCTATTGGAACGTGTTTTTCGACATCAACTCCAAAATCTATTCAGTGCTGCCGAAGAAGGGCATCAGCTTCCCGTTCCCTCAGATGGATGTCCATATAAAACAGGATTAAACGCTATATCATGTCTATACCCACCCCACACATCGCCGCCGCTCAAGGCCAGATAGCACAGACAGTGCTGATGCCGGGAGACCCTCTCCGCAGCAAGTCCATTGCTGACATCTTTCTTGAAAACCCTGTGCTGGTAAACAATATCCGCGGAGTCCAGGGATACACCGGCACCTACAACGGCAAGCCGGTTACGGTCATGGCCAGCGGCATCGGCCAGCCGGCCATAGGAATCTATTCCTACGAGCTTTTCAAATTTTATGACGTGGCTCAGATAATACGGGTCGGCACCATGGGCGCGGTGAGCGATGCCACTGCCCTTCGAAGCGTGATTATCGGTGCGCGGGCCTATTCCAATACCAACTTCCTTAATTTCTACATCAACAACGGGAATTCGGCGGGATACGTCCCGGCCGACGTTGACCTTACAAAAAAGGCAGCGGCGGCAGCAAAGAAGATGGGTCTCGACTATCATTGCGGGGACATCCTCAGTTCCGACACATACTATGCGGAAGTCGATGAAGTCGCTCTGTGCAACAGGCTGGGACTGCTCGGAATAGAGATGGAAGCCTCTGCGCTCTACCTCAACGCCCAGCGTTGCGGGAAGAAGGCGCTGACCGTCTGCACCATTTCGAACAATATCATTACTGGAGAGGAACTTGCCACCGAAGAACGCCAGAACGGCTTCATACACATGGTTAGGGTTGCCCTTGAACTAGTCTGAGTTGAGTTTATCCTTCAAAGACCTTATGGTGTCGAAAGCCTGCAGGGGGGACATGTTGTTGAGGTCCGTCTTCTCAAGGATATCCCGGATTTCCGTCAGCAGCGGGTCGTCGAGCTGGTAGAGCGACAGCTGCATCGGAGCGGCAGCGGGCTCTTCGGGGTTTTGGGAGGAGGCTTCCTGCCGGGGTTGCATGTTTCTGTCGGCACTTTCCAGAGTCTTCAGTTTCTTTTCGGCAGCCGCCACGACCTGTGAAGGCACTCCGGCCATTCTCGCAACATGTATTCCGAAGCTCGAAGCTACGCCCCCCGGAGTGAGTTTTCTCAGGAAGATGACCTGGCCTGCGGCTTCCCTGGTCGCAATATGGAAATCCTCGACGCGGTCATAGATATTTTCAAGCTCATTGAGCTCATGGTAGTGGGTGGCGAAGAGGGTTTTCGGCGCACCGGGATGCTCGTGCAGATAGCTTACGATGGCCCAGGCTATGGACATGCCGTCGTAAGTGCTTGTGCCGCGGCCGATTTCGTCGAGCAGCACCAGCGAGCGCTGTGACAGGTTGTTGAGGATGGTGGCGGTTTCGCTCATTTCCACCATGAAGGTGGATTCTCCTCGGGAAATGTTGTCAGAAGCGCCTACCCTCGTGAACAGCTTGTCGATGAATCCGAGCCTTGCGCTCCGGGCGGGGACGAAGCTGCCTGTCTGGGCCATGAGCATTATCAGGGCTGTCTGGCGCAGCAGGGCGGACTTTCCGGACATGTTGGGGCCGGTGAGGATGATTATCTGCCGCCCGCCGTTGCTCATGTACAGGTCGTTCGCCACATATTCGCTGCCGGGTTCCATCATGGTTTCTATCACCGGATGGCGGCCTGCCTTGATGTCGATGTCAAGCGAATCGTCGATCGAAGGGCGGCAGTAGTTGTTCTCTTCGGCCAGAAAAGCGAAGCCGCAGAGGCAGTCTATCTGCGCAACGAGCTGCGCGTCCCGCTGGATGGCGGCGATGTTTTGCTGGATTTGGGACACAAGGCCGGCATAAATGCGGTTTTCGATGGCCACTATACGCTCCTCCGCCCCCACGATTGTCTGCTCGTACTCCTTGAGCTGAGGGGTGATGTAGCGCTCTGCGTTTACGAGAGTCTGCTTGCGTATCCAGTCTTCCGGCACCTTGTCCGCATGGGTGTTGCGCACTTCGAGGTAATATCCGAAAACATTGTTGTAGCTTATCTTGAGGCTGCTTATGCCTGTCCGCTCCCTTTCGGTCTGCTGGATGTCAAGCAGGATTTCCTTGCTGTTGGCCAGTGTGTTGCGGAAATGGTCCAGCTCTTCGTCCACCCCTATTGCAATCACTTCTCCCTTGCCTATCTGCGAAGCGGCCTGAGGCGAGAGTGTCTTTTCTATAAGCTCGCACAGGTCGGAGCATCCGTCCATTCCCGAGCTGATGGCGGCCACCTTATCGAGCCGGCTGGTGAGGCTGACGATTTCGGATATCCTGCGAAGTCCGTTGCTCAGAGCGAGCACTTCCCTGGGGTTGATGCGCCCCACGGCAGCTTTGGAAATCATCCTTTCGAGGTCTCCCACATCGGACAGTGCGGCCCTTACCGCAGAGAGCGTATCCGGGTTGTCCTTCATGCTCCCGACTACGTCCTGCCTGCGGGCGATAGCGGCGATGTCCTTGAGGGGCATGGCTATCCATTCCCTCAGCAACCTTGACCCCATAGGGCTGCAGCAGCGGTCCATCACATGCAGCAGGGAAGTCCCCTCCTGCGTCAGCGGGGCGAAGATTTCCAGATTCCGGAAGGTGAAACGGTCTATCCACACGAAATCGTCGCGGTCGATGCGAGAGATGCTGCGGATATGGTCGACAGAGGTATGCTCGGTAAGTTCCAGATACGTCAGGATGGCGGAAGCGGCCACCGTGGCGAACTGCAGCTCTTCAATGCCGAAGCCCTTCAGGCTGGATGTCTTGAACCGGGACAGCAGCCTGGCCCTGGCGCTGGAATAAGTGAATGCCCACTCCTGCAGGGGAGTGATGCAGGCATGGGAATGCCGTATATGTTCCACAACACCCGCGAATTCGCTGTCAGGATTGCGTAGCACATCCTGCTGCAGCAGAACCTCCTTCGGCGCGAAGTCAGACAGGAGGATGTCGATATATTGCCTGTCTCCTTCAGCTGCCTTGAATGTGCCTGTGGAAATGTCAAGAAAGGCCACACCGGCTTTGTGCTGCTCGAAATAGCAAGCTGCCAGCCAGTTGTTCTCGCTGCCGGTGAGCAGCCCGTCGTTGAAGCTGACTCCCGGGGTCACAAGTTCGGTGACGCCCCTCTTCACCAGAGTCTTGGTCAGCTTCGGGTCCTCAAGCTGGTCACATACCGCCACTTTGTAGCCTGCTCTCACCATTTTCGGCAAATACACGTCGATGGCATGGTGAGGCACGCCGGCAAGCTCGGTAAATTCCCCGCCGCCGCTGGCCTTGCGGGTCAGAACCAGGCCGAGCACTTTGCTCGTGACGACGGCATCCTCTCCGAAGGTCTCATAGAAGTCGCCGACGCGGAAGAACATTATGCAGTCAGGGTGCTGGGCCTTGATCTGATAATACTGCTGCATCAGCGGCGACAATGATGATTTGGGCGTACTCATATCCCACAAAATTACAGAAAAAGTGTATCTTTACCAACGACAATACCGCGAATGCAATGCAGGTCAGAGCCAAAAAATATCTGGGACAGCACTTCCTGACAGACCAGGGGGTGGCCATGCGAATAGTGGATTCCCTTGACACGGCTGGCTCCGCCCTGCCGGTCGAAGTGCTTGAGGTCGGGCCGGGCATGGGAGTTCTCACTCAGTATCTCCTCGAACGCAGCGACGTCAGCCTAAAGGCGGTAGAAATAGACGAGGAGTCGGTGGATTACCTCAGAAACAACTTCCCCACGCTGACTCCGTCGCTCTATCAGGAAGACTTCCTTGCCTTGAACCTGAATAAAATCTACGGCCGGCAGCCGTTCTGCATCATCGGCAATTTCCCCTACAACATTTCGTCGCAGATTTTCTTCAAGGTGCTGGACAGTGTGGACAGCGTCCCTCAGGTGGTGTGCATGGTCCAGAAAGAAGTCGCCGAACGCATTGCCGCCCCGGCAGGCAGCAAGACATACGGCATACTGTCGGTGCTGCTGCAGACATGGTATGACATAGAATACCTGTTCACGGTAGGGGAAGGCGCTTTCGTTCCTCCGCCCAAGGTGAAATCTGCGGTAATAAGGCTGCGCCGCAACTCCCGCGCAGAGATTGGCTGCGATGCGGCCATGTTCAAGAAAGTGGTAAAGACAGCTTTCAACCAGCGCCGCAAGACCCTGCGCAACTCACTTCGCGGCATCTGTGAAAACATACCGGAAAAATACTCCCAACTCCGCCCCGAACAGCTCGGCGTAGAGCAGTTCATAGAGCTAACGAATCTTATCGAAGGCCTGGTCTAAGTCGGCTATGATGTCGGCGGGGTCTTCAAGACCGATTGAGAAGCGGATGAGGTCGGGCTGGACACCGGCGGCAAGCAGCTGCTCGTCGGTGAGCTGGCGATGGGTGTGGCTGGCGGGATGCAGCACGCAAGAGCAAGCATCGGCCACATGGGTTTCCATATTGACCAGCCTGAGGCTGTCCATAAACTTGACTGAGCGCTCGCGGCCGCCCTTTATGCCGAAGCACATCACGCCCGTTGTCATCCCGTTACGGCTCTGCTTCTTTGCAAGCTCGTAATACTTGTCGTCCGGCAGGCCGGGGAATTTAATCCAAGCTACCTCGGGATGGCCGTGGAGGTATTCGGCCACTTTCTGGGCATTCTTGCAGTGACGCTCCATGCGGGCGGAAAGGGATTCGAGCCCGAGATTGAGGATGTACGCATTGAAAGGCGAGGGAATACTGCCGAAGTCGCGCATCAGCTGTGTGGTAGCCTTGGTGATGTAGGCCCCCTTGCCGAATGCCTTGCTGTAAGTCAGGCCGTGATACGACGGGTCGGGCTGTGTGAGTCCGGGGAATTTGTCTGCATGTGCGTCCCAGTCGAAGTTGCCGCTGTCCACGATGGCTCCTCCGACGGACGACGAATGCCCGTCCATATATTTTGTGGTGGCGTGGGTTACGATGTCGGCACCCCATTCGAAAGGCCGGCAGTTGACAGGCGTCGGGAAGGTGTTGTCCACGATTAGCGGCACTCCGTGGCTGTGTGCTATACGGGCGAACTTTTCGATGTCAAGCACATTGACGGAGGGGTTGGTGACGGTCTCTCCGAAGAGCAGTTTGGTGTTGGGCCTGAAAGCCGCAGAAATCTCTTCTTCAGATGCGTCCGCATCCACGAAGGTCACGTCTATTCCCATCTTCTTCATTGTGACGGCAAACAGGTTGAAGGTGCCGCCGTAGATGGTGGAGGCGCTGACGAAATGGTCGCCGCATTCGCAGATGTTGAATATCGCGTAGAATGAGGCAGCCTGTCCGGAAGAGGTGAGCATTGCTGCCGCTCCGCCTTCGAGGGCGGCTATCTTGGCTGCGACAAAGTCGTTCGTGGGATTCTGGAGACGTGTATAGAAATAGCCGCTGGCCTTGAGGTCGAAAAGGTCGGCCATATGGGCTGTAGTGTCGTATTTGAAAGTTGTGGTCTGGTAAATGGGGACTTGGCGGGATTCTCCGGTGGCGGGGTCCCAACCGGCCTTGAGACACAGAGTGTCCGGGCTGAAATTTTGTTTTTTCTCTTTCATCGCTGTTCAGACAATTTTCGCAAAGGTAAAAAAACGCTCCAAAATTGTATCATATCGGGATTTTCTTCTATATTTGCAGCCGGTAATGAATATTTCAGTCTTCATAAAGCCCATGCGAATGCGTCGCTCCATGTGATGCTTTCGCTTCCCTCATATCTTGGCATTGCGGGGTCGGGACTGCCCCGGGAGATAATCTGAATCATTCCCATAAACCATTAACTGAAATATTCTAATGCTCGAACGCAATTATATCCACAAAGGCAAATTCAATCTTGAAGCAGGAGGAGTGCTTGAAGATATCAATATCAGATATCACACAAGCTGCAAAAGCCCCGAAGGCCGCAAAGTCATCTGGATCTGCCATGCCCTGACGGCCAATTCCGACGCTTCGGACTGGTGGAACACCCTCGTCGGACCCGGGCTTCTCTTCGATACCGAGAAATATTTCGTCATCTGTGCCAATATCCTCGGTTCATGCTACGGCACCACCGGGCCTGCCAATTATCCGAAGGCTCCGATGCGGCAGTTCCCGCTTGTCACCATCCACGACCTTATATCCGCCCATGAACTCCTTCGCGAGCATCTCGGCATTGAGAAGATCGATTTCCTGGTAGGCGGCAGCAACGGCGGCTTCCAGTCGATAGAATGGGCGGTCAGCCACCCGGACGTCGTGGAAAATCTTTGCCTTCTGGCCACCAGCGCAGTAGTGAGCCCGTGGTGCACCGCCACCCTCGAGGCGCAGCGCATGGCCATTCGTGCCGATGCGACTTTCGACGAGCAGAAAGATCTGAACGGGGGCGCAGACGGACTGGCCGCGGCACGCAGCATGGCTCTTACCACCTACAGGAACTACGAAGGTTACGTGGCAACGCAGTATGAGCCTGACATGGATTTCATGCTGGCCAACCGCGCTGTCACCTATCAGCAATATCAGGGGAAGAAACTTGTCAACCGCTTTGACGCGTATTCCTACTACACCCTCACACTCGGAGTCGATACCCACAATATCGGCCGCAACAGGGGTGGCGTCGAGGCAGCGCTGACGAGAGTGACCGCGAAAACCCTCTGCATCGGCATTGACAGCGACATCCTTTTCCCCGTCAGGGAGAGCGCGAGGATGGCGGCCGGCATCAGGGACGGAAGGCTCGAAGTGATTACCTCGAGGTTCGGCCACGACGGCTTCCTGCTGGAACACGAGCAGATAGGCGCGGCCATAAAGAAACATTACGAACTTTTTAAATGACACATATATGCAGATTCTGAAATTCGGAGGCACATCGGTAGCCAATGCTGAAAACATGAAGAAGGTCGTCGAGATTGTATTGGGCGAACTCGAGAACGACAAGACTGTCCTGGTATCATCGGCTCTGCACGGCACCACAGACATCCTCATAGAAATAGGCAACGAGGCTGCTTCGGCCAACATCAGTTACAAGGACAAGCTCGCACTGCTCGAAAAGATGCACTACGAGGTGGTTGACAATCTTCACATGGAGGATTTCAGCGCCCCTCTCAACGCCGAGCTCGGAGAACTGTTCGACGAACTGCGGGGAATCTGCGACAGCGTGTTCCACATCCGCGAGATTTCGCATTCCACCATGGACTGGATAATGAGTTTCGGCGAGCTGCTTTCGACCAAGATACTCGCGGCCCAGTTCACGTCTATCGGCATCAACTGCAAGTGGATGGACTCCCGCAAATTCATCAAGACATACTATGAAGGCGGCAAGAACGTAGTTGACCAGGAGCTCACGGAGAGCTTGATTTCCGAGGCTCTGGGCGGCTGCCGCGCCAAGCTCATCATAATCCCCGGATTCGTGGCAAGCGACCGCGAAGGCCGCATCACCACACTCAGCCGCGGCGGTTCCGACTATACTTCGGCTCTGGTCGCCGCTGCGGTTTCAGCACGCAAGCTGGAAATCTGGACCGACGTCAACGGCATGATGACGGCCGACCCCCGCATAGTGCCGGGAGCCATGACCATCGAGAACATTTCCTACCGTGAGGCTCTCGAGCTTTCGCACTTCGGAGCGAAGGTCATCTTCCCGCCGACCATCCAGCCCGTCGTCAGCAAAGGCATCCCCATCATAGTGAAAAACACCTTCGACCCTCACGGCAAGGCTACGCGCATCGAGCGCAATCCCCCAGAGGGAACAAATTACATAAAAGGACTGTCCAACAGCGACAATCTCGCCCTGCTCTCGATGGAAGGCAGCGGCATGGTGGGAGTGCCCGGCTATTCGAGCAAGCTGTTCGAAGTGCTCAGCGCCAATTCCATCAACATCATCCTCATCACCCAGGCGTCATCGGTTCACACCATGCTTGTGGTGATCGCCGAGAAGGATGCGGAGATTGCAAAGAAGGCCGTGGACGATAGGTTCGCCTACGAAATAAGCCTCGGGAAGCTGGAACCGCTGAAGGTCGAGACCGGCTATTCCATCATCAGCCTTGTGGGCGACGACATGAAGAACCATGCCGGAGCCAGCGGCAAGATGTTCGAGGCGCTCGGCCGCGAAGGCATCAACATCAGGGCGATTGCCCAGGGCTCTTCTGAAAGGAACGTGTCTGCAATCGTGGCAACTGACGATGTGGAGAAAGGCCTGATAGCCATTCACGATGAATTCTTCTATGAAAGCCAGAAGCCGCTGAACCTTTTCATCGTGGGTTACGGCAATGTGGGCCGCCAGCTCATCGACGTGATTTCGGAGAACGGCAAGGCCATCAACATAGCAGGCATCTGCAACACCCGCAACCGCTATATGTGCAAGAAGGGCGTGGATGTGTCTCTGATTGCAGAGAAACTCGGAGCCAAATCCGACCGCCGCACCAACATCAACGATTTCATCAACGACGCAATAGAAATGCGTCTGCCGAACTCGGTGCTGGTGGACTGCACCTCCGACAAGGCCCTTGCAAGCTTCTATCCGGGCATCCTTGCCAGCGGCATCGGGGTTGTCACCTGCAACAAGATTGCGAACTCCCTCGACATGGGCATATACCATCGCATCCGTGCGGCTGCAAGGGGAGGCAAGGTGCCTTTCTACTACGATACCAATGTGGGTGCGGCCCTGCCCATCCTCAAGACCATAAGCCTGCTGCAGTCTTCGGGCGACAAAGTGGAAAAGATTGAAGCCATCGTTTCGGGTTCGCTCAACTACATTTTCAGCGAATACTGCAAAGAGGATTGCAAGGACAGCTTCGGGACGATAGTTCGCCGCGCCAAGGAGATGGGCTTCACCGAGCCTGATCCCCGCACTGACCTTCAGGGTACAGACGTACTTCGCAAAGCCATCATCATGGCACGCGAGGCGGGGGCCGAAGTCGAGGCGGAGGACATCAAGATTGAAGGTTTCCTGCCCGAAGAATGTCTCTCCGGCGATGTGGACAGCTTCTTCGCGGCCGTGGACAGGAATGAAGAACATTTCCTCTCACTGAGGCAGAAAGCCTTTGCCGCAGGAGCGAAACTCAGATACGTCGCGCAGATAGTGGGCAACGACGTCACGATAGGGCTCATGGTCATAGACGCCGCCCATCCTTTCTACAATTGCGAAGGGACCGACGCCGCGGTATCGCTCAGCACCAAGCTCTATCCGACACCCATTTTCATCAAGGGAGCGGGTGCGGGCGCACGAATCACAGCCGAAGGCGTTTATGGAAACATCTGCCAATGCCGATAAGAATAACCGAAAAACAGAAACACATATCATGAAAAAAGTTAAAGTTGCAGTAGTCGGAGCCACAGGACTGGTGGGGACGAAAATGAGAGAAGTGCTGGAGGAGATGAATTTTCCCGTCAGCGAACTTGTTCCTTGTGCATCTGAAAAGTCAGTAGGTAAAAAAGTCACTTTCCAGGGGAAAGAATATACAGTTGTAAGCCTTGAGGAAGGAGTTGCGGCAAAGCCGGAGATAGCTTTGTTCTCGGCAGGCGCTTCAGTTTCGAAGGAATGGGCTCCCAAGTTCGCAGCTGTGGGCTGCAGGGTCATCGACAATTCCTCATGCTGGAGGATGGATCCTTCCGTTCCGCTTGTAGTGCCGGAAATCAACGCTTCCGCCATCGGCCCGAAGGATATGATCATTGCCAATCCCAACTGCTCTACCATTCAGATGGTGCTGGCACTGGCTCCCCTTCACGAGCGTTACAAGATAAAGAGGATTGTGGTTTCCACCTATCAGTCCGTGACGGGCAGCGGCATGAAGGGCATTCACCAGATGCTGCGCGAGCGCGGGGAACAGGCCCTCGAACTGCCCAATGCCTATCCTCACCAGATTGACCGCAACATTCTCCCTCACATCGACGTCTTCCTCGACAACGGATATACCAAGGAAGAAATGAAGATGGTGAACGAGACATGCAAGATCTTCGGCGACGACAGCATCCGCGTCAGCGCCACGACTGTGCGCGTACCCGTGACCGGCGGCCACAGCGAGTCAATCAACGTACAGTTCGCGAAAGACTATGACCTCGACGAGGTTAAAGCGATATATGCCGAAGGGAAGGCTCCGAGCTGCGTGCTGCGCGACGACCCTTCAAACAACGTATATCCTATGCCAATAGATGCGTTCGGCACCAACGACGTGCTCGTGGGAAGGCTCCGCAGGGACTTCTCTGCCGAAAACGCTCTCAATATGTGGATAGCCGCCGATAACCTGCGCATCGGAGCGGCTACCAAC
>Ga0265299_10002419_pt1 | contig 19292 bp, 13 predicted proteins | sample AusTroGonzalo_MG_4_FD_193485 | JGI IMG/M metagenome (GOLD analysis project Ga0265299, IMG submission 193485) | Bovine rumen microbial communities from tropical cattle in Woodstock, Queensland, Australia - Gonzalo_02 | ecosystem: Host-associated > Mammals > Digestive system > Stomach > Rumen ... | reverse complement strand
GGGAACTTGTCAAAGGTGCCGTTCAGAATCAGTCGCAACGACGTCTTCATGGCATCCAGTCCGAAACCGAGACCGGGAGAAGAATACACATAACCCATATCCTTCATGTCCTTATCGTCGGAAGCCTGCGGATGAACGTAGACGGCACAGCCCAGCTCTTCGGCTTTGGCTAGCAGGGGAAGGTATTTCTCTTCATACAGGTGCTCGTTCTTATAGTTGGAATGCGTGTGCCAGTATTTGAATCCTAACTCCTTGATGCAACGCTCCAGCTCCTTGATGGCCTCATCGACATAGGGCGTAGGCAAAATGGCGGCACCCATGAAGCGGCCGGGGAATTTCCTGATGAGTTCCGCCACGGCGTCGTTGGATTTCTTAGCGAAATAGATGCACTCCTTTTCGGGCAGCTCCTCCAATGCCGGCGAAGAAGACAACACTGCGACGTCGATGCCGTTGCGGTCCATTTCGGCCACTCTCTCCGCACCGAAATTCATCAGTTCGTCAATAACAGGATAGGTGTTCGTTACGGCGCTGAACTGGGCATAGATTTTGTCTCTCACTTCCAGAACTTTTTTCTCTGGATAATACCTCATGGCTTCATCTCGCGTGGCAAGATAGTCCATCAACTCAGGTAAATAATAATGGAATTCGCAATCAATGATTTTCATTTTGTAGGTATTTTTAGGTTTTTGATTGCACAAAAGTAGGGCTTTCCTTTGAAAAAACAGCAAGATGATTAAAAATTTCTTGGATTTTTAGTTTTTTTAAACACTCAGAGAACGTGAGCAGGCTCGCTAAAAAAGTGGTCAAAGTGGTCAAGGTCAAAATGACCGCGATGCCAAAAAAATGCAGAAAAATGAAAAATTTTTGGGAAAACATTCGTAGACCGCAATGAGAATGTATTACCTTTGCATTGTGAATGAAAGCTGCTACGGTAAGGGCTTGAGAGAACACTAAGCGCGCGCATCGTGTGAATAGTCCTCAAAGGCCACGAGAATAGTCCACAAGAGGTTTCTGAATAGTCCACGCCAAAACAACCCAAAATCACACAAAAACTAAACTTAAAAAACAAACAACTATGATTCGTTACATTCTGAAACAAATAAGAAAAGAAAAATCCGCTAAGTGCTGTTTAGCTGCTTAACGGATTTTCTTGTTGGGGTACCCGGACTCGAACCAGGAAAGGCAGGACCAGAATCTGCAGTGTTACCATTACACCATACCCCAATTTGAGAGTGCGTTTCTCAAAAACGCGGTGCAAAGGTAGTGCTTTTTTCTGAAACAACAAAAAAAATCGCTGTTTTTTTATTAAAAAGCGCAAAAAAAAGAGATTTCTCTCGCTAATTCACATAACTTTTTGTACCTTTGACCCTCAATTTAAACAGAAAATGGAATTAGTTAACTCTATCATAAAAGGAATACAAGAGAAAAAAGGCGGACGCATTGTGGTCTGTGACCTGCAGGGTCTGGACGGCACCATTACCAACTACTTCGTGATTTGTCAGGGCAACTCGCCCTCACAGGTGGAGGCCATCACAGAATCGGTGGGCGAAATGGCCCGCAAGGAGCTAAACGAAAAGCCCTCACAGGTGGCAGGACTGGAGAACGCACAATGGGTGGCTATGGACTATGGTGACGTGATGGTACATATCTTCCTGCCCGACGAGCGACAGTATTATGACTTGGAACACCTGTGGGACGATGCAAAGCTGGAAGAAATTCCAGACATGGACTAAAGATAAAAGAATAAAAAAGTAAAAATATAAAGGACATTGGAACAGCAACAACAAAATAACAAACCTAACAGGCAGCAGCCTCAGGGCAATGGACCACGGTTCAGCATGAGCTGGATTTATGGTCTGGTAATCGTTGGCCTTCTGGCTTTCTGGTACACCAACGGAGGTACTGAGCACTCGAGCGTGAATACGGAGACGACCTACTCGGACTTCAAAGTGATGGTCCAGAAGGGCTATGCCAAGGAGATTGTGGTAAACAAGTACAGCAGTACGCTGCAGATGTACGTGAAGCCGGAGCATATCTATGACGTCTTCCACCAGCACGTGGAGCAGACGGGCAAGAACCCTGCCGTAAGCGTAGGGATAGGTTCAACCGACCAAGTCGAGCAGTTTATTGACCAGATGCGCACTGAGGGACACTTCAGCGGCAAGTTCTCGTACGACAACTCGAAGGAGAGTGACTTCGTCAGTTCGCTGCTGATGAACATCCTGTTCTTCGGCGGCATCATTTTAGTGTGGATGTTTATCATGCGCAGAATGGGTGGTGGTGCCGGAGGCGGCATGATGGGCCCTGGCAACATCTTCTCGGTAGGCAAGTCGAAGGCACAGATGTACGAGAAGGGTGGCGAACTGGGCATCACCTTCAAGGACGTAGCCGGACAGGCTGGTGCCAAGCAGGAGATGCAGGAGATAGTAGACTTCCTGAAGAATCCGCAGAAATATACCGAGTTGGGAGGAAAGATTCCCAAGGGCGCGCTGCTCGTCGGTCCTCCGGGAACGGGTAAGACACTGCTGGCCAAGGCTGTAGCCGGCGAGGCTGGCGTACCATTTTTCTCGATGTCTGGCTCTGATTTTGTAGAAATGTTCGTGGGCGTGGGCGCGTCGCGCGTGAGAGACCTCTTCGAGAAGGCAAAGACCAAGGCACCATGCATCATCTTCATCGACGAGATAGATGCCGTAGGACGTGCGCGTTCAAAGAACCCTGCTATGGGCGGTAACGACGAGCGTGAGAACACGCTGAACGCCTTACTGACGGAGATGGACGGCTTCGGCACCAACAGCGGCATCATTACGCTGGCAGCCACCAACCGTGCTGACATGCTGGACTCTGCACTGATGCGTGCAGGACGCTTCGACCGACAGATACACGTCGATCTGCCTGACCTGAACGAGCGCAGGGAGATATTCCTGGTACACCTGAAACCGCTAAAGCTGGACGAGAATCTGGACATTGACTTCCTGGCTCGTCAGACACCGGGCTTCTCGGGTGCCGATATTGCCAACGTCTGCAACGAGGCTGCCCTGATAGCCGCCCGTCACAATAGCGAGAAGGTAGGCAAACAGGACTTCCTGGATGCCGTTGACCGCATTATCGGCGGTCTGGAGAAGAAGACCAAGGTTATGACGGAGGCTGAGAAGAAGTCGATAGCCATCCATGAGGCCGGTCACGCCACCATCTCATGGTTTACCGAGTTTGCCAATCCGCTGGTGAAGGTCAGCATCGTACCTCGTGGCCGTGCGCTGGGAGCAGCCTGGTATCTGCCCGAGGAGCGTGTGCTCCAAACCAAAGAGGCCATGCTCGACGAGATGTGTTCGCTGCTGGGCGGACGTGCTGCCGAGGAACTGTTTATCGGCCACATCTCAACGGGAGCGATGAACGACCTGGAGCGTACCACAAAGCAGGCCTACGGAATGGTGGCCTACGCGGGTATGAGCGACAAGTTGCCTAACCTGTGCTACTATAACCAGCAGGAATACTCATTCCAGAAGCCTTACTCCGAGACCACTGCCAAGCTGATGGACGAGGAAGTGCTGAAGATGGTAAACGAGCAATATGAGCGTGCCAAAAAGATTCTGAACGAGCACAAGGACGGTCATGCCCAACTGGCACAGTTGCTGGTGGAGCGCGAGGTTATTTTTGCCGACGATGTAGAGAAAATCTTCGGCAAGCGCCCCTGGACCAGTCGTGCCGACGAATTGCTGGAAGCCCAGATGCGCGCCGATGCCGAGCGCATGGCAGAAGAACGCGGCAAGCAGCTGGAGCAGGAGGCCAAGGAACGCGGACTGTTACCAGAAAAAACAGAAACACCAGAAGAGCCGAACGCTCAGGAGACTCCTGAACAGGCGGATAAAACCAATAACTAATTACGTCATGAAGAACTTCATCATTCGAACCATTACCGGCGTGATATTTGTCGCCGCCATCGTTGCTAGTTTCATGCGCCCAGAGGCTATGGTGCTGCTGTTCAGCATCGTTACGGGCATGACGGTATGGGAGTTTACAGGACTCGTCAACCAGCGTAAAAGCGTCAATGTCAACCGATTCATATCGACAGTGGCCGGCGTCTATTTCTTCTACGCTATGACCTATTACTGCAGCGACATGTATGCCGGCGTTGCCAAGAGTGTGGTATTCATTCCCTATCTGGTCACCATCGTCTATATGTTGGTAGCCGAACTCTACCTGAAACAGGAAGACCCCATACAAGACTGGGCTTACACCATGCTGGCCCAAATGTATGTCGCCCTACCCTTCTCGCTGCTGAACGTGCTGGCATTCAATGCCACCAGTCAGGGAATGGTAGCCTTCAACACGCTGTTGCCACTGAGCGTCTTCATCTTCCTGTGGATAAACGATACAGGAGCATACTGCTGCGGTTCACTTTTAGGACGCCACAAGCTGTTTCCACGTGTATCGCCAGGTAAGTCGTGGGAAGGCAGCATCGGCGGAGCCCTCTTCGTATTAGCAGCAGCCTACGGCATTGGCTGGCTTGACAACATACAGGTTGCTGACCTCGACAGTTCCACAGTACTTTTCAGGGGGATGCTATCCATTCCCGAATGGATGGGTTTGGGACTCGTCGTCGTCGTTTTCGGCACTTGGGGCGACCTCGTAGAGAGCCTGTTCAAGCGTACGCTGGGCATCAAGGACTCAGGCAATATCCTGCCTGGACACGGTGGTATGTTAGACCGCTTCGACTCGTCGCTGATGGCCATACCTGCTGCCGTCATCTACCTCTATACGCTGTCGCTTTTTTAAGAGGTGAAAAGTGAAAGGTGAAAAATGGGAAAAGAAGATAAGCTGATAACAGACAATCTGGGCTACGTCATTACTTTGGCGCGGCAGTATAAGAGCGAGATTTTGTCTACTGACGACCTCGTGAGTGAGGGTGTTATCGGCATGATGAAGGCCGCAGAGAAGTATGACGCCTCCCGCGGAAAACCGTTTGTCACCTTTGCCGCTCCTTACATCCGTGAGGCCATAGAAAGGGCTATCGGCAAGTTAGACACCGATATTGATCTGCGCTCTACCGATGAGTCGCTGCCCGTAGGGAGCAGAAACAACTACACCCTGCTGAATGTGCTGGAAGACAAGGGTTCGCCACGTGCCGACGCCTCTGCCGAACTCACCCTGAGTGATGAGATGATGGCAGGCATAAGTCGGCTGGACGAACGTCAGCAGGCTGTCATCAGCCGATACTACGGTATTGACTGTGAGCGGCAGACGATGGCCGAGATTGGCGAGGCACTGGGGCTGAAGCGCGAGAGAGTCAGACAAATCCGCAATCAGGCACTGAGAAAATTGAAACGATGAAAGGTGAAAAGTGAAAGGTTATTGGTTAAGGACTTTAGGTTAAAGATTGGGATGAAACGTTTTGTTTTTTTATTCTTTTATTTTCTGATTCTTTTCTGCCTGCCCACACAGGCCAAGCTCATCAAGGTGTTGGCTATCGGCAATAGTTTCTCGCAGGACGCCGTAGAGCAGTATCTCTATGAACTGGCCAAAGCACAGGGCGACTCGCTGGTGATTGGCAATGCCTATATTCCCGGCTGCAGCATTGAACGCCATTATAACAATCTGATGGGCGACAGTGCACTATATGAATACAGGAAAATCGTCGGCGGCATCAAGGCAGAACATAAGAAGGTGACCCTTCAGAGTATCATCCGCGACGAACCGTGGGATCTGATTACCCTACAGCAAGCCAGTCCGCTGTCGGGCGTTCCCAAAAGTTTCGTCTTGTTACCCTCGCTGAAACAGCAGGTACAGAAATACTGCAGCAATCTGCGTGTACAGTTTGCGTGGCACATGACCTGGGCGTATGCCGAGGACTTCAAATCAAAGAACTTCGCTGCCTATCAGAACAACCAACGTCAGATGTACAGTGCCATCGTCAACGCCATGCTGGCTGCCCTACCCTCTGTGGGTATTCATCGCATCATACCCTCGGGTATCGCCATCCAACTGGCCCGCTACCGCTTTGGTGACACGCTGAATCGCGACGGATTCCACCTGAGTTATACGCTGGGGCGATATATTGCCGCCTGTACATGGTGTGAATTCCTGACAGGAAAGATTGTCGACGGCGACAACTATCACCCTGACACCATCACAGAGGAAGAGGCACAATACTGTCAGCAGGCAGCGAACGAGGCCGTATACATGCAGCAGCATGGCCGCTACTCGGTATTTTGAAGACAATAAAAATTAAAAAATTGCTTTTTTATTTTGTTTTGTGCTCACTTATTCGTACCTTTGCACGCTCAAAACGAATTGTATATTATTAAATTAAGTATAGAAACTAAAGATGAACATTCAATTTGAAGCTCCCGACAAGGTGAATGGCCTGATGACCATCACACTGGAGACGGCTGACTATCAGCCTGAGGTCGAGAAGACCCTGAAAGACTATCGTAAGCGCGCTCAGATTCCCGGATTCCGTCCTGGTCAGGCTCCTATGGGCATGATTAAACGCCAGTTTGGCACCTCAGTGAAGGTGGACGTAGTCAACAAGATGCTGGGTGAAAAGCTGTATGAATATGTTCGTGAGAACAAGATTCAGATGTTGGGTGAACCCCTGCCCAGTGAGAAGCAGGGACAACTGGACTTCGAGGGCGAGGGCGCTCTGGAGTTTAAGTTCGACATTGCTGTAGCACCTGAGTTCGAGGCCAAGCTTTCTGGCAAGGATAAGGTTGACTACTATAACATCACCGTTGATGACAAGCTCATCGACCAGCAGGTGGAAATGTATCAGAGCCGCAGCGGCCACTACGAGAAGGTAGAACAGTACGACGCTGAGCAGCGCGACATGCTGAAAGGTGACCTGCGTGAGGTCGACGGCACCATTGAGGTGAGCGAGGCTCCCCTGATGCCACAATACATGAAGGTGGACAAGCAGAAGAAACTGTTTAATGGCGCCAAGTTGGGCGACGTTATCACCTGGAACCCCCGCAAGGCTTATCCCGAGAGCGATGTTGAAGTGAGCAGCCTGCTGAAGATTCAGAAGGACGAAGTAAAGGACCACGAGGGTGACTTTACCTACCAGATTACTGAAATCAGCCGTTTCGTAAAAGCTGAGGTCAATCAGGAATTGTTCGACCAAGTATTCGGCAAGGATGCCGTAAAGGATGAGAAGGAGTTCCGCCAGAAGATTGCCGACCAAATCAAGGAGCAATTCAAGGGCGACAGCGACTACAAGTTCCTGCTCGATGTACGCAAGCACATGGAGAAGAAAGTTGGTAAGCTGGAATTCCCTGAGGCTATCCTGAAGCGCGTCATGCTGAACAATAACAAGGACAAGGGTGCCGACTTCGTCGAGAAGAACTTCGAGGCCAGCATCAAGGAACTGGAGTGGCACCTCATCAAGGAGCAGCTGGTATCAGCACAAGGCATCAAGGTCGAGGAAGCTGACCTGAAGCAGATTGCCAAGGATGCCGCCCGCGCCCAGTTTGCACAATACGGTATGGCCAACGTACCCGATGAGTATCTGGAGAACTACGCTCAGGAGATGCTGAAGAAGCGCGAGAACGTTGACGGACTGGTCGACCGTGCCGTAGACGTGAAGCTGACAGAAGCCCTGAAGCAGGTGGTGAAGTTGAACGAGAAGGACATTACTCTCGACGACTTTCAGAAAATGCTGAGCGAAAAATAAGAAACAAAATTAGAGCCAAAAGGCAATTTATATTTTTTTAAGCAAAAAAAAGAGTCGGAATGTGTTGGCATTCCGACTTTTTTTGTAATTTTGTATTTACTTTGTGAAAAACAGAAAATAATTATATCGATGAATATGAATAACGACTTTCGTAAATATGCCACCAAGCATCTTGGCATCAACGGCTTGGTAGTTGATCAGGTTATGAGTGCTCAGGCACAATATATGAATCCCTATATCCTGGAGGAGCGCCAGTTGAACGTCACCCAGATGGACGTCTTCTCACGTCTGATGATGGACCGAATTATCTTCCTCGGCACACAGATTGACGACTATGTCGCCAACACGATTATGGCTCAGCTGCTGTTCCTGGAGCAGGCCGACCCCGGCAAGGACATCAGCATCTACCTGAACTCACCTGGTGGCAGTGTGACAGCTGGTTTGGGCATCTACGACACCATGCAGTTTATCAGTAGTGATGTCAGCACCATCTGTACAGGTATGGCAGCATCTATGGCCGCCGTTCTGCTGGTAGCCGGCAAGGAAGGTAAGCGCTCTGCCCTGCCCCACAGCCGCGTGATGATTCACCAGCCTCTGGGCGGCGTACAAGGCCAGGCCAGTGATATCGAAATCGAGGCCAAGGAAATCATGAAGTTCAAGAAAGAACTATATACCATCATCAGCGAACATTCACACACGCCGTATGACAAGGTATGGAACGACTCCGATCGCAACTATTGGATGACCGCTGAGGAAGCCAAGGAGTATGGCATGATTGACCAAGTGCTTCTTAAGAAGTAAGAGTGGTGGTAAGTAAGAAAAGAAAAAGAAGTGAAGAAAGAATGTAATTTCTGTGGACGCTCCGAAAGGGAGGTGCAGCTGCTGATATCCGGTGTCAACGGCTACATCTGCAATGACTGTGCCGCACAGGCATACAACGTTCTGATTACTAACGGATATGGTCCTGACGGCAGAAAGCAGGACAAAAAACAACAACAGAAGCAGCCACAGCAGGAACAGAAGAAGCTGCCCAAGCCCAAGGAAATCAAGGAATACCTGGACCAATACGTCATTGGGCAGGACGAGGCAAAAAGATATCTCAGCGTAGCCGTCTACAACCACTACAAGCGACTGCAACAGCCTGACGACAAGGAGGGTGTGGAAATAGAGAAGTCGAATATTATCATGGCAGGTTCAACAGGTACAGGCAAGACGCTGCTGGCACGTACTATTGCCAAGATGCTGGATGTACCTTTCTGCATCGTTGATGCTACCGTATTCACGGAGGCAGGCTATGTAGGCGAAGACGTAGAGAGCATCCTGACACGCCTGTTGCAGGTTGCCGACTACAATGTGGAATCAGCCCAGCGGGGTATTGTTTTCATTGACGAGATAGACAAGATAGCCCGCAAGTCAGACAATCCCTCCATCACGCGTGACGTTAGCGGCGAGGGTGTACAGCAAGGACTGTTGAAACTGCTGGAGGGTACTGTTGTCAACGTGCCACCAAAGGGTGGACGCAAGCATCCCGACCAAGAATACATCCAATTGGACACACATAACATCCTGTTTATTTGTGGTGGAGCCTTCGACGGTATTGAGCGCAAGATTGCCCAGCGAATGAATGCCCACGTGGTAGGATATAACTCCGTACAGCACGTGAGAAAGATTGACAAGAACGACCTCATGCAGTATATCCGCCCGCAAGACCTGAAGTCATTCGGACTGATTCCTGAGATTATTGGCCGACTGCCCGTACTGACGCACCTGAATCCGCTGGACCGCGAGGCGCTGAAGAAAATCTTGACAGAACCCAAGAACAGCATCATCAAGCAATACGAGAAACTGTTCCAAATGGACGGCATTAAGCTAACCTTCTCCCCTGAGACGCTGGAGCTCATCGTTGATAAGGCTGTGGAGTATAAGTTAGGAGCTCGCGGATTACGTTCTATCGTGGAAAACATCATGATGGACGCGATGTTTGAAATACCTTCCAAACAGGTCAAATCCTTTGAGGTAACACGTGAGTATGCTCAAGAGCAGCTCGACAAGGCACACATGGAGGAATAAAAGAAATACTATGGAGATTTTAGGAGGATAAGAAAAAGTCTATGGCAAACAAAAAAACGAATCTAACAGAAGCCTTGAAGAAATATTTCGGCTTCGACAAGTTCAAAGGCGACCAGGAAGCCATCATCCAAAACGTGTTGGATGGCAAGGACACCTTTGTGCTGATGCCTACGGGTGGAGGTAAGTCGCTGTGCTACCAGTTGCCCTCGCTGCTGATGGAGGGGACGGCGATTGTCATATCACCACTCATAGCACTGATGAAGAACCAGGTGGACGTCATCAGCTCGATGAGTGAGGAAGGTACGGCACACTACCTGAACTCGTCGCTCAACAAGACAGCAATTGACCAGGTGAAGGCAGACATCCTGGCTGGCAAGACTAAACTCCTGTACGTTGCTCCGGAGTCGCTGACAAAGGATGACAATGTAGAATTTCTCAAACAGGCCAAAATATCCTTCTATGCCATAGACGAGGCCCATTGTATCTCAGAGTGGGGACACGACTTCCGCCCGGAATATCGACGCATACGTCCGATTATCAACGAGATAGGTCCTGCTCCTGTCATTGCCCTGACTGCTACCGCTACAGATAAGGTTCGCACAGATATCAAGAAAAACCTAGGTATCGTGGATGCCGTAGAGTTCAAGAGCTCATTCAACCGCCCGAATCTCTATTACGAGGTACGTCCCAAAACGATGGATGTTGACAAGGACATCATCAAGTTCATCAAGCAACACCCAGGCAAGAGCGGCATCATCTATTGCTTGTCGCGCAAGAAGGTTGAAGAGTTGGCTGAGATATTGAAAGCTAACGACATCAAGGCGGCACCTTATCATGCAGGACTGGAATCCACTCTGCGCTCACAGACTCAGGATGACTTTCTGATGGAGGAGATAGACGTCATTGTGGCTACCATTGCCTTCGGTATGGGTATCGACAAGCCCGACGTACGTTTTGTCATTCATTATGATATTCCCAAGTCCCTGGAGGGTTACTATCAGGAGACAGGAAGAGCCGGCAGAGACGGCGGAGAAGGTATGTGTATCACCTTCTATGCGCACAAAGACCTGCAGAAGCTGGATAAATTCATGGAGGGGAAACCCGTTGCCGAGCAGGATATCGGTCGACAGCTGTTGGCAGAGACAGCAGCATACGCAGAAACCAGCGTCTGCCGACGCAAGATGCTGCTACACTACTTCGGCGAGGAATATTCACAGGATAATTGCCACAATTGCGACAACTGCCTGCATCCAAAGAAAAAGATTGAGGCCGAGGAGTTACTTGTCATTGTACTGAAGACCGTACAGGCACTGAAAGAGAACTTCCGCACAGACTATATCATCGACTTTGTGATAGGTCGTGAGACGGAGGAGATTCTGGCTCACAAGCATCAAAACCACGAACTCTTCGGTGCTGGTGAAGACCACGAGGAGAAGCACTGGAATCCTGTCATCCGACAGGCGCTGATAGCCGGATACCTGAAGAAAGACGTAGAAAACTACGGTCTGCTGAAGCTCACGTCAGCCGGTAAGAAGTTCCTAAAGAACCCGTCGTCATTTATGATTGTCGAAGACAATGAGTTTGCTGAGGACTATGAAACGGTAAGTGGAGAGCAAGAGGGAGGCACCAGTGCCCTTGATCCGACGTTAAGCGCTATGCTGAGAGACCTTCGCAAGCAAGTCAGCAAGAAAATGGAGCGCCCACCATACGTCATCTTCCAAGACGTCAGCATCGAGCAGATGGCCACCGACTACCCTATTACACTGGAAGAGTTGAAGAACATTCAGGGCGTGGGCGAAGGAAAGGTTCGTCAGCCTTATGCCAAAGAGTTTATAGAACTGATAAAACGCTACTGTGAAGAGAATGAGATTGTGCGCCACAGCGACCTGCGTGTAAGAACAGTAGCGAAGAAATCCATTCTAAAAGTCAAGATTATTCAGGCAATTGACCGCCAGATAGCCCTTGACGACATTGCCACCGCTCAGGGACTTGAGTTCGAGGAACTGCTGGATGAGGTGGAAGCCATCGTCTATAGTGGTACCAAGCTGAATATCGACTACTTCTTAGAAGAAGTGATGGACGAGGATCACATTGACGACATCTACGATTATTTTGCTGACAGCGAGACAGACTCGTTAGAGGCAGCCATCGACAACTTGGGCAACGAATGCACAGAGGACGAAATCCGACTGGTGCGTATTAAGTTCATATCAGAAATGGCGAATTAGGCATTCTCTCTCTTTGAGAGAGTGTGGCATTGCAATGCGAGGACTGTTGGCTATAAGCAAATTGCTATTAAATCGTGTTAATATTGCGTGTAAATGACTGCTATCTCGGAAAAAAGCAGTAAATTTGCACGCAATAATTTTTAATAGGAGTATTTTATGTCATCATTTATTGCAGACAAGATTGTCATGGACGGACTGACTTTCGACGATGTCCTGTTGATTCCCGCTTATTCTGAGGTCCTTCCCAAGACGGTAGAACTGAAGACCCGTTTCTCGCGTCACATAGAGTTGAACGTGCCTTTTGTAACGGCAGCGATGGACACCGTCACAGAGAGTCAGATGGCCATAGCCATTGCCCGTGAAGGCGGTATAGGTGTGATACACAAGAACATGTCAATAGAAAACCAAGCCCGTGAGGTTGCCATTGTCAAGCGTGCTGAGAACGGTATGATTTACGACCCGGTCACTATCCTCCGCGGCAAGACTGTTGCTGACGCACTGGCTATGATGGCAGAATATCATATTGGCGGTATTCCCGTCGTTGATGAGGAAAACCGTTTGGTAGGCATTGTCACCAACCGCGACCTGCGCTTTGAACGCCGACTGGACAAGAAGATTGATGAGGTAATGACGCATGAGCATCTGGTGACGACACATCAGACCACAGACTTGATGGCCGCTGCACAGATTCTGCAAGAGAACAAAATCGAGAAACTTCCCGTAGTAGATAAGGACAACCACTTGGTAGGTCTCATCACTTATAAGGATATCACCAAAGCCAAGGACAAGCCTATGGCCTGCAAGGACGAGAAAGGCCGTCTGCGCGTAGCTGCCGGCGTTGGTGTTACAGCAGATACGCTGGAACGCATGCAAGCATTAGTAAATGCTGGTGCCGATGCCATTGTCATTGACACCGCTCATGGCCATTCTCAGGGCGTTGTCGACAAACTGCGTGAGGCCAAGATGTCATTCCCTAACATAGATATCGTCGTGGGCAATATAGCTACAGGTGACGCTGCCCGTATGCTGGTAGACAATGGAGCAGACGCCGTAAAGGTGGGTATTGGCCCAGGCAGCATCTGCACAACACGCGTCGTAGCCGGTGTGGGTGTTCCCCAACTGAGTGCCGTATACGATGTCTACCAGGCACTGAAGAATACTGGCGTTCCCCTCATTGCTGATGGTGGCCTGCGTTATTCCGGTGATATCGTCAAAGCAATTGCTGCTGGCGGCTCTTGTGTTATGATAGGCTCGCTGGTTGCCGGTACAGAGGAAAGTCCTGGCGATACCATCATCTATAACGGACGTAAGTTTAAGAGCTATCGTGGCATGGGTTCTCTGGAGGCGATGGAACAGGGTTCGAAGGACCGCTACTTCCAGGCCGACACCAAGGACGTAAAGAAGCTGGTACCAGAGGGCATTGCCGGTCGCGTACCCTATAAAGGAACAGTACAGGAGGTCATCTACCAGTTGGTTGGTGGTCTTCGCTCAGGAATGGGCTATTGCGGTGCTCCCACTATCGAAAAACTGCATGAGGCCAAGTTCACCCGCATCACCAATGCAGGTGTCAACGAAAGCCATCCACATGATATAACAATTACATCTGAAGCTCCAAATTATTCAAGACCTAACGATTAAGATGAAAAAACATTTGATTCTGGCAGCATCGCTGCTGAGTGCTATGGTGGCTACGGCACAAACTGCCGACCCCATTATTATGACTGTAGCAGGAAGTCCTGTTCCACGTTCAGAATTTGAGTATTCCTACAATAAGAATAACACGGACGGTGTTATTGACAAGAAAAACGTTGAAGAATATGTAGACCTGTTTATCAACTACAAGTTGAAAGTGCAGGCTGCACTGGATGCACGTATCGATACGACCACGGCATACAAGAACGAGTTTGCCCAGTATCGTGACCAGCAGGTACGCCCCACCTTTGTGACTGATGACGATATGTTGGTTGAGGCTCACAAAATCTACGATCAGACGAAAAATAATATCGGTCCTGACGGTTTGGTAAAAGCCAGCCATATCCTAATAAAAATAGACCAGAAGGCTACGCAAGCACAACAGGATGAAGCCAAGAAACGTATTGACTCCATTTATACTGCTTTGAAGGCTGGTGCCAACTTTGAGGAACTGGCCAAGAAGGTGTCGCAGTGTCCCTCATCTTCACGCGGCGGCGACCTGGGTTGGTTCGGCCGTCACCAGATGGTAAAGGAGTTTGAGGATGCAGCCTTTGCCTTGCAGCCCGGAGAATTGAGCAAGCCCATCCTTTCACCCTTTGGCTGGCACGTTATCCTGATGAAAGAGCGCAAACAGCTGGAGCCTTTTGAATTCCATCAGAACGCTATCATGAAGTTCATGGAACAGCGCGGCATCCGTGAGTCCGTTATTGACCGCAAGTTGGATGCAATGGTGAAGAACTCGAACGGTGCTTATACCAAGGAGGAGATTCTGAATCTGCGTGCCGACTCTCTCTCTGCCACTGATATGAGCATGCGCTACCTTATCAAGGAATATCACGACGGACTGCTGCTTTATGAGATCAGCAACCAAAACGTATGGGACAAGGCTGCTAAAGACGAACAGGCTTTGGAAAAGTTCTTCAAGAAGAACAAGAAGAAATACACGTGGGATGAGCCTCGCTTCAAGGGTATGGCCTATCACGTAAAGAATCAGGAGGACGTCAAGGCTGTGGCTAAATGCGTGAAGAAACTGAAGTTCGACGAATGGAACGAGGCATTACGCAAGACTTTCAACAACGATTCAATTATACGTATCCGTGTAGAAAAGGGTCTCTTCAAGAAAGGTGACAACAAATTGATTGACCGCGAACAGTTCAAGGTAGCAGACGCTAAGGTAGACAGCGTAAAAGGCTATCCCATTGATGCTACCTATGGCAAGATGCTGAAGAAACCTGAGGAGTATACTGATGTCCGTGGACTGGTAACCGCCGACCTCCAAGACGAACTGGAGAAACAGTGGGTAGCAGACCTGCGCAAGAAGTACACCTTTACGGTAAACGAAGAAGTATTAAAGACCGTCAACAAGCATGAATAAAAGGATTCTAGTATTACTAGTATCACTAGTTACGCTGGTCACACTAGTAAGAGCCCAGAAAGACAGCATCGGCACCGTTGTTGATGAAGTTATATGGGTAGTTGGTGACGAAGCCATTCTGAAATCAGACGTGGAAGCTATGCGCATCCAAGGTCAGCAGGAAGGCATCAAGTGGTCAGGCGACCCTGACTGTGCCATTCCTGAGCAGATTGCCGTCCAGAAGCTCTTCCTTAATCAGGCCATCATCGATAGTGTAGAGGTGACTGAAGCGGAAATCACACAGGGCGTTGAACAGTATATTGACAATATGATTGCTGCCATCGGCTCACGTGAGAAACTGGAAGAGTATCACAAGAAGAGTTTGAGTCAGATTCGGGCTGAGTTGCGCGACACCTACAAGGAGCGTCAATTGGTGCAGGGCATGCAACAGAAAATTACGAAGGACATCGCTGTATCGCCAGCAGAGGTGCGACGTTATTTCCAGAATATGCCTCAGGATAGTCTGCCTTTCATTCCCACAGAAGTGGAAGTACAGATCCTCACACAGACTCCGCGCGTAGAACAGGAGGAAATAGACCGAGTAAAGGACGAATTACGCAGCTATACCGACCGTATCAATAAAGGAGAGGCAACCTTCCAGATGTTGGCACGTCTCTATTCTGAAGACCCTGGCACTGCCCGACGCGGTGGAGAACTCGACTATACTGGACGAGGTATGTTAGATCCTGCCTTTGCCAATGTGGCATTCTCACTGACAGATCCAAAGAAAGTATCGAAGATTGTAGAGTCGGAATTCGGTTATCACATCATCCAACTGATTGACAAGCGCGGAGAGAAAATCAAGGTGCGCCACATCCTTCGCAAACCCGTTGTAAGCAGTGACGCTATTACTAAGGCCTTAAACCGTCTGGACTCTATCCGTACAGACATCGTAGATGGGAAGTTCACCTTCGAGGCTGCAGCCTCTGTCATCTCGGACGACAAGGACACGCGCAACAATCAGGGTTTGATGGCCAATGCCACTCAAGAAGGTCGTACCTCACGTTTCAAGCTTTCCGAACTGCCCCCTGAGGTGGCAAAAGCCGTAGAGAGATTAGACGTTGGCGGCATTTCTGCACCTTTCGAAATGATTAACGAAAGGGGAAAGACGGTATGTGCCATTGCCAAACTGAAGAATCGTACCGAAGGACATAAGGCAACCATTACGGAAGACTTCCAGGTGTTGAAAAACGTGGTTTTGAACAAACGCCGTGAAGAGAAGCTGCATGAGTGGGTGGTAAACCGCATCAAGTCTACTTATGTGCGCATCAACGACCGCTATCGCAACTGTGATTTCCAGTATGAAGGCTGGGTGAGATAAAGTTGAGAGTTGAAAGTTGAACGTTTAAAGTTTAGAGATTAGAGTTGAAGAAGTCGCTGTTTGTTCTGTTAGGGCTATTGGTGCTGACCTTTGCTTTGGCTATGACTCCTGCCAAGAAGCGTAACCCTCGCAAAAAGGTGGAGCAGGACAAACGCGTCTATCTCGTGCATTCAGACCGTCTGCACTATGACCAATATCGAAACGGTGATGCACAAGTACTGAACGGAAATGTACACTTCCGTCACCAGGGTGCAGACCTCTTTTGCGACAGTGCCCACTTCTATCAGGAGTCCAACTCCTTTGAGGCTTTCGGACATGTTCATATGAAGCAGGGCGACACCCTAAGTCTGACCAGTGACTATGCCTATTATGACGGCAACGACCAATTGGCACAGGCTCGCTACAATGTAGTACTGCGACATCGCAAGTCTACATTGTATACCGATTCGCTGGACTACGACCGCATGTATAACTTCGGCAACTTCTTCGAGGGTGGAAAACTGGTTGACGGGAACACTGTGTTGACTTCCGACTGGGGCGAATATCATACCGACAGCAAACAAGCTCTGTTCTATTATGATGTTCGTCTGAAAGACAAGAAACTCTATCTTACTACAGACTCGCTGTTTTATGACACCCAGACATCAAGGGCACATATTGTAGGACCTTCAAACATCACGTCTGGCAGCAGTCATATCTATAGCGAAGATGGTTATTATAACACCAAGACTGAGCAATCAGAACTTTTCGGCCGCTCTGTTCTCAGCGATCAGGGGCGCACCCTTATCGGTGACAGTGTCTATCACAATGCCAGTGACGGTACGAACTATGCCTATTGGAATGTGATTTACAATGATACCGTCAACAAGAATATGATGACGGGCGACTATTGTGAGTATAACGACTCTACAGGTTTTGCAATGGCAACCAAGAAAGCTGTTGTCATTGACTATTCACAGAAAGACTCGCTGTACATGCATGCCGACACCTTTAAGATATTTACGTTTAACATTCGCACCGACTCCGTTTATCGTAAGATACACGCGTATAATAAGGTACGCGCATACAGGACGGATGTCCAGGCTGTCTGCGACTCGTTGGTTTATAATACCAAGGACTCCTGCATGACTATGTATAAAGACCCCATTATTTGGAACGAGGGTCAACAGCTACTGGGAGAACTGGTAAAAGTATACATGCGAGACTCAACTATCGACTATGCACACGTCATCGGACAAGCATTTTCTGCTGAACAGCTTCATGACTCGATACACTTCAATCAGATATCGTCCAAGGAGATGAAGGCATTCTTCAAGAAGGGCGAAATGGATGAATTCCAGGCTATTGATAATGTGCTACTGGATTATTTCCATGTTGATGAGGAAGACAGCGTCATTACTATGATGAATTATCTGGAGACCTCATTACTGAAGATGTTTATGAAGGATCGTAAGATGAATCGTATCTGGACGAGCAAGGCTAGCTGTACCTTGTACCCGACGAACCAAATCCCTGAAGACAAGAATCCGCTGCCTGGTTTTGCCTGGTTCGACTATGTCCGTCCGCTCAACAAGGAGGATATCTTCAACTGGCGTCCCAAGAAGGCAGGAACGGAACTGAAGGAAATTAAACGCCGCGAACCACCCAAGAGAATCATTAGAAGCCATGAGTGACGTTATACAGTTGCTACCCGATAGCGTAGCTAATCAGATAGCCGCCGGCGAAGTGATACAGCGGCCAGCCTCCGTAATCAAGGAGTTGGTGGAGAATGCCGTTGACGCTGGTGCAAAAACCATCAACGTATTGGTGGTTGACGCCGGTCGTACATCGTTGCAGGTGATTGACGACGGATGTGGAATGTCTGAAACGGATGCCCGCTTGGCTTTTGAGCGCCATGCGACTTCAAAGATACGTAAAGCTGATGACTTGTTTTCCTTGCAAACGATGGGATTCCGCGGTGAGGCACTACCCTCTATTGCTGCCGTCTCTCAAGTAGAGCTTCGTACCCGTCGACAGGAAAACGAGATTGGCACTTGTCTGACACTATCGGCATCCCGTGTAGAAAGTCAGGAACCCTGCTCTTGCGCCGTCGGCAGTTCTTTTACGGTGAGGAATCTTTTCTTCAATGTGCCAGCGAGGCGAAAATTCCTGAAAACGAATGCCACAGAACTGAACAATATCCTGACTGCCTTCGAACGTATTGTTCTCGTATACCCCAACATCAATTTTACACTCCACAGCAATGGGCAAGAGCTGATGAACCTCAAAGCAGGCACGCTCCGACAACGTATTACGGACATCTATGGCCGGAAATTTGGCCAAGACCTGCTTCCAGTCAGTGTAGAGACTGCTATGTGTCGCATTACGGGCTTTACTGCAAAGCCGGAGACCGCACGCAAAAAAGGTGCTCATGAATATTTCTTCGTCAACGGAAGATACATGAAACATCCTTATTTCCACAAGGCTGTCATGCAGGCATACGAAAGACTGATTCCTGCCGGTACGCAGATTCCCTATCTAATCTACTTTGAAGTCAATCCGGCAGATATCGATGTTAACATTCATCCTACCAAGACAGAAATCAAGTTTGAGAACGAACAGGCTATCTGGCAGATTCTCTCTGCTGCCGTGAAAGATGCTATCGGACAGTTCTGCGAGATACCGCAAATTGATTTTGATACTGTGGGACGTCCGGATATTCCCGCCTACGACCCGACAGATATCAAGCCAATGTCCTCAAATCCCACGCCAAAATACAATCCCTTCTATAATCCTTTCAAGGAAAAAGCCACCAAGAACTGGGAACAGCTCTATCAGGACCTACCTCAACAGCCAGCCCAAGAGGAGATGTCTCTGTTCGGTGCCCCTGAGAACACCGCACAATCAGCAACATCAGCCTCT
>Ga0265299_10002418_pt1 | contig 19307 bp, 18 predicted proteins | sample AusTroGonzalo_MG_4_FD_193485 | JGI IMG/M metagenome (GOLD analysis project Ga0265299, IMG submission 193485) | Bovine rumen microbial communities from tropical cattle in Woodstock, Queensland, Australia - Gonzalo_02 | ecosystem: Host-associated > Mammals > Digestive system > Stomach > Rumen ... | reverse complement strand
GGCCGCCGAAGGATTCCGCATCCCCGTATGCATGGTTTTCAACAAGATGGACCTCTACAACGACGCGGAGAAGGCTGTGGTTCAGGAGTTGTCGGAACTTTACACAAACGTTGGCTACCAGGTATCACATACCTCGTTGGTCACCGGCGACGGTATCGACACGCTGCGCGAGATGATTTCCGGCAAGGTATGCCTCTTCAGCGGCCACTCAGGGACGGGCAAATCCGCCATAATCAGCGCGATAGACCCGGCACTGAACCTGCGCACCGGCGACATCTCTAAAGTACACAACAAGGGAAAACACACGACCACCTTCGCCGAAATGTTCCCATTGGCAGGCGGCTACATGGTCGATACGCCCGGCATCAAGGAATTCGGGCTGATACAATATTCAAAGGAGGAAATCCGCGACTATTTCCCGGAAATCCGGGCCTACAACAACCGCTGTAAATTCGACGACTGCAGCCACGTGCACGAGCCCGGCTGCTTGGTACAGGAAGCGGTGGAAAACGGCGAAATCGCCCTCTCCCGCTACCTCAACTACCTTGCCATATTGGAGGCGGATGACATGAAATTGGCAGACTGGGAGCTGAAATAATGGATAATGGTCGGTAGCTCGCCCACTAACCTACTAACCTACTAACCCACTAACCCACTAACCATTAAACACCTCAAAACTATGGTCGTCGTAGAAAAAGACGATTCTCTGTAACTTCTTTTCCGTATTATTGCCTGCATTCTTGTCACGCCTCACGGGTTGTGCGGGTGCGGTTCTTGTGCGCGTACGAGCCACCTGGGAAGGCACAGCTGCAGGTTCAGGATTTGACGTGGGAAGGGGCTGCGGGACAAGGATGGGTTCGGGTACGGAATTATCCTCGACCTCCACTTCCGGCTGGGTATGGCGCGGATCGGCAACATCCTCTTCAGAGTCATCCGTAGTGCCATATTCATTAAAGAGATCCGATTGCATCCCGATTTTTGAATTCTCAGCGGGATGTTCTTCGGCAGCAGGCACTACAGAAGTTGTCGATTCCAATGTAATCTCTTGATTTTCACTACGAAACATATCTCCCATACCCATAATCAACCATTCAGTGGATATGTCCGGAAATTTCGCAAGAATCTTACGTGCCACATCTAAACTGGGCTGATTCCTTCCTGTTAACAAATGTGTCAACCCTGAGCGGCTAATTCCAATCGTATCCGCAAACGCAGTTGTTGACAACTGTGAATAATCCATTACTTGTTTAATTCTATCTATCATAACAATCCAATTGTATTCGTACAAGTCATTACAACAATTATAAAATGCAAAGATAATATTTTTTATTTCACAACTCAACTTATACGTTATTTTTGTCATATTGTTACATTAGTATCCTATTTTAATACAATTGTAGCGTTGATATTTACAAAAATAAATCCCTTTTGGAAGCAATTCTAAATTGTTCATAATACTTTGATTTATTTATATAAATAATCTTTGTATTATATTGATTTAGTGTCATATATTTTTCATTACTGCAATCAATGTAGTATTGTTAATAATTTTAATCGAAATTTTATACTACAAGTTGAAGTATATTATATAAAATATATGGAAATCAGATATTTAGATAATTTCAACATACATATATATTACACATCGCATTATCCTGGCATAAAAATGGTTATTGGTTCATGAAATACCTGAAAATTATCTTCTATCTTATTTGAATTATATAATTGTACTCACACCTTTTATACAACCATCGTATATGTTTTATCCATTTATGTTTATTTATCTGGTTTGTTGTTTTACATTTGTATTCAATGTCCTCTTGTTGTATCTTTTTGTAATTAAACAGTTGTATAACACGATTGCATTGTTTCCAATTATAACACATCGTGATAAACGGTGAATCATCCCCCCTTATCAACGTTTATCATAAATTCATCTATCCAGTTCTTATGAAAATCACTTCTGAAACGACATCGGTCCTTCCTTAACCAAAATTGCATAATTCGCACTGCAATCAAAATATTTTCCAAATATTGAATTCTGAACGCGATAAAAAACTATTTTTGCCGCCGATTTCCGGGTGGGCTCCCCTACCCTATTGATTGATAAAATTTTACGTAATGAAAGGATTATATACCGTCTTATTGTTGATTTGTTCGAATGTGTTCATGACGTTCGCTTGGTACAGTCACCTGAAGCTGCAAAGCACGGCATGGTTCAGCAAGCTCTCGTTGCCATTGGTCATCCTGTTCAGCTGGGGCATCGCCCTTATCGAGTATTGCTTCATGGTGCCGGCCAACAGGATCGGCTTCCTCGACAATGGAGGTCCTTTCAACCTTTGGCAGCTCAAGGTGATCCAGGAATTCCTGTCGTTGACAGTCTTCACCATCTTCATGCTTTTGTTCTTCAAGGACCAACCCTTCACCCACAACCATCTCATCGGTTTCAGCCTGCTGATCCTGGCGGTGTACTTCATATTCAAGAAATAACATGGATAAGGGTTAAGGGTTAAGGACCCTAAATCGTAACCCATTCATCATTCATCATTCATAATTCATAATTCATAATTCATCATTCATAATTCATAATTTCCCACAATCTCTTTATTTTCAGCACAATACAACAATATTTCGTCTTTTTTTCACAACAAAGGTGATTCTGTACAATAATTCCGGCGGTCGTCCGTTAATCGGATGTTGTAAACAAGTTTCATAAAAGAATCGCCGATGGATAAAAATTATACCCCTGTCATAAAAAAAACGGTCAAAAAGGAGAAACCTTCGAGAAAAATCATTGACAATCTCCTCAATTATTCCAAATCCCTGAGCATTATCGTGGGAATTGCACCGCAGCCGTTGCTTTTCATCAACAACTAACCCTAACCGCCTGTAGGGACCATGCCGCATCGCGCCGTTATCGGTCTGGGCAGCAACCAGGGCAACCGGGAGTTCTACCTTAACCTTTCCATTTGCCTGATCGAATGGGAGGTGGGGGATGTCGTGCAACGGTCCTCGGTCATTGAAACCCCTTCGTGGGGGTTCGAGTCCGACCCTTTTCTGAACCAGGTGGTCGTGGTGGAAACCCTCCTGGACCCCTTGACGCTGTTGGATGCCCTGCAGTCGATCGAGCGCCGCCTTGGACGCACGCAGAAGAGCACCCTGGAGGACGGCAAGCCCGTCTATCATCCCCGCACCATCGATCTGGACATCCTCGACTACGACCGTATGCGCTACCACGACGAACGGCTCACGCTCCCCCACCCGCACATCGCCGAACGCGAATTCGTGCTGACCCCCCTTCGGGAACTGGGCCTTGACCTATGCCCCCAAAACTCGACATCCCACTAACCCACTAACCCACTAACCCACTAACCCACTAACCCGCTAACCCACTAATCCACTAACCCACTAACCGAATCACAATGAAAATCCCATACAATTATATAGTCGTGGAAGGCAGTATCGGAGCGGGAAAGACGACCCTCTCCACGATGCTGGCGCGCGATTTCAATGCCGAGTTGGTGTTGGAACGTTTCGCCGACAACCCGTTCCTCGAAAAGTTCTACAAAGATCCCGAACATTACGCCTTCCCCGTGGAGATGACCTTCCTCATGGACCGCTACCAACAGCTCCGCGGGCTGCTCACCGCACGCGACCTATTCACCGACTGCGTCATCGGCGACTACTTCATCGACAAATGTCTGCTCTTCTCCAAGAACAACCTGTCGCACGACGAGTTCTCGCTCTTCAAGAAAGTGTTCGACACCATCGCCGGCTTCCTCCCCAAACCGGAACTCATCCTCTATCTCTACACCAAACCCGACCGGCTGCTGCGACAAATCGCACGTAGAGGACGCGATTTCGAACGCGACATCACCGCCGAATACCTCTCCGACATCCAGGAGAAATACCTGACCTACTTCCGGGAAAACCAGCAGACCCCCGTTCTCCTCGTCGATACGGAGAATATCGACTTTGTGGAAAATAATTCTGATTATCAGCGGTTTAAGGATCTTCTGACCAACTCTTACGACCCTGGTATCCACCGAATTCTTTTTTAATAATCCTCCGAAAGTAAATATTTTTCGCTGAAAATGCGATTGTTGTCATATTTTTAGTAATTTTGCAAGGTATTTTTTTTAAGGAAGAAATAATCGAAAAAGTTATATAACGTTATGAAAATTAGAAGTTTAATCTCTATTTTGTTGGCAATCGTGGTGGTTGTTTTGGCCATCTTTGCCGCACGCAGCATCATGCGTCCCGAGAAATTCAAAACCGTTTACCAACTCCGCAAGGAAGCCAACGTGCAGAATCTGCTGGCCATCCGCAGTGCGCAGGCCGTGTACAAAAACGTACACAAGGTCTATGCCGACGATATTGACAAACTCGTCGATTTCGTCAACAACGGCACCGTGCAGATTGAGAAGAACGTCGGTCACTTCCCTGACACGATGAGCGAGGCCGAAGCCTTCAAACTCGGTCTTATCCACAAGGAGGTCGTCGAAGTGCCCGCCATTGAGAAGATTCTGGACATCGACCACAAGATCCCCGCTGAGAACTTCAAGCATTTCCAATACATCCCGTTCTCGAACAAGGAGAAAAAATACGAAATCCAGACCGACTCCCTCTCCAGCAAGACCTACACCATCCCGGTTTACCGCATCGATGTATCACTGGACGAACTTCTCTGCAACATGGACAAGTCCATCACTCCGGAGAATGCTGGTGTTTTCTCCCGTCTTTGGAACAAGATTTTCTACAACGACCTTGACAAAGAGAACCAATACCGCTCCCAGTATGAAGCCATCTACATGGGCTCTCTTACCGAGGCCAGCACTGCCGGCAGCTGGGAATAATACCGCCTTATGCATTCAACTTTTCCATTATACGCCAGAAAATCCATTCGCATTGCACCGGATGGATTTTCCTTTTATAAGCAGGAGGACAATCGGTTGATTACCAGGGCTTTCCCGCAAAGCTCAAGTGCCCTGCTCTCCACCGAGGCACCGTTATTTTTCGCCTCGGAAGAACCTGTGACGGTCGTCGCGACACAACACATCCCCTTGCTGGTGCCGGAGGAGCTCTATAACCCTGCCAAGGATCACGACTACCTCTCCTTGCAGTTCGGGACCACCCATCTTGGCGCGACTTTCACGGACCCGATGGGAGCCTACCGTGCGGTCTATTTCCTGAACCAGAACGAGAAGGACACCCTCAACCGGCTGCCCTTCCCGCATGAGACTGTCGCCGAAACCACCCTGCTCTACCGCTTCCTGTGCGAACAGCAGGCTGATTCGGCACTTTTTGTCGCGTTGAATCCCGCATTCACCGACATCGTGGCCGTGCAGAAGGAAGAGCCCCTGTGCGTCAACCGTTTCCCGCTGACCGAGCCGGCGGACACCCTCTACTATATTTGCAACATCATCAAGCAGTTCAACCTGCACGAGCCGCAGCTATTCCTCCATTTCTACGGAGAGGGGAACAAACTGCTGCCAAAACTGCTGAAAACGTACAACATGAACCCGAATATCTTGTAATCATGCGCATTATCAGTGGGAAAAACAGAGGCCGCCATATCGTTGCACCGAGCAACCTGCCTGTGCGTCCGACCATGGACATGGGCAAGGAGAGCCTGTTCAACATCCTGAACAACTACTTCTACCTGGACAACGTACGCGTTCTGGATCTCTTTTCCGGCACTGGCAACATCACCTACGAATTCGCCTCACGGGGGGCTTTGTCCGTGGTTGCCGTCGATGAGAACCTGCTGTGCACCAAGTTCATCCAGAAGACCATCGACCAACTGCAGTACAACGATCAGGTGACGGTGATCCGACAGGACGCATTTGCATACACGGCTTCGTGCCGTCAGCAGTTCAACATCATCTTCGCCGACCCTCCCTACAATCTGCCGAATATTGAGAAGATCATCGACAACGTGTTCGAGCACAGCCTGTTACTCCCTGACGGCTGGTTTGTCATGGAGCATTCCGGGGTACATGATTTCTCGAACCATCCCAAATTCTACGACCACCGTCGTTACGGGAAGCTGCACTTTTCCTTTTTTGTGAACATGTCGGAAGAAGAAAGCGAGGAGAAGGATGGAGAATGAGAAGAAGTATCTGATTGTGGGGTTGGGCAATGCCGAACAGCAGTATGCGGGCACGCGCCACAATTATGGTTTTGAAGTGGCTAACGCGGTGGCGAAGGCCTTCAAGGCGGAATTCAAGAGCGACCGGCTGGCCTACGTGGCACGGGCCACCTTCAAGGGGCGTGAGCTGGTCATCCTGATGCCCACCACCTACATGAACCTGAGCGGCAAGGCCGTGAAGCACTGGTTAGCCGCCGAAAACGTGGCGGTCGATCATTGTCTGGTCATCTACGACGACATCGACCTCCCTTTGGGCATCTTCAAGCTGAAACCCAAGGGCGGTGGCGGCACCCACAACGGTATCGGTGACATCATCGAGACATTAGGCCGCACCGACATCCCGCGTATGCGCTGCGGCATCGGCAAAGACTACGCCCAGGGCTACCAGGTCAACTACGTGCTCGGACGGTTCTCCTCCGAGGAGATGAAGCTCGTGGAGCCCTGTCTCGAGCGTGCCGTCAGCGCCGTCAAGTCTTTCGCCACCGTCGGCATGCAGCACACCATGAACCAGTTCAACACCAAAGAGTCCGAACTCGCCAAGAAGCTCGAAGAGGCCGCAAAAGCCGACGAGCCCTCTATATAGAACCTCCTTCCAAGAGGGCTGCAAGCCCGACACGTGTCAACCCAGGGCAAGCGAAGCGAGCCCTGGGAACGAAACCAGGCCACCGAAGCGAGTCCTGGGAACGAAACCAGGCCACCGAAGCGAGCCCTGGAAATTCCGAACCAACAAATGATGAAACGATGAAAAAGTGGATGATAATCGCTATAATGATGATAGCTGCGATGGCGGCAAGCGCACAGAAATGGTACCAGATAGGCTTCCGGGTCTCCACGCAGGTGCCATTAGTGCGGGCCTATTCGGATGCTGACTACCTCTCCACGCTCAGAACGCCTCATTTCGGGCTGTACTTCCGCGCCGGAAAGTACGTCTATGGCGAAGTGGGCATAGGGTATCAGTACTTCAAGAGCCGGTTTGACGTCACCCTGCCGGATGGCAGCAAGGCGAACGACATGGTGGAGACCCGGTACTTGGTCATCCCCATCAAGGCGGTCGGGGATGTGGAGATCTCCAAGAAAATCCGTTTTATGCCGCACGTGGGCATCCTTTACCAGCCGTTGCTCAAGGTCGTGGACAACAATCTGGGCTACTCCAAGGAGAACATTGAGAACCATTGGTTTTTGCTCACCACGGGCTTCGACTTCCGTCTCAGTTTCATCACCCTGGGGGTTGACTACCGATACTCCTTCCAGAAGTATTTCCCAGGCAAGGACGGGCGAAATCCGCAATATGTAGGGATCACCGCAGGGGTGATATTTTGAAGGTTAGCCTGTTAGTGGGTTAGTCGGTTAGGTGGTTACAAAAAAATCAGCAGATGGCGCGACTTGTCGAAAAAAAGTGTATTTTTGCAGCGTCATTCTGACAGGGAGCTTAGCTCAGTCGGTTTAGAGCACCTGCCTTACAAGCAGGGGGTCACAAGTTCGAATCTTGTAGTTCCCACACTAAAAAAAAAAGCACTTACAAAGAAATTTGTAAGTGCTTTTTTTATGGTACGCGATACCAAACAATCTATTCCAGCCATTATCACATTATCGGAATGTAATGGTTCGTTGTCTAACCGACTAACCCATTAACCGTCACTACATCCTGATCTTCTTGAACATCCTGTTCCACCGCACCTTCCCCTTGTCGCTCCAGGTCTTGAACTTGTCCAAGGAGAGCCACACGATGGAGGCCTTGCCCACGATGTGGTCTTCCGGCACGAACCCCCAGAAACGGGAGTCGGCACTGTTGTGGCGGTTGTCGCCCATCATGAAGTAGTAGTCCATCGCGAAGGTGTAGCTCGTGGCTATCTGCCCGTCAATCAACACCTTGCCATCCTTGACCTGCAAGTCATGGCCTTCGTAGTTACGGATAATCTTATCGTAAAGGGCGATATTCTCAGGAGAGATCTCCACCGTCGCGCCTTTCTGCGGGATGGTAATCGGTCCGAAGAAGTCCTTGTTCCAACGATAATTCGTGTCATGAGGGAAAATATCGGGATCGTACAGACCGTCCTCCTCCTTCAATATCTGCACCTCAAAACCCTTCTTCTCAATCTGCCTGCGCTGCTCCGCATTCAGGCGATAAACAAAGCGGTTAATATCGACCTGCTGCATATCCTCCTCGTTGATGTCCAAGTTCTTACGCTCCTTTTTGGAGAGTTGCAGCCCATTCGGGTTCGACACGAGACAAGCATACTGCAGCCTGTCGGGGTTCTTCGCCTTCTCCCCGTTGATATAGACTTGGCAATCCTTGACCTGCAGCTGGTCTCCCGGCGTCCCGATGCAGCGTTTCACGTAGTTCTCGCGCTTATCGACAGGTCGGTCAATCACCCTGTATTCCTGCCACACCACTTCCCTACCCTTTCCGGGCGTGTAGGCACCTGGGTACTTCAAGCGCATCTGCTGGATGTATTCGGGCGCATAATGACGGAAAAGGTTGTTTTTCTCCGCCGCACTGGCATTGGGGTTGAACATGGCCTCGAACTCGCGCACGATGGCGTAGTAGCTCTCCGCCTGACGTTCCACCACCACCGTATCACCATCAGGATAGTTGAAGACCACCACATCGTTGCGTTTCACCGGCTTCAGGGCCTTGGAACGGATGTAGGGCAGCTTGATGACTTCCGAATAGGACTTCACCTCGGTCTTCGGCAACTTGTTGTGAACGAACGGCACCGCCACAGGGGTTTGCGGCACACGCACCCCGTAGGCAATCTTGCTCACCGAGAGAAAGTCGCCGATCATCAGCGAACTCTCCATGGAAGAGGTCGGGATGGTGTAAAGCTCGAACCAACAGGCGCGGATGATGTAGGCAGCGGCCACCGCGAAAATCAACGCATCGCCCCACGAACGGGCGGAAGTCTTCTTGGGGCGCTCTAACTTATCCGGTGTAATATACTGCTCCTTAGGCGAAAAACCCAAATACGGCAGATAGAACGGGAAAAACGCCGTGCCCAAAATCAGCGGCACGTAGCTGTATTTGTTGAACTGCCGGATGGTCTCCCAGATCATGTAGAAGAACATGAAAATGCCGAGATACGGGATCAGGAACAGCAGCATCCACCACCATTTCCGGCCGATCACGACTTTAATCCACAGCCAGATATTGTAAAATGGAACCAACGAGAGCCACGGTTTGAGCCCGGCTTTCTTGAAGACGCCCCACATACCGGCCTGCCAGCCGATGAAGGAGACGACTAATATTACGATTAATGCGGTTTTTGATAGGAACATTTTTAACGGTTAAAGGTTAGAAGGTTATGGGATTGTAGGGGCGAATAATTATTCGCCCCTATATGTATCGTTCAACGTCTCTTCAAAAGAGTAAACGCCGGCCGGTTGGCCGACCAACCATTCGGCGGCGAGAACGGCGCCACGGGCGAAGCCTTCGCGACCGCGGGCGGTATGCGTAATCTCAATAGTGTCTTCCGGTGAAGACCAAACAATCTTGTGTGTGCCGGGCACCTCACCTTCGCGGATGGCGGTGACGGGCAGCACCACACGGGTATGGTCGCACGGGGTGAGCTGCCATCTTTCGAGAGTATCCACTTCGCTGAGGATATCTTGCGCAAGATGGATGGCTGTACCGCTGGGCGCGTCTTTCTTGTGGATATGGTGCGTCTCCTCCAGCGTCGCTTCGTAACGGGGTTGGGAATTCATCAATTCAGCCAGCATCCGGTTGATCTTGAAGAAGATATTGACCCCGATGCTGAAATTAGAGCCATAGACCAGCTTCCCGTTCGCCGCTACGCATTTCCCGCGCACTTCGTCCAATCGGTCGAGCCAGCCGGTAGTGCCCACCACCATCGGGACCTTCGCCTCGAACGCACGGAGCATGTTCGGCACCGCCGTCTTAGGCTCTGAAAAATCAATGGCGACCTCCGCCGTCCTGAAAGCGGCTGCTTTCGAGACCCACTCCTGGTCATTGTCAATGATGGCGACCACCTCATGCCCACGCTCCTTCAGCACCTTCTCCACGATGTGTCCCATCTTACCATATCCTAATATCGCGACTTTCATTTCACTCTAAAGAATTATCGTCGAATGTTGAATTAATTATGCTTCGTAAAAGTCATTCTCTACCAAAATCTTTCTCTACCAAGCTCTTGCCCCTATACTACCCCGCCCTTCGGGCGCCCTTTCTAAAAGAAGGGGAATGGGCGGCTCAATGAAAACCCTAAACTCTAAACTATCTCCCCAACGCCTTCTTCACGGCCTTTTCAATATCCTCGCCTCTCAAATCGCGGGCGATGATCTTCCCGTCCTTGCCAATGAGCAGAATTTGCGGGATACCGTCAACCCCGTAAGTATCCGTGGCATTACGGGTGGCATCCGTAAGTTGCGTCCACACCATGTTCAAGTCCTTGATGGCCTTGGCCTGAGCTGCGGGCTTGTCCCACACATTAAGACTGACCACCACAAAGTCCTTGCCAGCGTACTTTTTATGAATCTCGGCAAGGTTGGGGATTTCGCGGCGGCACGGTCCACACCAAGAGGCCCAAAAGTCGATCAGCGCGACCTTGCCATGGATGACCTTGCCCAACTTCACGGGCTTACCCGTCTTATAGTCCGTTAAATCCAAGTCGATATAAGGCTTTCCAGGTGCGGTGTGGCTCACTTTCTCCATCGCCGCCAATTTAGTCTGCAACGGCTGGTAGGAGATCACCACAGGGGCTGCCCCGATGAGCATCTCCATGGCCGTCTCATAGTCCGCCCCTTCGTATTCCAAAAATTCCTCCATCACCAGAGCACCGACCGGATTGGATTTGTTCTCCATGTACTTATGACTCATGTACGTCAAGAGTTGGGAAAAACGGTCGTCGACCTTAGCCTCCAGATCCTGCCGCATGTCAACCGGCATGTTTACCGACTCATTCATCTGACGGTAGTAGGCACTGATGACACTGACCTCGTACCGTACTTTCTTCGAATAATCGAAAAGACGGTCGTTCAACGGGGTGCCGGAAAGCGAGTCGGTCACCAGGTCTGCATAGATATTGCCCGGCTCACCCACCATGCGCAAATAGTAGTAGCTCCGGGGATTGCTGTTCTGCGGGGCTGTCTTCAAGAGTCCCACAAAGGGACCTGTCACGTCGAAATCCAAGACAAAAGCGCTGTCGGCAATGACAGTGGATGCCAAAGCCGAGTTGGTGTTCATATCCAACACCGCGATTTTCTTGCCCTGCATTTCCGGCACCGCGACGCGACCGGTAATGTGGCAGTTCTGGGCTATAAGACCGAACGAAAGGAGGTTCAGTGTGACAGCGATTAGGATGAAGCGGATTGGGTTTTTGGTCATATTGGGTTAGTGGGTTAGTGGGTTAATGGGTTATTGGGTTATTGGGTTAATGGGTTAGTGGGTTAGTGGGTTATTCGATTATTATAAGTATTAACGTTAGAGGATGCCATTCCCCCCTTGAGGGGGGCAGGGGGTGGTAGGAGGCGTCATTTAAAACTTAATGCCAAGGTTATGCCATACGAGGGCGAGGCTTTCACCGGACTCGGGATTACCGAAGGGCTCCAGTGAAGCGACAGATCGTCGGAGACATCAAAGTAATAAAGATGCGCATCCACCATGGCATCGATGAAGTTCAACGTATAAATGATGAGGGCCCCGGCAATGCAAAGTTCCATATTGCGCTGGGCACTCTGTTTCAAGGCTAGGATATTCTCGTCAGGAAGATCGGCCAACCCCGGAACCAGCAAATCATAATGCCCGTCACGGCGGTTGATGAATTCCTGCCGATAGAGCATCATATCGGAAGCATACTTGGCGAGAAAATAGCCCGTGACGTCCAAAAGTCCATAAATAATGGGCACTTTCCAGTACTTTTTGTTGTATATCTGGCCGCCACCTGGAATAATGGACCACAAGATGGCCGCTGTAGGGCTGTGCTTGGAAACCAATACGGAATCCTGATTCTTCACACGGGAGGAATCAGAGGTCGTGATTTTCTGGGAATACGCAAACAGACTCGTACAGAGTATGAAAACTACTGCAAGAATCTGTTTGGCATGTCTCATATAGATGTGTGGAACTGGTTTCAAGTTTCAGGTTTCAATTCAAGAATCAGGTTTTAAGTTTCAGACAGCAGGCGGAATAGCAGGTTTAATGACTATTGAGCTGTTGTTCAACGTAAGAAATCGGGGATTATTGCAACAGCCCCAGAATATTCTTCAGTTCGTCGTCTGAAGAGAATGGGATCTGGATCACCCCCTTGCCTGAAATATCCTTTTTGATGCCCACTTTGGCATTAAGCTTCTTTGAAAGGGCCGTCTGGGCGGTGCGCACTTCGTCGGACAAGGTGATTTTCACCTTCGACTTTTTGTTGCGCAAACCTTCGAGGGTCTTCTTCACGAGGGATTCGGTTTGACGAACGGAAAGTTGCTCTTTCTCAATCTGTTGCACCAACTTGGACTGCATCGCCTCATCTTCCACCACCACCAGTGCCCGGGCGTGCCCCATCGAGATCTGGTTGTCGCGGACGGCCACCTGCACGGGGGTGGAAAGCTTGAGCAGACGCAAATAGTTGGAGATCGTGGTATTGGTCTTGCCCACTTTCTCTCCCAAGGCCTCCTGCGTGAGATGGCACTCGTCGATGAGCATTTGGTAGCTCATGGCGATTTCAATGGGGTTGAGGTCGGCGCGCTGGATGTTCTCCACGAGAGCCATCTGGATGGACAGGACATCGTCCACGGTACGGACAAACGCAGGGATTTCAGACAATCCGGCCAGCTGGGCGGCACGGAAGCGCCGCTCGCCCGAGATAAGCTGATATTTGCCATTTCCCACCGGACGCACGGTCACGGGCTGGATCAGGCCATACGTTTTGATGGACTGAGCCAACTCGTTCAAAGAGTCCTCGTCAAACTTCGTCCTTGGCTGATACGGATTCACCTCGATGGATTCGAGGCGTATGTTCGTGTTACCATTCACCACTTGCGAAGAATCCTTATGCACAGGGATCTCCATTTCGCCGAGCATCGCGCTCAGCCCTCTTCCCAACGGTCTGTCATTCTTTGGCATAATTATCTGTTTTTTGTGTTTATTACCCCAAGGCTCACTTCGTTCACCCTGGGTTGACATAGGTCGCCCTTTCAGGGCTTTCAAGGAAAGTGCCTTAACAATATAGGAACATTCCGTTCCAATTGCCAACTACTAACTGCTAACTACACCGTGTATCCGTTCTTCAACAAAAACTCCTTCGCGAGGTTCATGTAGTTGACGTGGCCAACGGACTTGATGTCATAGACGGCAATCGGGAGGCCGTAGCTTGGAGCCTCGCTCAAACGCACCGTACGGTTGATGACCGTGTCGAAAACGATGTCGCGGCAATGGAAGCGCACGTCCTCATACACGGCGTTGGCCGACTTGTAGCGGTTGGTGTACATCGTCATGAGGATGCCTTCGATGGAAAGCTCCGGGTTCATGTTCGACTGCACGATACGGACCGTGTTGAGCAGTTTCCCGAGACCTTCGAGGGCGAAATACTCGCACTGCACGGGGATGATGACCGAATCGGACGCCACTAAGGCGTTGAGGGTCACCAGTCCGAGCGACGGGGCGCAGTCGATAAACAGAAAGTCGTAGTCGTTCTTCACGTCCGAGAGCGCGTCACGCATACGATACTCGCGGCGATCGTAATTGATCATCTCGATTTCGGCGCCGACGAGATGGATGGTAGCGGGCAGCACATAGAGGTTAGGAGTCTTCGTCTCCACCACCGCCTCGGAAGCCATCTTCCCGCTTACGATACAGTCGTAGATGCTGAGGGTGCTGTCGTCGGGATAGACGCCCACGCCGCTGGAAGCGTTTCCCTGCGGGTCAGCGTCGATAAGCAGCACGCGGAAATCGAGCAACGCCAGCGAAGCCGCAAGGTTCACTGCCGTGGTCGTCTTCCCCACCCCGCCCTTCTGGTTTACAATGGATACAATCTTGCCCATTACAACGAAAGGTCTATGTCGTCGAACATGTTGTCCAGATCGTCGTTCTTGGCGTAGTTGTCGTTTTCAATGAATTCGTCTTCCGCAGGGACGGTGCCGTCCTCGATGAAGCCGATCACACCGGAAAGGGCGTTTTGGAATTTCTCAAAATCCTCAGGATAGAGGAAAATCTTGTGCTTTTCGTAGAAAAAGTTGCCGTTGTCGGCGTTGAACTTGCGCTTGCTCTCCGTGATGGTGAGGTACATCTCCTCGTTCCGGCTCCGCTTCACATCGAAAAAGTATGTTCTTTTCCCTGCCTTGACTGCTCTTGAGAGCACTTCATTTCTGTCTTGATTTTCCATTTTTCTTACACTTTTATTAATACAAATTCGACCGCAAAAGTACGAAATTTCGTGCACGCGGCTATCATTCCAAAATTATTTTCTTTTTTGTGACTGTTGTTGCTGCTTGAGCATCTGTTGTTGCTGTTTTTGAAGCTGTTCCATCTTCTGCTCCCATCTGGATTTCTTGACGGGCTTCTTCATGTTCTCCTGCAACGCCGCACGCAACTTGTCGTCATTGATGGCGACACGGAAAATGAACATCTGCAGGAAGGTGACGAGGTTGAAGAGCAGGTAGTAATAGGTCAGTGCCGATGCGAAATTGTTGAACATGAACAGGAACATGATCGGCATCATATACATCATGATGTTCATCATGCGCTGCTGGTCCTTGTTGCCCTGCGTGGGCGCCATCAGCTTCTGGTTCAACCAGGTATAGACTATCGTGGCGGCAGTCATCAGCAGGGTGAAAAGGCTGACATGGTCGCCATAAAGCGGAATGCTGCGCCCGAAATCCCAGATGGAATCGTAGGTGGAAAGGTCCTCCGCCCAGAGGAACGACTGTTGCCGCAGCTCGTAAGCCGCCGGGAAAAAGCGGTACATGGCAATGAGGATGGGCATCTGGAGCAGCATCGGCACGCAGCCGCCGGCAGGACGCACCCCAGCACTCCGGTAGAGGCTCATCGTCGCCTGCTGCTTCTTCATCATGTCCTCATCTTTCGGGTATTTCGCGTTGATGGCCTCGATTTCCGGCTTCAGGGCGCGCATCTTGGCGGATGACATGTAGGTCTTGTAGCTGACAGGCAACACCACAATCTTGATGAAGATGGTGAGTATCAGGATGATAAGACCGTAGCTCAAGCCGTATGCCTCCAACCAGTTGAACACTGGGATGATCACGAAACGGTTGATCCATTGCAGCAGGAAGAACCCCCAGCCTAACGGCACCTGACGTTCCAACTTCTGGTCATAACCCTTCAGCAAACGGTACTGGTTCGGTCCCACGAACATATACATGTCAAAATGGCCGTTGTTCAAATCCGCCACCTCGAAATCCAAGTCGGCAGCGCAATCCTTCAACACCTTGTCGGCTTGCTTGTCAGGGACTTTCACCTCGAGCGTGCCGGATGTGAACGGTTGGTCCTTGGTCACCAAACACGTGGTGAAGAACTGTTGCTTGAAAGAGACCCATTTCAGCGGAGAGGTGAAATCCTTCTTGTCGGGCTTGCGCTCGTCCAGGTTGCCCACCTCTTCGCTGTTATCCATATAGTATATAGAGGTAATGTTCTTCTCATAGTCGTAGTTTTTCTCCACGTTCTTGGGCTGCGCATTCCACTTCATGGTGAAACTGCGACGGTTCGGGTAGAGATACGGCTCCATGTTGACGAAATTCACCTCGTAATCAAACTTGTAATCGTCGTTAGAGAAGGTGTAGAGATATTCGATGTAGGCTTTTTGGTTGAGCACCTGGCATTGTGCGGAGTCGGACTGGACATTCGGGTATAGGCGCAGCGAGAGTTGGTTATGCTTCTCATCCACCACCAGTTTGTCATCGACATTGGCCACAAAGACACATTCATTGGTGGAGATTTCCGTCTGGTCGCGAAGCATCAGCTTGATGGACATGTCGTTGGTGCCACCCTCATAAATGACGAGGGGCTGCTTGTCGGCGCCCTTGGGAGTATAGCAATAGACATCCTTCAGCTCGATCTGCTTCAGATAGCCGCCCTTTTTGCTGAACGAATAGTAGGCTTTGGCCGTCTCCACCACATAGTCACCGTCCTCCGTCACCTGGGCGTTGGAAAACCGCTGGGCGGGGGTGAGCTTGGTCGTCACGGGGGCTTCCGTTGCCGAAGTCGTATCCGACTGTTTGTCAAGGGAGAGTGTATTGGCAGCCTCCTCCGCCTCTTTCTCCATTTCTTCCGCCATCAACGCTTCCTGCGCGGCCTGGCGTTTCTTCACCTGCGAGGTCTGATAAAAGCTAAAGCCCAAGAAAAGGGCGAAAATCAGCAGCAGACCAATAACCGTATTCTTATCCATTTTCTCATTTTAAAATTGGCCGCAAAAGTACACAAAATCCGAATACAGACGGATGATAAAAATCAAGGGGCAGTGGCCGTTCCCTTAGAAATTAAGCCTCACCTTCACGTCGCCCCCAAGACGGTCCTTGCACACCGAAGGAAGCAACGACATCATGCTCTGATAGTTGTTTGACGATGAGGAGAGACAGAACGGGGCGCCCTGGCTGTCGGAAGGCGTGCTGTACAGCATCCGGTGGTATATACCGGCAATCTCGATGGAGAGGTTGGGACCGATGAAGACCTGCAATCCCACGGAAAAGGTGCCCGACAGTGAATAACGGAAGGCATTCTCGTCCTTGCGCTCTATCGTAAGGCCCTGGAAGGTGCCGAAATCATAATATCCGTTCTGGTCGATGAGGACATTGAACAACTCCGGTCCGTATTGACCGGCATACAGGGCGTCGAATTCCGCCTTGCCGTTCCCGGACAAAACGAACAGGTTCTCCAAGCCCACCGACGCGAACAGCGACAGGTACTTGAAGACAAAGAAGTCATAACGCGCCGCCAACGGAACCGCGAGGGAATGCGTGAGATACGACTCCTTGTAATTCGACACATTCACAAGGCGTTCATACTCCGCCCCGTCGGAATCCTTGTCCGGCATCGTGACGGCATAGCGGGGAGCCTCCATGGTGTAATACATCTGGCGGTAGGTGGGATTGATTTCCAGGGTGAGACGGTGACGATTCACCGCATAAAGCTGTCTGGAGTACACTATGCCCAACCCGAAATCGTTCACGTGAAACGTCGGGGACTCAAACTCTGGTCCGATTTCCCCGGGGAGCCATACACCCTTATGGACGAAGTCGCCCGTGGTGAGATGCGACACCGTCACCCCCAAGGAGTTTTGGATGGTCTGGGCCTTCGCCACATAGCGGGATCCTCCCCCGGCCGCCTGGATGTCATACCAATAGGTGGCGGCCTCATTCCGACTCAGCCTGTCCAGCGTCTTCTTGTCCACACGCACATAGCGGTCGCCCACCTTGACATTTTCACCGGCGGTGTTCTTCACCCACAACCACTTCGGGCCGCCCGATGCAGGCGTGAAACTCAAGGAAATCTCGCCTCTCCTCCACGTCTCTTCGTGAGGGACCAAATCCGGATCCACCTCGTCGTCCACCTGCCCATTCACCGCCAATCCGCACATTAACAGGAATATAACTATCAAACAATGCTTTCTGTTCATACTTTTACATGCCTTAAAAACGCGGCAAATATAAGCAATATATGAATAGTCGCACAATTTTTTTCTCGTTTTTTTTCAAAAAAAAGAGGCACCGTCTTCACGATGCCTCCATTCTGAATTCTGAATTCTGAATTAGTACATGCCGCCCATGCCCGGGTTCATGCCACCGGCAGGCATTGCAGGAGTTTCCTCCTTGATCTCGGCAAGCACGCATTCAGTGGTGAGCAACATACCCGCGATGGATGCGGCGTTTTCGAGCGCCACACGCGCCACCTTGGTCGGGTCGATGACACCAGCCTCGATCATGTGCTGATACTCGTCGATGCGGGCGTTGTAGCCGTAGTCGCCTTTGCCCTTGGCCACAGCGTTCACGATCACGGAGCCCTCCTTGCCGGCGTTTGCGGCGATCTGACGAAGCGGCTCCTCCAATGCGCGGCGCACAATATCGATACCGATCTGCTGGTCTTCGTTATCGCCCTTGAGACCTTTCATGCCAGCAATGCTGCGGATGTAAGCGACACCGCCGCCAGGGATGATACCCTCCTCGATGGCAGCGCGGGTGGCGTGCAAAGCGTCGTCGAAGCGGTCTTTCTTCTCTTTCATCTCCACTTCGGAAGCGGCACCCACGTAGATGACGGCCACGCCGCCTGCCATCTTGGCAAGACGCTCCTGCAGTTTCTCGCGGTCGTAGTCGGATGTGGACTTCTCGATTTGGGATTTGATTTGAGCGATACGGGCTTCGATGAATTTCTTGTCGCCCTTGCCGCTGACAATCGTCGTATTCTCCTTGTCCACAGAGATTTTCTCTGCCGTACCCAGCATTTCGAGGGTGGCGTCTTCCAGTTTGTAGCCCTTCTCCTCGGAAATCACGGTGCCGCCGGTCAGGATGGCGATGTCTTCCAACATCTCTTTTCTTCTGTCGCCGAAGCCGGGAGCCTTCACGGCCACGATCTTCAGACCGCCGCGCAGACGGTTCACGACGAGCGTTGCAAGAGCCTCGCTGTCAACGTCTTCGGAGATGATCAAAAGCGGACGACCGGTTTGGACGACCTTCTCCAGAATCGGCAAGAAAGCCTTCATGTTGCTGATTTTCTTGTCGTAAATCAGGATGTAGGGAGTGTCATAGACGGCTTCCATCTTCTCGGTGTCGGTCACGAAATAGGGAGAAATGTAGCCTCTGTCGAACTGCATACCCTCGACCACCTTCACGTAGGTGTCGGTGCCCTTGGCTTCCTCGATGGTGATCACACCCTCTTTCTTCACTTTCTGCATGGCCTCGGCGATGACCTTACCGACCTCAGGATCGTTGTTAGCGGAAATAGTGGCGACTTGCTCGATTTTCTCGTGGCTGTCGTTGATTTCCACGGATTGGGCTTTGAGGTTCTCGACGACCTTCGCGACGGCCTTGTCGATACCGCGTTTGAGGTCCATCGGGTTGGCGCCGGCGGTCACGTTCTTGAGGCCGGTGTTGAAGATGGCCTGTGCGAGCACGGTGGCGGTGGTAGTGCCGTCTCCAGCCTGGTCGTTGGTCTTGGAGGCAACCTCCTTCACCATCTGCGCACCCATGTTCTCGATGGGCTCCT
>Ga0265299_10002417_pt1 | contig 19311 bp, 14 predicted proteins | sample AusTroGonzalo_MG_4_FD_193485 | JGI IMG/M metagenome (GOLD analysis project Ga0265299, IMG submission 193485) | Bovine rumen microbial communities from tropical cattle in Woodstock, Queensland, Australia - Gonzalo_02 | ecosystem: Host-associated > Mammals > Digestive system > Stomach > Rumen ... | reverse complement strand
CTGCCACCTGGGACGGGTCAGCGTGCGAAAGCATCTGAGAGAGTAAGACATTAACCATTAAGGGCTTTTATTCGCTCTGTGCGGCGAGTTTCAGGGCGCCGGTGGCAAGCAGGGCCTGGGCGGAGATGTATGTGAGCATTATCACGAATTCGCGGCCTGCGAAGTCATGGCCGAAGGTGCCGAGAGCGATGCATGCGTCAGAGAAAGTGAAAAGCACGCCGCCGCACAGGATGATCCACCACGCCGGAGCCTTGAGCCGTACAACGCCGGCAAGACCGCTGAAGATGAGCATCATCAGGGCGAAAGCATATATCAGCATGGGCACCAGCATAGCTCCGTTGACTCCGATGAGAATAATCAGAGCCACGACGAGGGCTGCCATCACGATGACGGCAGGAATCCAGGTCTTGGCCGAAAGACCCTTCCATGATTTCCCTCCGAAAAGGCACATATAGAAAATATGTCCCGTCAGGAAGGCCACCATGCCGAAGACAAAGGGCAGAAAGCCGTCGAAAATCAGCAGGATGTCACCGGTGCAGCCGAACAGCAGCGCAGTCAGGAGAAGGCGGATTTCCTTGCGTTCGGTCCCGCCTGCAGCGACGAGAGCGGTCAGAGCGAGGAGCGGCATCAGGGCGGGTTTGACTGTTTCGGCGAGAACAGGGTCGCAGATGCGTCCGACGAGGTTGAGTATGGAGGCTATAAGGAAAAATACGGCGGGAACAAGCCAGAATCTCTTTGTTTTCATAGGGGTTGAATCATTGATGTAATACAAATTTAATAAAGTTGGATAAATGATGATGCTTGTGTAATTTTGGAAAAAGAAATATCTACAACTGACCCCGATATGAAAAAGTTACTCATTTTTTCTTTCCTGGTTCTGCTCTGCGCATCATGCGGCCCGAAGCAGACCTATGACTATCCTTTCCGAAATCCCGACCTGAGCATTGACGAGAGAATTGACAACCTGATGTCCCTTCTCACCGTTGAGGAAAAGGTCGGCCTGATGATGAACAAGAACATCTCCGTCGACCGTCTCGGCATCCCTTCATACAACTGGTGGAGCGAGGCTTGCCACGGAGTGCGTCAGGATGGATACACCGTTTATCCCCAGCCCATAGGCATGGCTGCCGCCTTCAACCCGCAGCAGATGTACGATGTTTTCTCACAGGTGTCGGACGAGGCTCGTGCCAACTGGAACCGCTCTGACCATGATATCTACGGCGTGCCGATGGGCGTGACCTACTATCCCGGCAATCCCGAACTTTCTTTCTGGTGCCCCAACATCAACATCTTCCGCGACCCCCGCTGGGGACGCGGTCAGGAAACCTGCGGAGAAGACCCGTATCTGTCCGGAGTCCTCGGCCTGCAGACAGTGCTCGGCATGCAGGGCAACGACAAGAATTATTTCAAGACCCACGCCTGTGCCAAGCATTATGCTGTGCACAGCGGTCCCGAGCCGCTTCGACACACATACGACGCCCGCGTGTCTCAGCGCGACCTTTGGGAGACCTATCTTCCGGCATTCAAGAAACTGGTGGTGGAGGGCAACGTCCGTGAGGTGATGAGTGCCTACAACCGCTATGAAGGGGTTCCCTGCAGCTCCAACGACCGCCTGCTGAACGACATCCTTCGCGGCAAATGGGGTTTTGACGGCATAGTGGTCACCGATTGCGACGCCATCAACAACTACTATACCCGCGGCCAGCACGAGACACAGCCTGACGCCCTCAGCGCTGCCGTCGAGGTGGCCCTTACCGGCGCCGACCTCGAATGCGGCAAGGTGATGATGAGTCTTCTCGAGGGCCTCGAGAAAGGTCTTATACAGGAAAGCGACCTTGACGTGCATCTGCGCCGCATCCTGCGCGGACGCTTCGAACTGGGTATGTTCGACCCGGCCGACCGACTGCCCTGGGCAAATCTGGGCGAGGACGTGATCAGCAGCGAGGAGCATGACGCCCTGGCCACACAGGCAGCACGCGAATCGATGGTGCTGCTGGAGAATGACGGCAACAGCGTGCTGCCTCTGTCGAAGGATATCAAGACTCTTGCGGTGGTGGGTCCGAACGCAGACGATGCAGCCCTGCTCAACGGCAACTACGGCGGTACACCGACTGCCGAGCACACCCATACCCTGCTGGACGGCATCAGGGCAGCAGTGCCGGACGCCAATATAATCTATGCCAAGGCCTGCGAGCTGACCGACGACTACAATACAATCTACCACCTGCCCGACTTTAACGAGGGACAGGGCGTGTTCGTGGAGTTCTGGGACAACAACGACATGAGAGGGAAGCCCGTCACCAGTGGCTACTACAAAACTCTCAACTTCAGCACCTTCGGAGCATACGGCTTCGCAGACGGAGTGCCCACCGACAAGATTTCTGTCCGCATAAAGGGACGCTATGTTCCTGATTTCACCGGTCCCATGAGCTACTCTGTCAACTCTGACAACGGCTATGTGCTCAAGGTCAACGGCCGAGTGGTGGAGAATGCCAAGGGCGGCTCCGCATTCATGCGCGGTTTCGGCCGCAGAGGCGGTATGGTGTACAAGACCTTCGACGTGCAGGCAGGCAAGCCGATTGACGTGGAAATCGAATACCGTCGCGGCAGCGCCTCTTTCGCCATGCTGCGTGCTGATTTCTGCCAGCGCAAGTATGCCGATTTCGCCGAGGAAAAAGAACTCGTGAAGGATGCTGACGCCATCATAGTAATCGGCGGCATCTCGGCTCAGCTCGAGGGTGAAGGTGGCGACAAGGCCGACATCGAGCTGCCCGCAGTTCAGCAGAGGCTCGTCCGCGCCATGCACGAGACAGGCAAGCCCGTGATTTTTGTGAACTGCTCAGGCTCCGCCATTGCTTTTGCAAGTGTCCAGGGTCAGTATGACGCCCTGCTTCAGGCCTGGTATCCCGGCCAGGGCGGAGCAAAGGCCCTTGCAGAAATTCTCTTTGGAGACTGCTGCCCTTCGGGCAAGCTTCCCGTGACTTTCTACGCTTCCAACGACGACCTTCCGGATTTCCTTGACTACAGCATGGACAACCGTACCTACAAGTATTTCCGCGGAGTTCCCCTTTATGCTTTCGGTTACGGCCTCAGCTATACCACCTTCGACTACGGCGAGGGCAAGTTGAGCAAGTCTTCCATGAAGAAGGACGGCAAGGTGACGATAACAGTGCCCGTGAAGAACACCGGCAAGGTTGCCGGAGCTGAAATAGTGCAGGTATATGTACAGTCTCTCGACAACCCCGAGGCTCCCATCAAGGCTCTGCAAGGCTTCGCAAAGCTGCAGCTTGCCCCGGGACAGAGCGGGAAAGCCCGCATCACTCTTGACGGCGAAGCCTTCTCGTTCTATGACGAGGCTGTTGACGGACTGTCTGTATATCCCGGAAGATACCGCATACTCTACGGCAGTTCTTCAAGGGATGAAGACCTTCAATCTATAGATTTCCAGGTTATCTGATAGAGCCGCACGGACGCCCTCAGCCAAGACTTTCTTCGCTGAGATAGTGCAGAGAATTGCCCGCGATTGCTTCGCGGGCTTTCTTTTCGTCTTCGGTGCGGAACACGAGGATTCCCTTGCTGCCGAAAAGGAAAGCGTACATATAGGTGATGTTGACTCCCGCATTGCTGAGAACTTTCACCACATCAGCGGCTCCTCCGGGCTGGTTGTCCAGTTCAAGGGCGAATACTTCGGAAAGGGCTACGGCTATGCCTGCTTCCTTGAGCTCTGCGCAGGCACGGCGGGGTTCGCTGCAGATGATGCGGAAGACACCGTATTCGGCGGTATCTGCAATGGTGCAGGCTATCATCTGAATGTGAGAACGCTTCATCTGCTCAAGCACGGCAGAGAGGGTGCCTGAGCTGTTCTCGAGGAAAATGGTCAGTTGAGGTATTGTCATGGTCGCAGAGAGTTTAATTCAATTGACGTTTGTCGATTACATGGGCGCTCTTGCCCTGACTGCGCTCGATGGTGCCGGGAGCCTTGAGCTGGACTTTCGCGCTGATGCTAAGCACGCTGCGTAGCTTGCTCTCAAGTTTCTTGCCGAGCTCGTCGATGGCGGCCGGAGTGTCGAGGGTTGCAGTGAAATACTCCTGGCGCAGCTCTACCTGCACCTGGAGGGTGTCGAGATTGTTGATGCGGTCCACAACGAGCAGATAGCGGGGGGCGAACTCTTCCATTGAAAGAACTACGCTCTCGACCTGTGACGGGAAGACGTTGATGCCACGGATGATGAGCATATCGTCGCTGCGTCCGTGGATGGCTGACATACGGACATTGGTGCGGCCGCATGAGCACTCGCCCGGCATCAGGGAGCACAGGTCGCGGGTGCGGTAGCGGAGCACCGGCATTCCCTCCTTGGTGAGGGTGGTGAACACGAGTTCGCCGGTCTGCCCTGCAGGCAGCGGCTCAAGCGTCGCGGGGTCTATCACTTCGGGGAAGAAGTGGTCCTCGTTGATGTGTGAGCCATGCTGCTCGGAGCACTCATAGCTGACGCTGGGTCCCATCACTTCGCTAAGGCCGTAGATGTTGTAACCCTTGAGGCCGAGTCGCTCCTGAATCTCGGTGCGCATGCTTTCGGTCCAGGGCTCGGCTCCGAACGCGCCGACTTTGAGATGTATCTGGTCTTTTGAAATACCCATTTTCTCCATGGTCTCAGCCAGGTACAGTGCATAAGAAGGGGTGCAGCAGATGCCTGTGATGCCGAGGTCGCGGATGAGGCGGGCATGCTTTTCAGTGTTTCCGGTGGAGGCGGGAACGACTGAGGCGCCTACCATTTCTACGCCATTGTGGGCACCGAGTCCGCCCGTGAACAGGCCATATCCGTATGCTACTGAAACTATGTCGTCACGGCTGATGCCGTAGGCTGTGAGGCAGCGCGCCATACATTCGCTCCATACGCCTATGTCCTTGCGGGTATAGCCCACGATGGTAGGGTTGCCGGTGGTGCCGGAAGAGGCGTGGATTCGGACGATTTCGCTCTGGGGGGCGGCCTGAAGCCCGAAAGGATAGTTGTCCCGCAGGTCTTTCTTGGTCGTGAAGGGAAGTTTGACGATGTCGTCAATGGTACGGATGTCGTCGGGAGTGAGATCCATCTCCTGAAGACGGTTACGGTAGAAGGGGACGTGGTGGTAAACATACTGCACAATCTTGTGCAGGCGTTTGCCCTGGAGCTCGCGCATCTGTTCGCGGCTCATGCATTCTTTTGCGGGATTCCAAATCATATTTTGGTGGAATTGTCAAGGCCGAGGTCGAAGGCCTTGAGATTGGCTTGTACTATGCTTTCTCCCTTAGGGGCGAATATGCTTGATATGGCTTCGCGAAGGACATCGGCCGGCAGAAGGCTGATGTATGAGGCTGCCATGCCCAGCAGAACCATGTTGGCGCTCTTGGGCACTCCGGCTTCGCGGGCGGACTCCTCAATATCCACACTGACAACCCTCGGCTGGGCGGCAAGCTCGGCAAGCAGGGCGGTCTGGTCGGGATAGTTGGGAATATTTACCAGCGGCCTTGAAGAGGTGATGATGATGCCTTCCGGCGCAAGCCAGGGCAGGTAGCGGAGGGCTTCCATCGGCTCCATGGAAAGGATGATGTCGGCTCCGCCGAGGGGAATCTGGTCGCTGAATATCGGCTCGGTGTTAAGTCGCAGGTCGCTCTGCACGTCGCCTCCGCGCTGGCTCATGCCGTGAACTTCGGCTTGCTTGAGATAGATGCCCGAGGCAGTGGCTGCCTGGCCTATTACCGTGGCGATGGAGAGGATGCCCTGTCCTCCGACGCCTGAGAGTTTTATATCGAGTTTCATTCTTTCTTGGATTATTTGGCTGCGGCTTTAGCCCTCTGTTTGCGGGCGAGAGTCTGCATGCATTCGCGCTGGGCGATAATGACGGACAGACCCTTGTATTCGATTTCGCGGCGGATGACGGCTTCTATCTGCTCGATGTTCTTGGGCAGCGGAACCACCACGTGCAGATGCTCCCTCTCCACTCCGAGAGCGAGGCAGATGGCTTCGTATTTGTGGGTGCCCGCGGATTCCTGGCCTCCGGTCATGCCCGTTGCGAGGTTGTCACTTATGATAAGGGTGAAAGGGGAGTTCTCGTTCGCTGCGTCGAGCAGTCCGGTCATGCCGGAGTGGGTGAAGGTGGAGTCCCCGATGACTGCAAGGGTGGGGTGAAGCCCTGCATCTGCGGCTCCCTTTGCCAAGGTGATGGCGGAACCCATGTCGAGGCAGCTGTCGAGGGCTTTGTAAGGGGGCAGGGCTCCCAGCGTATAGCAACCCACGTCTCCGAATATGCGTCCCTGCGGGAATTCGTCGTAAATCTTCCTGAGCACTGCAAAGACATCCCTGTGCCCGCAGCCCTGGCAGAATTGCGGAGGCCTCGGTGCGATGTTGGCTGCAGGAGCGAAGTGGGACTTGGCCTTACGGCCGAAAGCGGCGGCGACATTGTCTGGGTTGAGTTCACCGGTGCGGGGCAGACGGCCTGTAAGGCGGCCCTCGACGGGATAGCCTGCACCCAGCATACCTTTAATCTGCTCCTCCACGAAGGGCTGGCCGTCCTCCACTACGAGTATGCTGCCACACCAGTCGGCGAGTTCGCGGACCTTGGCGGCCGGCACAGGATAGTGGGAGAGTTTGAGCAGGGAAATGCCTTTCGGTGCGGATTCCATCACATAGTTGTATGCAGAACCGGCTGCAATGACTCCGAGCCCGCCTTTTGCTCCCAGCTCCAAGTGGTTGAAAGGGGAGTTTTCGGCACGCTGCGCAATTTCAGGCTGCTTTGAGATGAGAACCTGGTAGCGCTTGCGGGCGCTGACGGGAAGCAGGTTCCAGTTGAAAGTCTCGGTCTCGGGGTTCAGGCTGTTCTGCGGCCTCATTTCTCCCGGGGTGACCGCTGCGCGGGAATGCGCAAGCCGGGTGACAGTGCGCATCAGCACAGGCAGCGCCAGCTCTTCGGAAAGGTCGAATGCTGCAGCCATCATGTCGAAGGCTTCCTGCTGTGAAGAAGGCTCCATGAAGGGAATCAGGGCGAATTTGCCGTAGAAGCGTGAGTCCTGTTCGTTCTGGGATGAATGCATCGACGGGTCGTCGGCTGCAAGCACCACCACTCCGCCCCTGACTCCGGTGGATGCGGAGTTGATGAAGGGGTCGGCGCAAACGTTCATGCCCACATGTTTCATGCAGACAAGGGCGCGTTTCCCTGCGAAGGACATTCCGAGAGCGGTTTCCATCGCAGTCTTCTCGTTGGTGCACCAGCGGCTGCGGACAGCTCCGCTGCGTCCTTGAGGACTGTTCTGTATGTATTCTGTAATTTCGGTGGACGGGGTGCCGGGGTAGGCATAGACACCGGATATCCCGGCATGCAGGGCTCCCAGCGCGATGGCTTCATCGCCAAGCAGCAATCTCTTCTCGGACATGACTCTACGGCTTCAGTAAATCAGCCCCAAAAATAGAGATTATTTGTCAGAAATCAATCACTGATTCCCCATTTTGAACCTTACGCCGGCTTCAAGACTGAACATGAGAGGCTGTTCGGTGCGGATGCTCTTGGGCTGGTTGCAGTCGAAATAATAGGATGCGGAAGGGTCCACGAAAAGGGCGACGGGACCTGCAATCCTGTATTCCAAACCAACGCCTGCATTGACAGACCACTGCACTCCGGATGCATCGATTCTCATGGAATTGTCGCCATATACCAGACCGGCCGAAACAGCCTTGTCAACGGCACCGCCGGCGCGGCCGTACAGCGACAGCCTGCCGCTTTCGATGAAGTTGTAATAGACAGAAGCGGTCAGGCCCACATAATGCATGCGGGACGAGGCATTGCCGTACTGCACTTTGTTGACAAGGGCACTGAAACTGCGCTGGAGATAGGTGTAGTTCACACCGGCTCCGAGGGCAACCTTACCGGCCACGGGGAAACGCATCTGGACGCCAAAGGAAAGCGGAATCGAATAAGAGGACTCAGAGTATTCCTCCACGAGGATACTGCCTGAACCGCCGGTGGCCGAAGCACTGTGCGAAGGAGCCATCTGGTATGCGAAACCGCCTTGCCTGGCTATTCCTGAAACGTTTGATGATATAGATATGCTTGCGTGTGTGTCTTTGTTTGTGTCATCCTCTTCGAAGAGATAGAAGTCATCCATGAGCTCGCTTCCGGACGGGGTGCGGTAAGTGTTCCGTGACGGCTGGGCCGCAGGCTCTGCGGAACGGACCGAAGAAGTCTCCTGAGGCTCTTCAGCAACTTCAGCGGAAGGCTCCTGCTGCTCCTCAGATGATGAGATCACCGAAAGGACTTCGGCAATCTTCGCAGCTTCAGCGGGATGAACCTGAGCAACGGCTCCTGATGAACGCAGAGCCTTGACCTGCTCTGCAATCGAAGGGATGTCCTGCGCGTCGGCAGGGGTGTCAAGCTCTTGGGGGACTACAGATTCCACCGCTGCAAAAGACGGGGCTGACTGCAGCTGTGAAGGAGCGTCCGCAGTATTGAAAAGGAACAGGCCGAGAGCGACGCAAGCCGCTGCCGCAACTGCTCCGTAAACATAGCGCAAAAAGACTACACGGCGCCTGCGCGCAGCCATTTTGGCCGCGATGCCGTCCCACAGCGAGTCGTCCACCTCGCACTCGATGCTGAGCATCTTTTCCCTGATAATCTGATCGAACTGTGAATCAGTCATATTTGTCATTAGTCTTTATCTTTTCCTGAAGCCATGCCCGTGCCCTGCTGAGCTGCGAGCGTGAAGCCCCTTCTGTTATCGAGAGCATTTCCGCAATCTCTATGTGCGAATAGCCCTCTATTACGTAAAGGTTGAAAACCGTACGGAACCCGTCCGGCATCGAATTGACAAGCTTGAAGATTTCGTCCGCCCCTATCTTTGCGAGAGTGTCGCTGTGAACCATCTGCATGGCCTGCGACGCCTCGATATTGTCGGAGAACTTCAGCGCATCGTTGCGCCTTAGCTGCATCAGCGCGGTGTTTACGAATATTCTGCGCGCCCAGCCTTCGAAAGAGCCGTCTCCCCTGTAATCCGATATCTTTTCAAACAACGTAACAAAGCCGTCCTGCATCACATCTTTAGCCGCTTCCCTGTCCTTCAGATACCTTTGGCACAGACTTAGCATATTGGGAGCGAGCAGGTCATACAGCCCCTTTTGAGACTGGGAATCCTGCTTCATGCATCCTTCTATGAGTGACTCAAGGTGGTTGTTCACGGGACGTCTGGTTTAATGATGCAAATTTACTTCAAAATGCTGCATTCAATAGTAAATTTTTTAGGGATTGATTATTTTTGCGAACGGAGATTCCCTGGTATGAAAGTTATAGGAAAGTTATTTCTTGCAATCGTGTCGCTTTGCACGGGAATCTGTGCCAACGCTCAGTCACAGGCCTATTTCGAAGCGCTTGAAGAGTACAATTACGGCGACAGGACAGCTGCCTACGGCATGTTCAGGGAACTTGTCAAAACCGAGCCCGGGAACGATGCCGCTTATTATTATCTGGCGGTCTTGTCCGAAGATTTTCTGGAAAGGGAAGACAATTTCCGCCGCGCAATTGAGCTCGACCCCGGCAATTTCTGGTACAAATATGCACTTGCCTCCGACTACCGGGCCGAGAGGGATGCCGACAAGGCTCTGGAGCTTTTCGAAGAGCTGATCGAGGACAACCCCCGCAAGACCTCCCTTTACTATGACGTGGTCAACCTGTACATGGCGAAAGGTGACAGCGACAAGGCTGTGGAAGCGCTGAACGTCATTGAAACCCAGACCGGCAAGAGCGAGGCCCTTGCAATGGCAAGGATGCAGATTTACATGCAGAAAGGGGAGCAGCAGAAGGCTTTTGATTTCCTGATTGACTATTACGACAGCTACCGCTCGCCGAGGCTTGCCTGCCTCCTTGCGGATTATTATGCCGGACTCTATCAGGAGCAGGTCGCCCTCAAATATTTTGAAGAGGCCTTGTCGATGGACCAAAGCTGCGTGGAGGCGCTTTACGGTGCTGCGCACATATACCGTTCGAAGGGGCAGTACGACATGTACTTCAAATACATAGGCGATTTCATCAGGAGCGGTTTCGTGCCCGCCCAGGCCAAGGCCGAATATATGCAGGAAGTGCTTGGCAGCGGCCAGTTCGTCCAGGTGTTCGCCCCTCAGGTGGATACCCTGATGACGGAGATGTATATGGCTCATCCCACAGACAGCACGGTCACCGGCCTTTCTGCCGCCTACTTCTACCAGACCGGCCAGGTGGACAGAGCTCTGGCGGTGTATGAAGCCATTCTGGCAGAGCACCCCGAAGATGCTTCGGCCGCCTTCTCCCTTTGCCTCATATATTATTATTCACAAGACTGGGACAATGTCGTCACCTATTCCACCGCGGCCATACAGCACTACGGCATGCCGCTGGACTTCCTGCAGATGCGGGGCATGGCCTTCTGGCAGCTGAAGGAGTACGGCAGTTCGCTGGAGGATTACCAGGCCATGCTGGCTCTGGCTCCGAAGGACAGTGCGGTGGCATTGAACAGCTACACTGCCCAGGGAGACCTCTACCACATGCTCGGGGATTCCCGACAAGCCTACAAATGCTACGACAAGGCTCTCAAGATCAATCCTGACTATGCGCCTGTGCTCAACAATTACGCATACTACCTGAGCGAGCAGTATCCCCAGCCGCTGAAGAAACCTGACGCAACTCTGCGCAAGGCCCTGCAGATGAGCCTCAAGACCATACAGCAGGAGCCCGACAACCCCACATACATCGATACATACGCATGGCTGCTCCATCTTGTGGGGCGCGACGTGGAGGCGAAGGCCTTGTTCAAACATGCGATGCTCTACGGCGGCAAGGAGAGCGGAACCATACTCGGGCATTACGCCACCGTCCTTGCGGCACTTGGGGAGACCGACCTTGCCAATGTCTATTTCAAGCAGGCGAAAGCCCTGGGAAACGACGAATAGAGTGAAAAGATTCTTTGCCACCATCCTCATCATTGCAGCAGCCGTCATAGAAGCGGGCGCACAGGACGTGTCGGCGCAGAGGGAAGCCAAGAAAAAGCTTGAAGAAGAGATTGCATTCATCGACAACCAGCTCAAGAACATCATCAACCGGCAGAAAGCCTCCACCCAGCAGCTGACCATAGTGCAGAAGCAGGTCAGCAACCGCAAGAAGCTGGTCGATGAGGCCGATGCCGAAATACGAGTGCTCCGCACCCAGATAAACGCAGCAACGGCGCAAATCAATTCCCTGCAGGCCACCCTCGACACCTTGAAGTATTATTACGGCGACCTTATATACAATGCCTACAAGAACCGCGACAACAAGGTCTGGTTCATGTATATCCTCGGTAGTGAGAACATAGGTCAGGGCTACCGCCGCTTCGCATATCTCGGCAATCTCTCAGAGTCCGCGAACGCCCAGGCCGACAACATCATGCAGACCCAGGACCGGCTCAAGGAAGAAAAGACGAGGCTCGACTCTCTGGTGACTGTGGCCACCGCCACCAGGGCGCAGAGGCAGCGGGAGTACGAGAACATGAAGGCTGACGAAAAAAAGTCGAGAAACCTCGTGAACAGCCTCAGCAAGAGCCGCACCCAATATACCAGAGACCTGCAGACAAAGAAGAAGCAGGTGGACGCCCTCAACCGGGAGATAGAAAGAATCCTCAAGAAAGCGGTCAACGAGCAGAAGGCCGAGACCATAGACTATACCCTTGCCGAGCGTTTCGAGGACAACAAAGGCAAGCTGCCATGGCCCGTAAAGGGCATAATTACCGGCAAATTCGGCAATCACACCCACCCGGTGTATAAAAACATCCAGCTGCCGACCAGCAACGGCATCGACATTACCGCCGCGAAAAACGCAAGTGTGCAATGCGTGTTCGACGGGACGGTGAAGCAGGTGCTAGTGATGCCAGGTTACAGCCAGTGCGTCCTGCTGCAACACGGAACCTACTACACCTTCTACTGCAGGCTCGGGAAAGTGTCGGTCAAGGCCGGGCAGAAAGTCAGTACGGGTGACGAAATCGGAACTCTTGATGTTTCCGACGACACTTCAGTGCTGCATTTCCAGGTTTGGAAGGGGACGGACAAGCAGAACCCCGAAATCTGGCTGAGGTAAATCACCCCAGCATTTCCTTGAGATACTGCCCGGTGTAAGAGGAGGGATTGGCGGCAACCTCTTCGGGGGTGCCTTCGGCTATGATGCGGCCTCCGTCGCGGCCTCCTTCCGGCCCCATGTCAATCAGATAGTCAACGCTCTTGAGCACGTCGAGGTTGTGCTCTATGATAAGCACCGTGTTGCCCTGATCCACGAGTTTCTGCAGCACTCCGAGCAGATTCTTTATGTCGTCGAAGTGCAGGCCGGTGGTGGGCTCGTCGAGCAGATAGAGCGTGTTTCCCGTGCTCTTGCGGGCAAGTTCTGCAGCGAGTTTAACCCTCTGGCTTTCGCCTCCGCTGAGGGTGGTGGAAGGCTGTCCGAGCCGCACATAGCCCAGACCCACGTCTTCCATAGCTTTGATTTTGGGATAGATGTAGGGGTTGGACCGGAAGAATTCGGCAGCCGCAGAGACGGTCATGTCGAGCACGTCGCTTATGTTCTTGCCCTTATAATGGACGGCCAGAGTGTCGGGCTTGTAACGCTTGCCTGCGCACTCCTTGCAGGTCACGCGGGCGGGCGGCAGGAAGTGCATTTCAATCTCCTGCACTCCGGCTCCCTTGCAGCTCTCGCAGCGGCCGGACTTGACGTTGAAAGAGAAGCGGCTCGCCTTGAAGCCCCTTATCTTGGCGTCAGGAGTCTGGCCGAAAAGTTCACGAATGGCCCCGAAGACATTGGTGTAGGTGGCAGGGTTGCTGCGGGGAGAACGGCCTATGGGCGACTGGTCCACCTCTATAACCTTGTCGATGTTTTCAACTCCTTCGATAGAGTCGTAGGCGAGGGGCCGCTCCTGCGAACGGTAAAGCTTTGCGGAGAGGATGGGCATCAGCGTGTCATTGACAAGCGACGATTTGCCGCTGCCGCTGACTCCGCTTACGCCTATGAGGGCGCCTAAAGGCAGGGTAAGGTCAACATCCTTGAGGTTGTTCCCTCTTGCTCCGTGCAGCTTGAGGAACAGTCCGTTGCCGGCACGCCGCGAAGCGGGGACGGCAATTGCGTTCCTGCCGAGCAGATAATCTATGGTCAGGCTGCTGCCCTTGGGCTGCTCCCCTATTTTTTCAGGAGTGCCGTTGTAGAGCAGTTCCCCCCCGAGTTCTCCGGCTCCCGGCCCGAGATCCACCAGCCAGTCGGCATTCTGCATCATCTCGCTGTCATGTTCCACAACCATCACCGAATTCCCTTCGTCACGGAGCTTCTTGAGGGAATCGATAAGCTTGCGGTTATCCCTCTGGTGCAGGCCGATCGAAGGTTCGTCAAGAATGTAGAGCACATTCACCAGCTTCGAGCCTATCTGGGTGGCGAGCCTTATGCGCTGGCTCTCGCCGCCGCTCAGAGTGGCGGTGGCCCGGTCGAGAGACAAATAACCGAGACCCACTTCCTTGAGGAATCCGACCCTGTCGGAAAGCTCCTTCAGGATGTCGTTTGCTATGAGTTTCTGAGTTGCGGACAATTTATCCGGCAGCCCGGCAATCCAGTCGTGAAGGTCGTTGATGTCCATAGCCGACACCTGAGCTATGTCAAGCCCGGCTATCTTGAAGTTGAGAGCCTCTTTCTTCAGGCGGGTACCGTTACATACGGGGCAGACCGTCATGTCCATGAAGCTGTCTTTCTTTTCGAGCGTCTCTTCGCTCTCCTCTCCCGTAATGCGGGTGCGGGCAAGTACCCCTTCGAAGGTCACCATCTGGCCTGTGGAACCGCTGCCCACCCTGAACAGCTCCTGTGAGCCGTAGAGTATGGTTGAAAGGGCTTGCGGCGGGATATCCCTGATGGGGTCGCGTAGCGAGAAGTTGTATTTCTTTGCGATGGACTCGAGAATTTCAAAGGTGGAGTTGCTCCGAAGGCTGCCCAGCGACACTATGCCTCCCTGTGCAATCGACACTTTGTCGTCTGGAATGACTTTGGCCATGTCCAGCTGCACCACCACGCCGAGGCCGCTGCAATGAGGGCAGGCTCCCTGCGGGGAATTGAACGAGAAGGTATAGGGAGCGGGGAGCGGGAATGAAATCCCCGTGTCGGCGCAGATAAGATTCTTGCTGAGATACCTCAGACTGTCGTCGCTGTCCGGCCTGAGCAGCGCGAGCGAGCCCTTGCCCTGCGAAAGCGCCGTGACCACGGATGAGCGTATGCGCTTGCGGTCTTCCGGGCTGGGCACAAGTTTGTCGACCACCAGCTCGATGAAGTGCGTCTTGTATCTGTCAAGCGGCTCGACGTCCCGCAAAAAGCGGATTTCACCGTCAATGCGGACCTGGGAATAGCCTCGTTTGACAAGTTGTTCGAAAAGTTCTTTGTAATGTCCTTTGCGGCCTCTGACGACAGGTGCGAGCAGAAGGAGCTTCTGTCCGCCGTATTCGTCGATTATCAAATCGACAATCATGTCGTCGGTATATTTGACCATCTCCTTGCCGGTGGCGGGGGAATAGGCCGTTGAGGCACGGGCGTACAGCAGTCGGAAGAAGTCGTAGATTTCGGTCATCGTGCCTACCGTGGAGCGGGGGTTGCGGCCTGTGGTCTTCTGCTCTATGGCGATAATCGGGCTGAGCCCCCTCACGTCATCGACGTCCGGCCTCTCCATTATGCCCATGAACTGACGGGCATAGGGCGAGAGGGTGTCCATGTACCTGCGCTGGCCTTCGGCATATATGGTGTCGAAAGCAAGTGACGATTTGCCGCTGCCGGAAAGTCCGGTGACAACGACAAGCCTGTCCCTCGGAATCTTCAGGGATATATTCTTGAGGTTGTGCGACTTGGCTCCGGTTATCTCGATGAAATCCATGTCAGCGCATGAAAGGATTATGCTTCAATTCATCGGCGATTGTGGTCGATTCTCCGTGACCGGGGAACACTTCTGTCTGCGGGTCGAGCCTCTTGAGCTTTTCGAGCGAGTCGAACATGTCCTCCTCGGAGCTCTCTTCGAAATCTGTCCTGCCGATATTGTTCTGGAAAAGCGTGTCTCCGGTGAAAACCAGCTTCTCCTCCTCTTCGAGATAGCACACTCCGCCGGCGGTGTGGCCGGGAGTGGTGATGACCCTGAAGCTGAACCCGCCATAATCGAGCAGCTCGCCGTCAGAAACATAGCGGAATTCCACGCCGTCCATCGGCATATATTCCAGCCCGAAGAGCTGCGCATATGCAGGCAGCCGTGTCAACAGCCCGAGGTCTGCATAGTTCATCACAGCAGGGATATTCCATTTCAGAGCGAAATGAGCCACAGACAGCACATGGTCGAAATGCGCATGCGTAAGCAGCACGCACTCCGGCTTGAGGCCTGCAGTCTCTATGTATTCGTCCACCCTGGCTCTTTCATGGCCGTTCTGGCAGCCGGGATCGACTATCACGCAGCCCCCGTTTTCGGAAGAAAGCACATACATGCATTCTCTCAGGCTGTTGACGCAAAATGTCCTTATGTAACTCATTTTAAGCCTCCGATTTCGCAAAATTACGAAAAGAGTTTGTATTTTTGTGAACAGTCAAAACACAAACTCTTCTTGTCATGCATATCGCTATAGCCGGCAATATAGGCAGTGGGAAAACGACACTGACAAATCTTCTTGCCCGGCACTATCATTGGACTCCGAGGTTCGAACCCGTCGATTTTAACCCCTATCTTGCAGATTTCTACGAAGATATGGAAAGGTGGTCGTTCAATCTCCAGATATATTTTCTCAACAAGCGTTTCCGTGATATCGTAGAAATCAGCAAATGCAAGGAGGTGATCATCCAGGACCGTACGATTTACGAAGACGCCTGCATCTTCGCCCCCAACCTCCACGACATGGGGCTGATGTCAAGCAGGGACTTCGAAAATTATCAAGAGCTCTTCGAGCTTATGATATCGCTTGTCAGACCCCCTGACCTGCTCATCTATCTGCGCAGCAGCATTCCAAACATCGTCAACAACATTCACAAAAGAGGCCGCGAATATGAAAACAGCATACGCATCGACTATCTGACCGGACTTCACGACCGTTACGAAAAATGGGTAGGCGATTATTCCGACGGCAAACTGCTTATCGTGGATGTCGACCGTCTCCGCTTCGAGGAGAGCGTCGATGATTTCAATACTGTAACTGACATGATAGACGCCCAACTTCACGGGCTTTTCTGACCATGTACCTATAACTAAACCTCATGATTTCAAAAATCATCCTGATTCTGATTTATTGCTTTGCCCCGGCAGCAGTGCTTAGGCTTTGCAAAAAAGTTCCTTTTTTTGGCAAGATAGGTCCCATCCTCATCCTGTACATCTTCGGTGTGATTATCGGCAACCTGCCCTGGATCAACGAAGGCAACTACGGACTGAAAGACACCATCACCACCGTCCTTATCCCGCTCGCGCTGCCTATGATGCTGTTCGCCTGCTCGCTTACCCGCGACAGCCTCAAGGGCATAGTGCGCTCACTTGTCGCCGGACTTATCGCAATCATAGTGTCGATATTTCTCGGATACTGGTTTTTCGGCAGGCACATTGAAAATCAGGGGCCGGAAATCGCCGCCCTTGTTACCGGCTGTGAAACCGGAGGCACCATCAACATGGCGTCCCTTCAGGCCATGCTCGGTGTGTCCAGCGAGACTTTCGTGATGCTCAACAGCTACGACATGCTGGTCTGCTTCCTCTATTTCATCTTCCTGCTGAGTTTCGGCATCCGCTGGTTCAGGAAAATCCTGAAGAACAACAATGCTGATGCGGCAGAGGCAGCTGTGGACGAAAGCCAGATCAACCAGCAGGTAATCGAGAGCTCAAAGAACCCCTACAAGATTCTTTCGACAGCCAAGGGCTGGGGACAGGTATGGCGAATCCTGCTTACCGTCATCATTTGCGTAGGGCTGGCATTCGGGCTCACCAAGATTTTCCCGAAGGGCTGGTTCATGCCGGTATTTATCCTTGGCATCAGCACCTTCGCCCTGATAGCAGCCAATACCAAGCCCGTCAAGAAGCTGACCTTCAGCTACGACCTCGGCCTGTACCTCATATACGTCTTTTCGATAACCATAGCTTCGATGGCGGATGTCACCAAACTCAACATCAGGGAAGGCATCTATACATTCCTGTTCATGTTCTTCGTGATTTTCGTGTCGCTGCTGTTGCAGGTGATACTCTCGAAACTGTTCAAGGTCGATGCCGACATGATGGTGGCATCGTCAGTGGCGCTCATCAACTCTCCTCCTTTCGTACCGATCGTCGTGACCGCGATGAACAACAAAAAGGTGCTTGTGCCAGGCATTACTGTGGGCATCATTGGTTTCGCCCTCGGCAACTATCTGGGTTTCTTCATTTACAATCTGCTCATTTAAACGCATAGAAATATGAAAGCTTTTTCCGCAAGATTATTCGTTGTATTGATTCTTTCTACAGTTTTTAATATCGGCGGCTATGCTGCGGAAAGGCTGGATTCTCTTTTAGCCAACAGCACTGCGCGGCCCAAGATCGGCCTTGTGCTGAGCGGAGGTGGTGCCAAGGGTTCCGCGCACATCGGGGTGCTTAAGGTGCTCGAAGACATCGGCATCCATGTGGATTACATCACAGGTACCAGCATGGGCTCCATCATGGGCGGTATGTACGCATTGGGCTATAACGCCGCTGACCTGGACACCATCATCCGTGGTATGGACTGGTCCATCTACATGAGCAACACCGTCAGGCGCAGCGAGCTGTCGACCCAGAGGAAAGCGGACAATGCCCGCTTTCTGCTTGACATTCCATTCAGCACCGGAGTAGGCCTGCTGGACAACCTTGACAGCCATAAGGATGGCAATGGATCGGGTATCCCTGATTTCACTACGAGCCTTCCTGCCGGAGTAATCAACGGAGAAAACGTTCTCAACCTGTTCAGCGGCCTGAGTGTGGGATATCAGGACTCAATAGACTTCGCGAAGCTTCCCATTCCTTTCGCCTGCGTTGCAGTAGACCTCATATCCAACGAGGAGGTAGTTCTCAGCAGCGGCAGACTGGCCACTGCAATCAGGGCGTCCATGGCGATTCCCGGCGTATTCGCACCCGTCAACATGGGCGACATGACCTTGATTGACGGAGGATTCAGGAATAATTTCCCTACGGACGTCTGCAAGGCGATGGGGGCAGACATCATCATCGGAGTGGACGTCAGCGACAAAGGGGTGCACGAAGCCAGCAACACCAGGTCTTTGCCGCAGATATTCCAACAGTTCCTGAACATTTCCACCGACAAGTCCCATGCAGAGCATTCCGAGATGTGCGATGTGCTCATCGCCCCCGACATCAGTGGATACGGAGCGCTCAGTTTTGACTCGGCCGCTATAGACACCCTTATAGAAAGAGGCCAGAATGCGGCTCTTGCCCACATGCCCGAGCTGCTCGCCATAAAGCAGGCGCTTGACAAATTCGCCCCTGACAAAGCTCGCGAAGACATTCCGAAGGCGATTAACATGTACAAGACTTCTTTTGAAATCTCCGAAGTACAGATCAACGGAGTCAGCGACCGGGACGAGAGATGGCTTTTGCTCAAGACAAGGCTGAAAGGCAAGACTTCGGTCACCGGAGAAGACATAGACAGAGCCCTGTCCATTTTCAGTGGCATCGGCGTCTATTCAGGCATAACCCACCATCTCGAGAAGGACGGCGACAAGTACAGGCTCGTATTCGACCTCAACAAGAGGCCGCCTCACAAGCTTGGGGTCGGCATCAGATATGACTCGGACGAAGCGGCCGTCATACTTGCCGAAGTCAGGCTCAATGCCCACAGGATGAATGCCTTCAGATTCAACATGACGGGCACTCTCGGGTTCTATCCTAAATTCGAGGCTCAGCTGCTTTACGTGCCGTATTATTTCCCCAGCGTGGGAGTCAGCTACTCATACAAGAATCTCGGGCTTGAATATACCGTTCCGATAGGAAGCCATTTCCCGGACTTTGAAGGCTACAGAAGGATGCAGTCCGAGTTTTTCATCAGGGAGACATATTCGAAATACTTTACTGCCGACCTTGGAGTCCGCTACAGCAGATACAAGCTATATCAAAGTTCCACTGAATTCCTTGATGATGTCCTTCGGGAGCCGCAAAACCACATTCTGGAACTCCGGGGCAATCTTGAATACGACATTCTCGACCATGCCTACTATCCAACCAGGGGCATAAAGACAAATCTGTCTCTCAAATACGTCTTAAAACAGGATATTTATGATGCAGGCGGAAGC
>Ga0265299_10002415_pt1 | contig 19320 bp, 7 predicted proteins | sample AusTroGonzalo_MG_4_FD_193485 | JGI IMG/M metagenome (GOLD analysis project Ga0265299, IMG submission 193485) | Bovine rumen microbial communities from tropical cattle in Woodstock, Queensland, Australia - Gonzalo_02 | ecosystem: Host-associated > Mammals > Digestive system > Stomach > Rumen ... | reverse complement strand
TGATAGCCTCTTCGTCATCACCGCAACCATTGTGAGCCACTCTCTTAATAGAGTGAGTCGTTACATAGTCGTATGTCAAAGCAGTGGTGGAAGGAACTTCCTCGTACGTGCCGGCATCAGACTTGTAGAGAGCCAGCCAAGTGGTGTTACCACTACTGTAATCGTAAGAAGCGAATCGAGGAGAATCATAATTATACTTCAGATAACGGCCAAGAGAAGAATTATACAATCTCACATTGCTACCGTAGAATGTAACGGCCCACTTAGCATTGGCAGCCGTATTATTATCAAGGAGCTGAACCGTATTAGAACCCGAAGGACTTGCGCCTACATACTTATCAATAGAAGCATTGTAAATAGAATAGGTATTGTCACTGTTCTTAACCAGTTGCCAAACCATATTGTCAGCAGGAGAAGTGAAGTAAGCATATGTTTGACCTAATGCATTACTTGAAGAGCTAACATAAGTATTGACCATAGCTTTCGTACCATCAGCATTGGTAATCACATAGTCACCTGTGGTAACGTCTGCAAGAGTCGTAACCTTGTTATAAGTACCCGTACCGGTAGCAGCCATCCACTTCAACGTGCCAGGATCCACATCGTTCCAGGTCACAGCGTAGCCGGCTTCGTAATCAGCGAGCGTCTTGTTCTCGTCTTCGCAGAACGGAGCAACGGTCGGAGTAGCCGTGAACTCAGGAGCAGCAATCAAGGTGATGTTGTAGGTCACCACACTATCACAACCGGTGAGGACACTGGTGTAAGTTCTGACCACAGTAGTAGTGTAAGGATAGGTTTCAGAAGCAGGCTTCGTAATGTTGGTAGTAGAACCGTCAGGGTTATTGATAATGCAAGTACCGTCACAAGCCACCATCGGAACCGTGACATGAGCAATACGCTTGAAGGTCACAGGCAGAGAAGCGATCGGGGAAGGACAACCATACTTGCTGTTGGCACGAACACAGAAGGTCACATTATCTGTTGCAACAGTGTCACCCTTGATGTAGAAATCGGCGAAACCGGTACCAGCAATGAAGATGGGCAATGTCCACTCAATAGAAGTGGTATCAAGTTCGTGAGTGGAGACGAGCTCAATATGCAGTTCCTGATTCTCACAGAAAGGATTGGTGTGCTCAATGTCAGCAACAACACCATTGATCTTGAAGCTGAGAGCCGGGTTCGGGTGGATAGCCACATTCACTGTCTTACTGTAATTACAACCAGTAGCCGTATTGGTAGCCGTGAAGATATAGTCGCAACCATTTACCACATAGTGGTCGGTCTGGACATCGATGCAAGAAGTGTTAGAGGTGCTCGGATCAGCGCAAGGAGCATACCAAGCGTAAGTATAAACATTGGTAGGATTACAGGTGTCGTTAACCGTAGCGCAGAGTTGGATACCGGCTTCACCATAGCAGTAATCGAATTGAGTACCGCAGGTCGGATTGACAGGATCCACATTGTCACAAATCGTGATCTCAGGAGCGCAGCTGTCTGTCGGGTTAACGGGAACAGCCTTGAAAGCCACACAAGCCATCGTGGTGTCCTTCACGTAAATCGTGTAGTTACCATCCTTCAGACCCGTGAAGACAGGGTTGCTGGTGTAGTTCACACCGTCAATGCTGTATTGGAAGACGGGATCAGGATTCGTGCTGGTCGGATTGACAACGGTGATAGTACCATTACCAACAGGAGAAGTACCGCAGATGTAGTTCGGAGTGGTCGTGTAGTCGAAATCAACCGTGTAGAAGTCGTTCTCAACGGTGATATAACCATCAACCGTACAACCGGTAATCGTATCAACAGCCACAACGTGGTATCTCTTAGCAGCAAGCCAGTACTTGGTGTTGGTCAACGGGAGCTCGTAAGGAACTTCCATGTTGACATCAGCTTCATCGTAGAAATAGTATTCGAAGAAGTGGTTACCAGGAACATTATCAGTGGTCGGAACAACAACCGTCACAGTACCGTCACCGGGTTTCTCGAACGTCGGAGCGCACATGTGGTTCGGCGTGGAATCGAGCTGCATAGCAGGCAATTGATATTGCTCAACCTCAACAGTACCAGTCTTAGAACAACCATATTGGGTCTTAGCAGTCCAGTTGTAAGTACCGCTGGCCACGTTGTTGAAGGTAACTTGATTAAGAGTAGTGGTAGAATCCTTCTCGAATGTACCTTTCTGAATCTTGTAGTAAGCGATATGAGCATTGCCATACGTGCTAACATTCATCGTAGATGCATTGGTGGTCTTCAGCGTGATAGCACCGAGATCCTTCACACAAGAAGGATTCATCGTAGAAGTGGCAGTGATATTAGGAAGAACTGTGGATTTCGTCACAGTAACTCCTAATGTAGCACGGCAATAGTTATTACCAATAGCCTCAATCATATAATCATTGTCATAGAGAGAACTCCAAGAATGTTGATTGGTTCTATAAGTAATAGTGTCGTACGTCATAAAAGCAATTTTCTTAAGCAATCCTAAGGAACGGAAATTAGAGTAGTTAGTCACAGTAATGGAACCGTCGGCGGTATCAACAGCACAATAATGGTTAGGAGTCTTAGAAGTGCTGATGGTCGGAGTAGTTGTGCTGGTACCAACCGTAACTGCCTTAGGAGTAAGAGTAGAACATCCAGTAGCAGGATTATAAGCCGTGATATAATAAGTAGCAGGAGCAAGGTTCTTGATGGGGTTATTCGTAGAAGTGAGCGTAACACCATCCAATAACGTGTCATTAGATGAAGTATAAACCGTGTACTTCAAACTGGTACTTGAGGTAATCTTAATTTGACCGTTGAAGACATTCTCCGGGTTATTGTTATAAGAAGTATTGGCACAATTCGAGTTTGCCGTGACATTAGTGGTAACGGTAGGTCTCGGAGCATTGTCAATCAAAGTAAATGTCGTATCCTTTTCGCACTTCGTGGAATTTTGGATAGAATGGATCAAATATTTACCAACAGAAAGGTTATTGTAAGAGGTAGCGGTACCCACGAGGTCACCAAGGACATTACCATCGTAATGATAGAGTTGGTAGGTGAAACCAGCAACGGCGTTGATATTCAGGATACCGTTGTCGTTCGTACAAACCGTCACATCGGTAGTGTTGAACGTCGGAGCGGCAGGAGCAGCGCTTGCTTCGTCGATGAAGACGACATGCGTTCTCTCACAACCATCGGTGGTGTAAACAGTCAGATTATAGTAACCAGGACGCAAAGAGTCGAAAACGATCGTGGTCCAATCGGTCGGCATGTGAGCCGGGACGTCGGAAATCTTCGTTTGCGGGTTGCCATAGACTTGGTGCTCGAGGGTATAAGCATAACCGCGAGGAGCAGTGTCAACAGCAAGAGCGCCATTGTAACGCACGCAGAGGGTGTTCGGCCAAGTACGGACGTAAGGATCAGCACCTTGGAAGTAAACCGTCAGGTTAGCCGTAGTAGAAGCGGTACAATTCAAAGCATCCTCAACACTTACTCTATAGGTATAAGTACCGGGTTCCATAGCACCTTGTGCATGATAGACAGCATTGTGGTTATTGGTCAAAGTGGTAGAAGAACCAACGAGTGACCAAGTATAGTCAACTGAACCGAAAGCATTCTCGACAGTAGCGGTATAATCAACACCGACATTCTCGATTTCAGCCTGGCAGTCAGCAGCCGTGGTAGGATTGATGGAAACGGTGAGAACATCCGCAGGTTTCAAGACATTTACATTCAAAGTAGCCGTCTTGCCACAAGGATTCTTAATCGTGATCGTGACAACTTTAGTATCTTCGGTGAAGATAGTGCCAGCGACTGGGCTTTGAGAATACCAGTCAGTACGCTCGATAGTGGCGAAAGCATCAGAATATTTCAGTTGTGAGAAGGTATAGCAGTCATCATCAACGATGCTTGCGTCAATCAACGGTTTGAAGTCAGGAATTCTGAACACACAACCAGCCATCTTCTCAACGGTCGTGTCGGGAAGATTGGTGACTTGCGGGCCTTGAGCCTTAACCTCGATGGTGTCAGTCACAGAACCCACACAACCGCGGTCGTCAACAACCGTAACGGTCGGATAGTAGAGGGTGTCGCACCATTCAGGAACGATAGTAACCCAAGTGCGGGAAGAGTCAGACATGACATTCACACTCTCACCCGTCCAGGTGTAAGCGTGAGGAGCAATCGTTTGACCGGCAACAGGGTTAACGATTTGAGCCTCGACGGTCAAGTTACCGTAGGTCGGGCAGTAAGGCTCGGTCTGGCCATTCAGGACGATGTGGTTGATGGTCATCACAGGCAGAGCGCGGACATTCAACGTGACAGGCTCGGAAACGGCGGTACAACCGTTACGATCCGTAACCGTGATCACGAAGGTGTAGTCACCAGCTTCAGGGAAGAGGATTTGAGTCTCAGTAGCATTGGCGGCGGTGAAAGTCACCGTTCTGCCATTAACCTCGCTCCAAGCATAGGTATAAGGAACGAACGGACCCATGATGGTATCGTCAGCGATGAAAGCAGGATCGAAGGTCAAAGTAGCCGTATCGCCAAAGCATTGGTTGCCAGTGCTGGTGATACCGTTCGGTTTGATAGAGAGCTTCTCAGGACGATCGAGGTAGATAATCAAACCCTTGGTGGAGTTACCGCACTTGTCAGTGATGGTAGCCTCGACGGTGAGGTGGTTCTTTTCGCGGAAGATATTGGTGGCACCAATCGGTGACTCAGTGATGTTCTCCCAATTGAAGACGAGCGTGCTCATCAGGTAAGCGCTGTCAGTACAATCGTCATGGACGAACGGAGCCACAGCATTCACGAATTCCATGCTGTCAGGAGAGTTGAAGGTGCAGTTGCCGCCTTCGACAGGGAACAAGCGAACATACGGGAAAGAACCGTCAGCCTTCGCAAAGCTCGGAGCAGTAGAGTCACGAGCGATGAAGGTGTGGGTGAAGGTAGCGGTGTTGTTGCACTTGTCAGTGAACGTATAAACTCTGACAACCGTGTCCTCACAGTCGCCAGCATAGTGATATTCAGCAGTCTTGGCAACCGTCACGAACGGCAGGCCGCAGTTATCATAATCGGGATCAGCGATAGCATCGTCATGAACATTGATGCCGGCGGCGGTGAAAGCAGCCACATTGTTGGCGAAGGTGTAGGAGTTGGTGCTGTTCACCTTACAACCCTTCACGCGGGTCGTCATGGCGTTGGGAGTCACGACAGGAGCGATGGTATCGTTGGTCTTGTAGGTGAAAGTCACCGTGTCGGATTTACAACCATTGCCGTCCACCACGTATGCTTGGGTCGTGTAAACCTTACCGCAAGGATCCGTAATATTCGTCTGGTTGTAAGCGGTCTGGTTCTTAGCATTAGTAGTGTTGATGCTCTCAACGAAGAATTTAATATTATTACGGTTATTAGTAACCGTTCTTGCTGATTTGCTGATATTTTCAGGATTAGTATTCAGGTTATCGTTGGTAGCATACATGGAAGCACCGTCCTTGCTCATGGATTTAAATTGGACACCAGAGACATAGGAAGAAGATAAATCTTGAACAACAACAACCAAATTCTTGGAGCCATCGTAGGTATATGGGGTGGTAAACGGAACCTCCAACCACTCCTGAAGAGCTTTGCGGCAATCAAGATTACCTTCATAAACCAGTTGCATACCTTCGGTACACCACTCCTTACCATAAGTAGCATTCGTGCTGAAATGATCTTCATCAGAAAGGGCAAGATAAACCTTCACATTTCTCACATATCCAGCATTTGTACCAGCAGTTGCATTTTGGAAAGCTATCTTGCTGATTTCACCCGTGGCACCGATTTCGGAAGGGGTGAAAATTTGTTGGGTATAGGAACGCTTATTGTAAGAATAGAGCGGGAGATAGCTATAATTGTTCGTACCCGTTCCAACAAGCTTTTCCTGAGCGCCGGTAGCGGGAACTCTCGCACCATTGAGGAGAACTTCCGTCACATCGCCCATCCATTTATAGATGTAGGGGGGCTCCGTCAGGTCAGGGTTGTTCTTGATGCTCACTTTCATTTCCACCTCGCTGCCCGGGCAATAGACGTCCTTAATCACAGACGCTTGCAATTCGGGAGTCTGGTGAATCGTCACTGCAACGTAGTCGAACTTCGGGGACTCGCAACCTTCCTGATCATCGTAGGCAGTCGCGAAGAAATAAATGACCGTGTCCTTATTCGTAGAAGGCATGTAGTCAGCCAAGTTCACGGATAAGTTCTTGCCGGTGAACAAGAGGGTGTTCTTGTTCAGGTCGCTGGTGTTGCGACGGCTATAGGGAGGCAGTAGCCACTGATAGTTCAGTCCGCCATCATTACCTGTCATCTTGGTGTACCATTTCACCGTCTTGCCGCAAGTGTCTTGCAGATTAGCGGTGAGAGCCAGGGTGGCACCCGTGAGGGCCTCACGGCAGAAGTCCACCAAAGCGGGGGTAGCAATCGTAGGAGCAAGCATTTCCTTATACACTACCGTGAAGGAAGCTTGCGGGCCGACACAATCCAAAGTGTCGTCGTAGGTGTTCACTTGACGGACCGTGTAGGTATAGACGGTGTCGCCATTAGCGTTTACAACGCGGGAGTAGTAGGATGGAGTGGTGTTCCAAGTGTACTTGGTGCCAACCTTGTAGTACCATTGCAGTTCGTAAGAGCTTTGCGTATCGTTAAGGCCAACATTGTCAACCGTGACCAAAGAAAGCACATTGGCCAGGGTCTCGCATCTGCAGAGGGTGTCGTTTTTCACCGTCACAACGGGAGTGTGGCGTACGAAGAAGTCAACATTGTAGAGGCTGTCGGTTTCGAAGAATTCGCAACCAGCCGTGCCTTTCATTTCGCCAAAGACAATCATCGTGTCATAGCTGACATTAGGATATACACCGTTGACCGGTGCATTGAAAGTATAGTTCGGGCGACCGAAGTCCCAAGAAACATTTTCGCAAACAGCTTTCTCCAAATCGCGGAGAACAGGGAAAGAAATCGTATCGGAAGCGAGGATCTCGCCGCAGCAGGATTGGTGACCGCCGATGAAGTCGGTGGTTTCATTATCATTCCAAGTGAGGTTGTTCCAGGCGGTGCCGCCGACGCGCTCACGGATACTCATCACGAGTGTGTAGTTACCGGGTTGCAGCCATTTGATCTGCACATAGTTGTCAGTCTGTTGGAGGAAGTCAGCGTAGAAATAGTCCAACGCCTCAGTGTAGATGGAGAAAAGTCCCTGAGCCGGCACCATCTGGCCGAGCTGGGTCAGCACGCTATTGGGGGTGCCTTGGTTGACTTGCAGGGCGCCCGGATAGTTGGTCGGGGTCGTGCAGGTCATGCCGCTGAAGATGTCAGCAGCAGGAACCGGGGTACAGGTGCCGAAGCCGTCAATCACGCGGCCGCCGAGCCAATGGATGGACTGGCATTCGCCGTTGACGTTCAGCTTCCGATAGAGCGTGTAGATGCTGAACTCCACGTAGTCGGACAGGTTGTCGTTGACGAGTTGACCATCGCGGTACAGTTGCCAGTCGATGGAAAGTTTCGTCTTGTCTGCCCAGCCGCACAAGTTCAACTTGTACAACTCCGTCACTCCGACGTTGGCATTGCCGACGTAGTTGCCGGTAAGCGGGTTGAAGTACGCGTTACCGAGCGTGTGCGTCAGCGGTAATTTGCCGTCGTTGTTGGGCGAGTAGTTAGCTACTCCAAAGATGGTGTCTGGTTGCATGTTCTCAATCCAGAACCCTCCTTGCGCCTTCGTGCTGAAGCTCAAGAGCCCCAGCAGAATGCTTAGAAAGCAAATTGATAATAGTTTTTTCATACTGTTTTTGTTTAATTTGTAACTTATATTATTTATTTTTCTCTTCTTTGTTTACGTTTTTAGCCTTTAAGTCAACACTATACATTACTTTACATTATACATAATTTTTAACCTGCAAAAATACATTTTTTTTTCATTGTTTGTCTTTTCGCGGTATTTTTTTTCAAAATTTTCGATTTTTAATATAACAACCTGATATTCAGTAGTTTACATACACGGAATTAGTTTCTATTTTTTATCAACACGTTATTAACACTCTTATCTCGTTAATTCTTTATACGAAAACCCCGCTGGCAGGTTACATTTCAGCGGTTACGGTTAAGGGTTAAGGGTTAACGTTGAGAAAAGGAAATATCCATATCATTATAATAGGGGTGCCCGAAGGGCGGGATAGTAACATAGACAACGACAGCGGGGCATGCCACGCTGTCGTAATAAATATTATTATTGTATATATATTATAATTACCGTATGATCTTGAACTCGGTGCGGCGGTTGGCGGCGCGGCCCTCCTCCGTGGTGTTGTCGGCAATGGGCACCCGCTTCCCGTATCCCTTGTACCGCAGACGGTCGGCGGGGATCCCCTTCCCTACCAAGTAGTCATAGACAGCTTTTGCGCGGTTCTCGGAAAGCCGGTCGTTGTATTCATCCGAACCTTGGTCGTCCGTGTGCCCGCCGATCTCGATGCGGATAGTGTTGGTGCGAAGATAGTCGGCCAGCTTGTCCAACTCCACATACGACTCGGGCTTCAGCTCCGCACGGTCGAAGTCGAAGAAGACATTCTTGAGCGTCACCACCGTACCCACATCCGTGGGCTGCAAGGCGATGTCCTTCAAGTAGGGGGAAAGTTCATTATAGTTCCGCTCTATCTGGAAATTCTCGGAATAGAAAGGGTAATCCGGATGCGACACATTGAGCAGGACGTTGCCACCCGTATGGATGCAGGCCAGATACCCGCCGGTCTGCGCATCCGAAGTGGTGGAGGTCAACAGCTGCTTCGTGTTCAGGTCGATCATCTCGATATGCGCGGCAAGAGGGTCGCCCGTGAAAGCATCATGCACCCGTCCTTTGATATAGGTCACGGGGTTCGGACGCAAACCGTCGTCCAGCACGAAGCTGTAAAGATCCAGTCCGCCATAGCCGCCATCCTTGTCGGAGGAGATATAGGCCATGGTGCCGGCGGCATTGATGAAGATGTTGATTTCGTCGGCAGGGGAATTGATGGGATACCCCATGTTCTGGGGCTCGCTCCACGAGCCATCGGGTTGGAGGGTGGCGTAGTAGAGGTCGTATCCGCCCATGCCCGTGCGACCGTTGGAGGCGAAGTAGAGCGTGCGGCCGTCGCTGTGGATGAACGGCGCGGCATCATCGCCCGGAGTGTTGATGGCGGGACCGAGGTTCTCGGGAATAGAGAACTCGCCTTCGGCTGTCATCGTGGTCTTCCAAATGTCCATACCGCCGAATCCACCCGAACGGGAGGAAGCAAAATAGATGGTCATACCGTCGGCGGCCATCGTGGGTTGGCTCTCCCAGGAGCCCGTGTTCACCGGTGCCCCGAAGTTACGGGGCCGCGACCAACGCTCTCCCATGCGCTTGGCCCAGTAGAGGTCACAACTGCCCATCCCGAAATCCGCATCGCACATCGTGTAAAGCAAGTACTTGCCGTCAGGCGAAACACATTGCGCACCTTCATTGTATCCGGTCTTCACAGGCGCACCCAACGCTTCACGCGGAATCCACACCCCATCGACCTGACGACTGGCGTACAAATCCTCCTCGTTAAGGCAAAAGGCGCAAACGGTATTCTTGTCGCGAGGGCGCTTGACGGTGAAAATGATCCGCTCGTCATCAGCGGTAAGGGCCGCCAGATACTCATCCCATTCTGAATTTATGCCAGAACCGAGGTTCACCAGCTCATAACGGCGCGGATGTCGCATCGCCTCGATGGCAAACTTGCAATTAGCGATCGTCTTCTGCGCGTCAGGATGAACATCCGAATACTGTATCCCCTTCTGGAGGAAGAGTTGCAACGTATGAAGCGCATACTCGTATGCCCCGCACTTTGCCCCTTCATTGCCCGCGATGTAATAGAGCATCGGGTCGGGATCGCCAATCAGGTCAATGGCGCGCTGATAGCAGACCATCGCCGAATCGGACACCAACTTGAAGTTGTAGATATCGCCCTTCATGATGTAAATGTCGGGATAGTTGGGGTCCTTAGACTGCGCCTGGTTGAGATACCCCATCGCCTTGTCGAAGTCATTGGCCTGCAAACACTGTTTGGCCTTTTCGCACAATGCCACCGCCTTGGAGGGTCTCTGCGCGAACAATTCCACCGGCAATAACGCCATCACAATGCACATTAATATAATATATACTATTTTTAATTTATCGCACATACGGTTCCCTCATTCATAATTCATAATTCATAATTCATAATTCATAATTCATAATTCATAATTCATAATTCGTCATTTCATTCCTCATTTGACTCAGGGCTCGCTATCGCTCACCCCGGGCTGACATATCTTGCCCTTTCAGGGCTGCTTAAGGAATAATTTTTTCGATAAAACTGCTAACTACTAACTGCTTGGCTTTCTCCCAATAGACATCCATTTCGGCAAGGGACATGTCGGTGAGTTGACGTCCGTCGGCTTTCACCATCTGTTCGAGAAGTTGGAAGCGACGCATGAACTTGCGGTTGGTCTTTTCGAGGGCATCTTCCGGATGGACGTTGATGAAACGGGAGTAGTTGATGATGGCGAACAGCACGTCACCCAACTCCTCTTCGATGTGATCTTGGTCGGGTTTAGGATTCTCAACCTCGGCTTTCAGTTCGCCGAGCTCCTCCTGCACCTTGTCCCAGACTTGGTCGCGGTTGTCCCAGTCAAAGCCGACCCCGCTCACCTTGTCCTGGATGCGGTAGGCCTTGGTAACCGCAGGCATTCCAGAAGGAATACCGCCCAACACGGAGCGGTTCCCCTCGGTCTGCAGTTTGATCTTTTCCCAATTCTCATGCACCTGGTTGGCTGAATCAGCCTTGACTTCGCCATAGATGTGCGGATGCCTGCGTATCAACTTATCACACAATTGGTTAAGGACATCCTTTACGTCAAATAGTTGTTGTTCGGAAGCAACTTTGGAGTAGAAAACGATATGCAACATCAGGTCGCCGAGCTCCTTGCACATATCCTTATAATCCTTGTTCATAATCGCATCTGCCAGCTCGAACGTTTCCTCAACGGTTAGATTGCGTAACGAGTCGAAAGTTTGCTCCCGGTCCCAGGGACACTTCTCCCGTAACTCGTCCATGATTTCCAGCAAATGCCGAAATCCGGCAAGTGCCTCTGCGTATTTATCGGGTTGATTCATTCTTTACATTTATTACGGTTTCGTCCATTGTAGAGACGCAAAATTTTGCGTCTCTACAGATCGGACCATTCGGTTATGCAACGTTAATACGCCCGGGCAAACAACACTCTCTCATGCGACGGTTTCCCCGTCAGGATGCACTTGCCCTCCTCCTGCGGATTGTTGAACGGGATACAACGGATGGTCGCCTTGCAAAGATCCTTGATCTTCTCTTCGGTTTCCGGCGTGCCGTCCCAGTGCGCATAAACAAAACCGGGCTTGTTGTCAAGCAAATCGACAAATTCATCCCAAGTGTCGGCCTTGTAGGTATGCTCTTCGCGGAATTTCAAGGCTTTGTTGAACAAATTCTGCTGGATTTCATCCAAAAGTTGCTGGATATGCTCAACCAGCGTATCGAAGGAGACGTTGTATTTCTCCATGGTGTCGCGACGGGCGACCTCAGCCTCATTGTTTTCCATATCCTTGGGTCCGATGGCCACACGAACGGGCACACCCTTGAGTTCGTACTCGTTGAACTTCCAGCCGGAACGTTTGGTGTCGTCGTTGTCGAACTTGACGGAAATGCCGAGGGCTTTCAGCTTCTCCACCAGCGTATCTACCTTTGCGGCAATCTGTTCACGCTGTTCATCCGTCTTATAGATCGGGACGATGACCACTTGGATGGGTGCGAGCACCGGCGGGAGCACCAAGCCGTTGTCATCGGAGTGGGTCATGATGAGGGCACCGATAAGTCGGGTGGAAACGCCCCATGAGGTGGCCCACACGTATTCCTGCTCGTTCTTCTGGTTGAGGAACTTCACGTCGAAGGCCTTGGCGAAGTTCTGTCCGAGGAAGTGTGAGGTTCCCGCCTGAAGTGCCTTGCCGTCCTGCATGAGAGCCTCGATGCAATAGGTGTCGAGCGCACCGCCAAAACGTTCATTCGGGGATTTCACACCCATGATAACCGGGATTGCCATGTGTTTTTCAGCAAAATCAGCATAAACATGGATCATTTTATCCGTTTCTTCCAAGGCTTCCTCGCGGGTGGCGTGTGCGGTGTGACCCTCTTGCCACAGGAACTCGGCAGTGCGAAGGAAGAGGCGGGTACGCATCTCCCAGCGGACCACATTGGCCCATTGGTTGCACAAAATCGGCAGGTCTCGATAGGATTGAATCCAATTCTTATACGTATCCCAGATAATCGTCTCGGAGGTGGGACGCACAATCAGCTCTTCCTCCAACTTGGCCTCAGGATCAACCACAACACCCCCACCGTTAGGATCGTTTTTCAGACGATAGTGGGTGACAACCGCACACTCCTTGGCAAATCCTTCCACATGGCTGGCCTCACGGCTGAAGAAAGATTTCGGGATAAAAATCGGAAAATAGGCATTGGAATGGCCTGTATCTTTAAACATCTGATCCAATTGACGCTGCATTTTCTCCCAAATCGCATACCCGTACGGCTTTATCACCATACATCCGCGCACGGAAGAATTCTCTGCCAAATCCGCCTTCTTCACGATGTCATTATACCACTGTGAATAATTCTCTTCTCTTGAACAAAAATTTTTAGCCATAAAAAACGTATATTAATTAACTTTTTAGTACTTTTGCCGTCTATTTGAAAATTAAGGTGCAAAAATAAAAAAATAAGAGATAAGGAGGACACTATGAAAAAACAAATTTTAATCGTGGTAAGCGTTATAACTTGCTTGTTAGCAGCTTGTTCGACTTCGAATTTCGCTTATTACGACGACATCTACTCGTCATCAAGCGAAAAAAGTGCCCAAACAAAGAGTCAAGCAACGCCACAAACGGCGACTGCACCCACCGCAGCAAAGCCCACCGTGGAAGCCGACTCCATCATTTACGAAACGGACGAGAACGGGAATCTGCTGCGTACGCTGACCTATTATCCGGGCAGCACGGAGCCGGTCATCACCACTTACATGGAGGTGGTGGACGAAACGTCTGCACCCTCTTCTACATCAGGCGGTTCCTCGTATGATCCCGACGATTACTACGATTACTGCTACAGCTCCCGTATCCGAAGATTTCACAACAATTATTATACCGGCTGGGACTATTACGACCCCTACTTCACCAACCTGTATTGGTACGACTACTATCCAGCCAGCTGGGGTATAAGCATTTACTTGGGCTACAACTGGTGCTGGCCGTCCTATTACTACCGCCCCTACTACTACTCCCCGTACTGGTATAGCTACGGTTTCAACTACGGTTGGGGCTGGTACGGTCCTGGCTGCTATGCTTGGGAGCCTTACGGACCTGGTCCTCACGGACCTCACCCCTACATGCCTGCCGACTATTATCACAATCACCACGACCACAACAACAGTTATTACTACGGTCACCGCAACAATATCGGGCCGTCAGTAGGCAACCCGGGAGGTGGTCGCGGCGAGCGTCCTGACGGCTACGATGGAACTTCCGGTATAGCAGGCGGTTACGGAAACGGAGAGACCAACAATCACTACTCCGTAAACTCCTCTTCGGCATCCTTCAACCAACGTTACGATCAAATGGCAGGGACTACGGGCACTGGGAGCTCCTTCAACAACAGCGGCAACAGCAGTAGCCCCACTTCCGCTCCTCAAAATGGCAAAGTCGTCACAGGGCCCCGCACTGACGTGAATTCGGCAGTTTCCAACAAACCGGCCAACTTGGATGCAAGACCCGCCTATCCTAACACGACATCCCAACCCGCCAACGTCAACATCAAGACGGATGCCGCAACTGCATCTTCCTCCAGAACAGATGTTTCTGCCTCCTCAACCACGACTCGCCCGACCACCACGACCACGACAGTCAGACCCGCCAACACTTCTTCTGCACAAACTCCCAAAACCGTGACGCGCACCGTGGTAACGCCTTCCAGCACCACGGCCCGTCCTTCCAACACCACCGCAAGACCCTCTACCACAACAAGTTCGAGAACTGTAACGACCACAAGACCGGCCTCTTCTTCCCCCTCTTACAGCACGCCGTCCAGCAGCAGCCGTCCAAGCCAAACGGCCCCTTCGAGCAGCAGTCGCTCCAACTATTCGACCCCTTCGAACAGCAGCCGTTCCAACTATTCGGCACCTTCGAGCAGCAACCGGCCGAGCCAAACGACGCCTTCAAGCAGCAGTCGCTCCAGCTACTCGTCACCGTCCAGCAGCAGCCGCTCTTTCAGCTCCCCGTCCAGTAGCCGTTCCAGCTTTAGTGGCTCTTCTCACAGCAGTTCCGGTTCTTCGCGCAGCAGTTCATCCGGTTCGTCCCATAGCGGCGGCAGAAGATAGTTCGACTAAGAATTATGAATTAAGAATTAAGAATTAGGAATTACGTTATTTTCAAAAGGGCGGAAAGCTCGAAATATTTCAACCTTGGGCAACCGTGTGTGTCCTTGGACAAAAAAACAAAAGTAATGAAAAAGATAGCAACTTTCATCATCGTAATTATGAGTGTTTTTGGCATAGCCAACGCCCAAGGGGATTATGAGGCTTTCCTGTTCTCACAAGCCGATTATTGGGGCACCGCACGATTCATGGGTGCCGGCGGCGCCTTCGGCGTAACAGGCGGCGATTTCTCCGCATTGAGCACAAACCCCGCCTCCATCGGCCTCTACAAACGGCACGAGGTCTCGTTCACCCCCATGGCGCTCAATTTCATCTACACCGATTCCTACTATTACGACAATAAAAATTCCACACAGAAGTTCAAATATACCGTTCCCCAAGTCGGTATCGTATTGGCAAAAGGCATCCGCCAGGAAAACGGGTGGAAGAACTGGCAGTTTGGATTCGGATATAACCGTATCATGGACTTCAACAACTCCTACCGCCTCAACGCGCAGGTACACAACACCCTGATGAACACGGTGGTCGATCACGTCAACGGCATCAACTACAACAATCTTTCGGGTGACGGCAGATTGGCGTGGAACAACTGGCTGATTGACACCATTCCCGGAATGACAGACCAATATTACAGCTGTTTCAGCGACAAGGACATCGATCAAAGGGCTACGGTGGTCCGCAGCGGTTCCATTGACGAGATGATATTCAGCTTCGGTGGAAACTTCAACGACAAGCTGTATTTCGGCGCCACACTCGGTTTCCCGTTCCTCAGTTTCAAGGAAACCACCACCTATACGGAAACGCCCGCCATGGAAGACAACATTAGCGGCATCAACGATTACACGTTGCAATCCGAACAGCGGAATTCGGGTACTGGCGTAAACTTGAAACTGGGTGTCATCTACCAACCTGTTGATTTTGTGCGTGTTGGCGTGGCTTTCCACACGCCCACCTACTATTGGAGAGTCAAGGACAACTTCTACAGATCCCTCGTTGCGCACTACTCCAGTGGCAAGACCAACGAGGATCTTTATGAGAACTACAACACGTTCACGCTCACCACTCCGCTGAAATTCAACTTGGGGGCTTCCTTCATCATCGCAAAACGCGCCTTCGTATCTGCCGAGTATGAATTCCAAGATTACGGCATGGCCACCTTATACGATGACAGATACGACTATGTGAAGGAGAATGAAGCCACCCGCGACAAATACGGTATCGCCCACAACATCCGCGTGGGTGGTGAGATCAACATCACGCAAGGGTTCGCCCTCCGCGCAGGCTACCGCCTGAAAACGTCCCCCTACAAGCTGACGAAAGCCCCGTACAACAACACCTCACACTTCATCTCTGCCGGATTAGGATTCAGAGGCAGAATCCTTTTCGGGGATTTGTCCTACGTATTACGCTTGAACAAAGACAGTTACTGGCTGTACGATGCGACAGGGGAAGCCGGACAATTAGCCACCATGTCACACAGCGTGATTGCCACCATCGGCTGCAAATTTTAGACATGTGATTTGTGACGTGTGATTTGTGATTTGGAACTTGAAACCTGAAATCTGAATCTTGAAACAATTCCTCCTCATCATCATAACTTTTACAGTCGCCCTGAGCACCAGTGCCCAAGAGCGGCTTTTTTTTGCGGGTACTCCCTGCGAAACGCTCACCACGGACATTCAGGGCAATCTCTATCTCACAGCAGGAGCAAGTCTGGACTTTTTCACTGCGGACGGATTGCGACATTTGAACTACAGCGACCCTTCTTGGGGCAACATCTCGCACGTGGATGCCGGCATCTCCCCAAAGATACTCGTCTTCTACCTTGAAAGCGGCTCGATCATCCTGCTCAACAACGAATTAGCCCCCCTTGGAAAACCTTTGAGTCTGTTCGAGAAGTCGCTTTCCACAGTCAGGCTGGCCGCGATGGGAAATCCGAACAAGATTGTGCTGTACGATGACGCGAATCAAGACCTCATCCTTACCGACTTGAGCCTAAACGTGTTAAGCCGCTCGCACATCACCTTTCCGGACGAGTTTCACCCCACAGACATGCAGGTGGTGCCCGAACACCGCATCGCGCTGTTGGACACGCTTCACGGCATCTGCCTTTTCGACTTTTTCGGCACATTCGAGCGGGAAATCCCGATCCCCGGCATCCAAGCTATGCAGCTGATGAAAGATCGTATTATTTACCTGAAAAACAACACGTTATTTCAATACACCTTACCCACAAGCTCCACCACATTGAACATTGAGACTATCGACATTCATCTGTCCGGAATCAAACAATTCCATCTCTTCCAGAACACGTTGTACTATATTGACGACCAAAATATCCCTCATAGAATAGATCTTTAGTCCATTCCATAAAAAACGTTGGGACGTGCCAATGGCACGTCCCAACATCTTACGTCTTACATCTTACGTCTTACTCGTGCTTATAGACGGGCAGCGGCTGGTCTATCTGCTCGTTCCAGGGCAGGCCGTAACCGCCAATCTCCTTCATGAAGGGATCCGGGTCGAACTGCTCGACGTTGAAGACACCTTGACCCTTCCATGTGCCAGTGAGAATCATTTTCGCACCTAACATCGCAGGCACACCGGTCGTGTAGGAGACCGCCTGTGCACCCACTTCCTTGAAGCACTCGGCATGGTCGCAGTTGTTCCACACATAGTAGGTGCGCTCCTTGCCATCCTTCACGCCCTTGATCTGGCAGCCGATGGAGGTCTGACCATGATAGCCTTCGCCTAACGAAGAGGGTTCCGGCAGGACTGCCTTCAGGAACTGCAACGGAACGATCTCCATGCCCTTGTAGTTGATGGGCTTGATGCTGGTCATACCGACTTCCTGCAGGACATTCAGCACGGTGAGGTACTTCTGTCCGAAAGTCATCCAGAAACGGGCGCGTTTGATGGTCGGGTAGCTCTTCACGAGTGATTCAAGTTCCTCATGATAAAGCAGATAGGATTCACGGTCGCCGATATTGGGATAATCCACAGGACGATGAATCGACATCGGATCAATCTCTATCCATTGACCGTTCTCCCAGTATTTGCCGCGCTGGGTGATCTCACGAATGTTGATTTCAGGGTTGAAGTTGGTGGCGAAAGCCTTGCCGTGGTCGCCGGCGTTGCAATCGACGATGTCGAGATAGTGCATCTCGTCGAAGTAATGCTTGGCTGCGTAGGCAGTGTAGATGCTGGTCATGCCGGGGTCGAAACCGCAGCCGAGCAGCGCCATGATGCCGGCTTCTTTGAAGCGATCGTGGTAAGCCCACTGCCAGCTGTACTCGAACTTCGCCTTGTCGCGGGGCTCATAGTTGGCGGTATCCATGTAGTTGGTCTTGGTGGCGAGACAGGCGTCCATCAGGGGCAGATCCTGATAGGGAAGGGCCACATTGATCAGCAGATCTGGTTTGTAGCTTTCAAGCAGACGGATGGTTTCCTCCACGTTGTCGGCATCTACCTGAGCGGTTTGGATGCGGTTGCCGCCAATCTGGGCCGCAATGGCGTCGCATTTCGCCTTCGTGCGGGAAGCGAGCATGATTTCGGTGAAAACTTCCGGTACGGAAGCGCATTTGTGAGCCACGACGGAACCAACGCCGCCCGCTCCGATGATGAGTACTTTTGCCATTTTTCTATGTTTTTTGTGATACTTACGGATTAGGGTTTGAAAGTGCAAAGGTACAATTTTTTTGTAATTAGTGAGCAGTGAACTGTGGGCGGTCCAGAATGAAGTCAGCATCAAATGCCGATGTATTTATGTTCATTTTTGGGCTCGTTTTGATTTGCCCGAAAATTTGTATTTTTGCCAGTTGATAAATGAAAACCCTTATGAGAAAAAAGATTCTTCCTGTTATCTGTATCTTGTTGACGCTCTGCATAATAGCAACAGGTTGTATCAAAAAGAACAAACCCGTTGACGTGGCGAAGCCCCAACTTACCGAAGAGCAAACCAAGACCGCCAAGAATGTGGAGATCAACATCTTGCGGTATGAGCAGGATTTGTTCAACATCGACCAGAGCAACATGGCGGCGGCATTCGCGGCAATGTACGGGAAATATCCGGACAACATCGTTGCCAAGGATGCCTGGAACAACACCGACATGCTCCAATCCATCCGGGAATTCATCAACGACCCCGCCATCCAGGAAATATACACAGCCACCGAAGCGCAATTCGCTGACATGCAGGATTTCCGAAAACAGATCTCACCCGCCCTCACACTATATCTGACTCACTTCCCGAACGAGACAGTACCTGACTTCTGCACACTGGTCTCCGGCATTGACTTCAACATGCCGCAAGTCTTCGGATACGAAAACACCATTTTCATCTGCCTTGACATGTATCTCGGTCCTGACTGCAAACTATACAGCCAGGCCGGAATGCCGAAATACATTGCGGCTCGCTGCGACAAGAAGTACATGGCCATCGACTGTTTCTCCAAAGCTTTGGTTTACAAACACTTGCCGGACAAAACCTTGGTCACCCTTTTAGATAACATGGTGGATGCCGGCAAAACCATGCTGTTCACGCAGACCATGTTCCCGACCAAAGAGCCGCAAGACATCCTGGGGTACAGCAAGGCACAATACAAATGGGCGGTTTCGCACGAAGCGGCAATCTGGCACAAATTAATCGAGAAGAACCTGGTCTATGACAACCGCGACGACGTCATACGCCGGATGATGGACGAGACCCCATTCACGCGCGATTTCGGCAATGATTCTCCCGGTCGGATCGGGGTTTTCATCGGATTCCAGATTGTGCAGAGCTACATGAAGACGCACCCCGGCACCACGCTGAAA
>Ga0265299_10002414_pt1 | contig 19323 bp, 12 predicted proteins | sample AusTroGonzalo_MG_4_FD_193485 | JGI IMG/M metagenome (GOLD analysis project Ga0265299, IMG submission 193485) | Bovine rumen microbial communities from tropical cattle in Woodstock, Queensland, Australia - Gonzalo_02 | ecosystem: Host-associated > Mammals > Digestive system > Stomach > Rumen ... | reverse complement strand
ATAGTTCCATCCTTTGTATTCACCAAAGCAATTTTCCGGTGGGCCCCGTCAGCATTTACAAGCGAAACCACAGCAAATTCATCATGATTTAAAACCCATTCACTATGATCAAATGTGTATCCTTGAGGCGATGCTACAGACAAAAGCAATTTACCCGTACTGTCTGCAACAAACAAACGTTCATGCGTCCGGTATTTCTTTCCAACAAAACCAATTCCAGTTTCGCCCGCAAAATCAAGGAAAAGCGAACGCTTCGTCTGTTTGTTCAAAGATGCATTGCACGCTTGGTTACCGTCATACCAAATAGAATCAACAGCTTTCGATGTTATCGTCGATTCTTTCTTAGCCATGCGAGCACGTAGTAAACGAGCCCCCGAAACCGACAATTTTTCATCATCGCTAATGCCACCATGGTAGGCTCCATCAAACAATTTTACCGGCTTACCGAACTTTCCTTTAGCAAAAGGAACCTGCCATGTACTTTGAGAAAAAAATTCTGCGTTTTCTTTATTATTGCCCGTATCCGTTACATAGACAATCGCGGTATCTCCATTTTCAAGGACTCGCCAACGGGGCACCGCGGCGGATTTCACATCCAACTTCACAAGATTAGTCCCTTTTTCATTCAAGTCCCGGACATAAACAACCGATTTACCCGCAATGCCTTCCTGCCCAGTGCAGAACGCAACGCGCTTTCCATCCGGTGAAATATCAGGATGATAAACGTTAATCGTGTCCTTGATTTCAACAACAGAAGGCAAGATATTTGAAAAATCGACAAAAGCAAGGTTTCCGGTCACGTCATTACGGAAAGCCATTTTTAAACGGGACGAACCTAAAAGCGGTGATATGCTCCGTTTATTCGTCAACACCAAAATATTTGAAAGGACAACATTTCCAGAGGCATCAAACCAAACAGGATTTTCAATCTTTCCGTACGCCAAACGAAAGCCCAAATAATCCGAATAGCTGGCGCTCGTTACGGTGTAAACATCACCACGTGAATGAAGATTTATCAAGGACGGTTCACTTCTGAAATTCCCCCCCTTGATAACACGTTCATCAAGAGTTCCCCCATTTGGAGCGCCCATATAATTCGTAACCGACGTATCACGAAAAGTTCCAAGCCAATCGTTAACCCATTCTGTCACATTCCCAGACAAATCGCAAAACCCATTTTTTTCTTTTTTACGACAAACTTCATGTGCGACAAAATCCGAATTTTCCGAATTCCAACTATTTTCAACATCAACCGAAAGTTCCGACGCAAAAACCCACTCGGCTTCAGTAGGCAATCGGTAAGCATCAACATCAAAATTAAACTTGAAGCCATTCAACAAAACACAATGACCTTTCTTATCAAATTCCGCGGAAACATAAGCATACGCCGTATCCTTCCCCTCTTTTTTACTTTTAGCATTTGCAAAGAGAACGGCATCGTAATAAGTCACATTAACCGCAGGTAAGGAATCGTTAGCGCATTCAAGCGTAACGCCTCCTTTTTTTCCACCCATCAAAGCATTGTATTCGCCACAAGTTACTTCATGCATCCCCAATTGAAAAGCATAATCGAACGAGACCTCCATTTCAGGGCGTTCATTTGATTTAGCCGAATTAGAATTGGTTCCTAAAACAGTTCTTTTTTTAGAAGATCGAATCAATATAAAATCGTCTTGCAAATCCACATTGGGACAATCCGCTTTTGAAGAACAAATTGTGGGAGAAGCCGATTCCGCACCAGTCGTTGATTCTTCAGAACATGATTCGAACATCGAAAGAAACAGTATCGACAAAAGCCAAATAAAACCTATTTTTGCATTCATCTTTTTCATATCAGTTAGTTTTCCCTAGTTTCAATATACATTACTTCAACGTTTTTAATAAAGAATCCAGACGCTGCGTAAATTTTTCAGCCCCTAATGTACATAAATGGTCTTTATTTGCAGCCATTTTGTCGGTATAATCATGATTTCCCATTTTGTTTTCGTCCCAAAAGACAAAATGAGGATATTCTTGGCTCAGCGATTCTAGTTCGTTCAGTAACTTCGGTGCTTCACTTCTCCGAATTCCATAACGACCAAAAGCTCCTGTTTTCTTGAAGTTTGGACTTTGCGGGAAAACCACCCCGATTACATAAATCCCACGGTTTTCGGCAGCTTGCAAAATATTCCTTAAGTAACCTAAGCTTGCGTAGTAATTTTTTGATTCAGAAGAGAACCAGGTACTATCATATTCTACAGAGGGTTTAGCTTCCCAAGAACCCGATTTTTCGCTATTAAATCCCCTTGATTCCATAAATTTCTGTTGATAAAATTCAATACCTACAGATTCTTTCGTTAAAAGAGCCAAGCCTTCGGTATTCTCATTTTTCCAGAAATTATGATTCGCATCATAGACATATCCAGGATACTTTTTATATTCCTGATAAAAGAAGTTATTCTCCGTATTTTCATTATGATGCCACAAATCAATATCTAATGAGAGCACAAGATATTTTAAATTACCAAAATGCGGAATAACATAATTTGTAGCAAGATAGTCGGAAACAACCATCATATTAGGGACATTCGCTAGATTTAACACAAAGAATTCTTCATCAAATTTTTGGGGAATAACAGCATTCAAAGGTCTTGAAGAGCCAAGAACGACAACATTTGCACTATCTTTGTATGTCCACAGCAATTCCATTTTGTAACGGAGAATTCCAGCTGCGGCATCCGCATTTCCAGCAAGATACACTCCGGCACTATCAGATTCGAATTTCATACCCGCAGTGCGATTATCACCGCCATTTGAGATTTCATCACTTTTAATCCATAAACACGGATGCCACAATTCATCACCTTCGACGAGGTCAACGACAGAGCTGTCGGACAAATTCACCAAAACAATTTTCGAATGAGCGCCACCCGCATTAGTCAGAGAAGCAACGACCAAGTCGTTTTGTTTAAGAGTTTTTGTTGCATTATCCAGGGCATATCGTTTCCACGCCCATTCCGTATGGTCAAATGAATATCCGTTTGGCGCAGCAACAGACTGAATTAACTTTCCAGAGGAATCCGCAATGAGCAAACGTTCATGCGTACCATAATTTTCACCCACAAACTTTCGACCGGTCTTGCCACCAAAATCAAGGAACAACGTACGTTTGCCACCATCTTTCGCAAGAGAAACATTGCAAGCCTGTTCGGCCTCGCCGCTTTTCTTGTACCACACGGTATCGACCGCCTTTTCTGTAACGGACGACCCAGGCTTTGCTATACGGGCTCGCAAAAGACGTGCACCCGAAACGGCAAGCGTATTGTCATCGCTGATTCCTCCATGATAGGCCCCATCAAAAAGTTTTTTGGGTTTGCCAAATTTTCCATTCGAAAATTTGACTTGCCAAGTCGATGCAGACTTGAACGAAGACTCATTCTTGTTATTTCCGGCATCCGTTACATAAACGATTACTGTATCTCCATTTTCAAGAACGCGCCAACGCGGAATTGCAGCGCTTTTCACATCTAGCTTCACAAGATTCGTGCCATCAACATTCAAATCCCGTACATAAAGATTCGAATTACCTGATACTCCTTCTAATTTTGTACAAAAAGCAACTTTCTTCCCATTAGGCGAAACTTCAGGATGAAAGGCATCAATTGTATCTACAATTTCGTTCACCGAAAGGATGCCGTTTAGATAATCAACAAAAGCAATATTTCCAGTAACCGAATTCCTGAACACAAGCTTGGCATTGTAAGTGCCTGCCAAAGAACGAACTTTTGCAGAAGTTGCTAGCGGAGTAATTATACTCGTTGTTGCAGAGCCATCGTTTCCCATCCATACCGCATTGGGAATCGCTCCAAAAGCTAGACGAAATCCCACATAATCCGCACGAGTGGAAGACGTCACAGTATATACATCGCCACGATTATACAAATGAATTGTTTCTGCCGCATTACGATAACTTCCACCTTTTACAATACGCTCGCCCAAAGTTCCACCGTCGGGCGCCCCAACATAATTCGATACCGTCGTATCGCGTAAATATCCGAGCCAATCATTCACCCATTCCATTGCATTTCCGACAATGTCGCACACAGCAGAGTTCTTACCTTTTTTGCTGCAGACCTCGTGCAGTTTAAAATCCGAATTGTCGGCAGTCCAGCCTTCTGCCAGATTCCAATAAATTTTAGCAACAAGAGTCCATTCAGCCTCCGTAGGCAAACGATAAGCGTCCACCTCAGAATGAAAAACAAATCCTTCCAAGCTTGTGCAATGTTTATCGGAATCAAAACGAGCTTCGATATATGTATATGCGGTATCAAATCCATCTGCTTTACTGCGTTCATTTGCATAAAGAACCGCATCATAATAAGTCACATCCGTGGCTGGATTTTTCTTACTCGAACAATTCAACTTCAGACCAGTCAAGGGTTTCATCAACGCATTAAAATCTTTACAAGTCACCTCGGTTTTGCCAATAGAAAAATCATAATCTAACACGACCTTCATTTCAGGGCGTTCACTAGATTTTGCTAAACTATCATCGGTTCCCAAGCGGATTGTCAAATTATTGGCAGATACACGCAACATTCCAGAAAGAGAATCTTCTTTCGCATCAATTTTCCAATTTTCCGACGAAGAAACACCATCAGAACATGATGTCATTTCAAATATGGACAAAAAAAGCAATATACAGAAAAGTAAACAATCCATTTTTTTCAACATAATAAAAAATCTCCCATATTTTGTGCGTCATCACTCCAATGTAGAAAGTAAAGAATCCAATCTACGCGTAAACTGTTTTGCTCCGGCAGCATTCAAATGATCCTCATGATTTTTTTCAAATTCTGTAGAACACACTTTTTCATTTTTTTGATTCCCATGATAACAGCAATTTATTCAAGCGAGACGTCAAAATAACACTTCCACCACCACACAGATGATCTTCGTCAATAGCCATTCCGTCTGTATAGTCGTGTTTGCCCATTTTATTTTCGTCCATCAGCATAAAATTCGAATATTTCTTTTCTAACGCTTTTATGTCATTAATTAATTTTTTTGCAGAACTCCGGCGCAAGCCATATCGTCCAAACGATCCCGTTTTCGCATATGCTGGGCTCTGCGGAAAGATCAATCCAACAACACGAATATTCCGCTTAGCCGCCTCCTTAATAATTTCAAGGAGCGTTTCCATACTGTCATCAATCAGGTTCCAGTGATTATCCAAATAATTGCTATCCTGTTCGATTTCAGGTTCGTCATGCCACGAATTACATAATGCGTTCAAAAAACGCCCCCTATCTTTCATGTAAGAAGATTCATCCGAAGAACCTACGGCACTTTCCGTATATTCTAGCAGGCCTTCCGGATAACCATCTTTCCAAAAGTCATGGTTTTCATCATAAACATATCCTGGATAATTTCCGAAATCTGTATAAAAGAAATTATCGCTTTTCGGGCCGTCATTTTTATACCAAAAATCGATATCCAACGAAATTACAATATATCTGAGTTTTTTCAAGTGGTTAAAAATATACTTTTTCAGAAAATCTCTGGACATGTAAATGGAGTTAGGAGTTTGTCCAAAATTAACGGCAAAAAACTTCTTATCCAATTCCTTGGGGCTAACGCCATGCATCGGTCTTGAAGAACCAAGAACTGCAACATTTGCTGAATCTCGATATTTCCAGAGGAGTTCCATTTTATAGCGCATAATAACAGATTCCCACTTATCCGACGGATGCAAATAAATTCCGGCGCTATCAGAATCAAGCTTTGTTGATTTCGGCACATAAACATTTTTTCGCCAGATACACGGATGCCAAAGTTCATCGCCTTCAACCAAATCTAGGATAGAGGAATCATGTACATTCACGAGGACGATTTTCGAATGTGAGCCATTGGAATTCGCAAGAGTCGCAACAATGAAACCACCATCATCATCACCACTTACATAGTTCAAAGCCCACTCTACATGGTCAAAACTATAGCCTTCGGGCGAAGCAATAGCTTTAATCAAACGCCCCGTACTATCAGCAATCAGTAAACGTTCATGAGTTCCATAACTTTCACCAACAAACTTGGCACCCGTTTTCCCGCCAAAATCAAGGAACGCCACCCGTTTCGTTCCATCTTTAGAAAGCGACACGTTACAAGCCTGTTCACCATTATACCAGACCGTATCGCGATTTGCAACATGCGCACGCAGCAAACGAGCTCCTGTCACGGCAAAAGTATTATCTTCGGATACTCCTCCGTGATACGCTCCATTAAACAGTTTTTTCGGAGTTCCAAACCGTCCATTGCCATACTTCACCTGCCAAGTACTTCTGGACTTGAATGCAGACGCATCTTTGTTATTCCCGGCATCGGACACATAAACTATTGCTGTATCCCCATTTTCCAAGACACGCCATCGCGGGATGGAGGCGTTACCTTTTACGTTAAGTTTGAGTGGTTTTGTCGTGGTCAATGAAAGCGGACGAATATAGATACTTGATTTTCCAGATACACCTTCCATACCCGTACAATACGCCACAAAACGCCCATCTGGAGAAATATCGGGATGATAAGAATTGACTGTATCCGCAAGTTCTATAACAGACAAAATTCCATCCACATAATCAACATAAGCCAAATTTCCCGACACATCGTTGCGGAAAACTAGTTTCGTACGATAAGTTCCGATATTTTTCTCGACAACAGATGCACTTGCCATCGGTATAATACGGCTTTCCCGAAGCAAACCATCATAGCCCATCCAAGCCGCATTCGGAATTTTACCAAATGCAATACGGAAACCGAGATAATCGGACTTTGCCGCCGAAGTCACGATATAGACATCACCACGATTATACAACTTGATTGCAGCCGGATCGTTACGGTAGCTACCGCCCTTGATAACACGTTCTCCCAAAACACCGCCATCTGGAGCCCCTACATAATTCGTAATGTTCATATTCCTAAAATATCCCAACCAATCAGAAACCCATTCCTTGACGTTTCCGGCCATATCGCAAAAGTCACCACCCAAGCGCCCGTATGAACAAACGTTCTTCGGTTCAAAATTTGAATTCAAAGCATTCCATTCCGCCGTGGGATTCCAATGCCTATCGGCGACCAAAATCCATTCCGCTTCGGTCGGCAAGCGATACGCATCAACTTCTGGATGAAAGACAAGACCTTCCATGGAAATACAATTTCCAGCGGCATCAAAAACCATCGACTTATAAGAATACGCCGTATCATAACCTTCTCGCTTACTACGTTCATTAGCATAAAGAACAACGTCATAGTAAGTCACATTCGTCACCGGCAACAAATCTGAATTCTTTTTTCGACAACGTTCATCGAAAGTCGTCCCCATAACTTTTTTGAATTCGGCACAAGTGACTTCATGTTTGCCCATCGAAAAATCATAATTCAATATAACACGTAATTGCGGACGTTCAATCGCCTTGGCAGACGTCTCATATGTTCCCATGAACGAGACTGCACCACCACTTAAATTTTTTACTTTTGACGCCCTAATGACAACAAGCCCATCGTGAGCCGTATCCGTTTCTGCCGGAGCATTCAACCAGACATGCTCTCCAAAAAAAGTATCACAGCTACAAAGGAAGAGAACAGACGATACTAAAAAAAGTATCTTGATAAAGAAAAATGAATGATTTGAGCGCTTTGACATTACTCCATAAAAATAGCTTTTTGAGCTTACAAAAAACAACAAGAATCGGCATCAACCGCTTCTACAAGCTATAAAGCGCTTCAATGTAAGAAAATTATATTAAATCGGGCAAACGACTTTTGGCAATCTGCTGGTTTGCCCGAATCCCCGGGTAATTCGGGAAAAATTCTTCGGCCATCCGGTACCAAGTCAGTGCCCGAGGCACGTCATTTTCAAGGAACAAATTGCCAATATCAAACGCGGCAAGTCCAACGAATTCCTTGGGTTCAAGCGCACGGAATTCCAACCCAGTCCATTTTCTGTCTTTGTACTTTTCACGATATTCTTCATCCGTGTATGAATATCCACGACGGTTGGGTTCCAAATTCATTGATTCGTTCGCGGAACTGTAGCGCAAAAAAACATGCCCCGGCAAAAGAATGGCATCGAGCTGCAAATGGCGCGCCTCCGCCACCATAAGCGCAAGCCACGAAAGCCCCATGCAACCGGATTTCCTGTTTTCAAGAACACGAAGCGGAAGCACAGCATCTTTTGCAACCGAAGCTTCGCCCGCCCCGGCAAATTCGATATTCCAAAAATTCCACAACAAACTTTTGAGGGAATTTAAGGTATCATGAGTCACCGCGACACTACTATCAAAGTAAGCAAGTCCATCACGCCACTCGCGAATGGAATCCAAGCACGACGGATTCCGTTCTTCGAACGTGCAAGCCATTTCACGATAAGAAACATCTTTGCCGCTCCCGCTCCAAAGAATCAGCGAAAGCGCAACAACAAAGACAATAACTAACGCCGGCCAGAATAGCCTAGAAGAAAGACAAGTAGCCTGTCCTGAGCATGTCGAAGGAAGAGACGAGAGATTTTTGCTTTTTTCCATTTTCACACCATCTCTAGTCTTTCGTCTGTAGCGAGCATCGCGAGCGTTCTTTCGTCTAAATTCCGTCCCATTCCATCGGGCTTTGCCAAAAGTCTCGTGCAGTCATCATGTAAATCACGAGGCGCTTGCTCAGCATGTCTTTTTTCATTTTCTTCAAGCGAGCACGAACGCCGGGACCACCGCCCCAGCTCGTAAGCACCTGAACGTCAAGCCCCGTCGCATAAGCAAGTAAAGAGCCCGGACCACCGCTTTTCTGGTCAACAGATTCGAACACGCCCGTAAACGAATCGCCCATCAAGAGAATCGGAGCATTTTTGCCGCCCTTGTACGGTTTATCGCCCTTGTAAATTTTCATGCCCGCAAGCGTATCGGCGGCATACTTCGACTTTTCCTTATCCGGCAAATGAGCGACCAAGTCGCCTTCGCGGAGCACAACCGTATCCTTCATCAAAAGACTACCCGGCTGAGGATTCGCTTCGGCATACCAGCTGTACTGCGTCACACGGGAAGCGAGCTGTTCCATCGCGGCAAGCATGCCAGGCAATGCCCAATGCGTGTCGTAGCGCTGGTAGCTGTAATGAGGCGGTTCATCGCCACTGCGGGCAGCCATCAAAGACGGGTAAAGGTCCAACACGTCAATTCCAGCCGCAAGCAATTCACGGATAAATTCACGACCGTTCACATTCACGCACAAATCCGCAAGGGTCCCCTTCACAAGCTTATCCGCATAGATTTCTTCTTTCACTGGAATCGGGACAACCAACAGTTGGACATTCATCGAATCCAGATACTGTTTGAGTTCAACCATTCGCGGAAGCGGATTGTGAAGACTATCCTGACCGCTAATTTTATCTGCAACGAGGTAATTTGCATTGCGACGGAACCAAAGCATTCCGTCATCGGCCCACGCATTTTGCTCCTTCGGGAGTTTCGAAAGCTTTTTCTTCAACGCATCGCGGAACTTCTTTGTCGCAGGCGTTGCCGGGCAGCTATTTTCAAGAGACGCGAGCGTTTCTAAGCGCGCAAACGAACTCGTATCAAGCGTACGATTGACAGGAACGACCTCGCCTGCGGCGGCAAGCGAATCGGCAACGGCATTGGCTCGCAACTGTTCATCCGTCAAGCGGAACGCAGGAACTTCAAACGCCACCCACATCGGTTTTCCCATCGGGTTTCCGCGCATTACCGCAAACGGACGGTTGGCGCTAGAATTTTCCCAAATGGCACCAGGTGTATGTTGTTCCAAATCGGTATTCAATGTCGGGTACCAGTAAGACGAAAGCGTACGCGCCCAGTTCATCGCCTCTTCACCGTTCATCTCGGCAGTCATGTAATAATTCAGGACTTCTGCCGATTCACCGCCCGAAACGAATTTCAGTTTACCATAGAACGGAGCGCGGTTCGTCCAAATGGCGGGCATGACTTCGACCCACCATTCCACCGTTCCCTGATTATCGCCCTTTCCAGGAACACCCCACAAGCGGCTTACCGTCTGGAACGCACGGAAGACATCGGGTTCATCCCATTTCACAGCTTCAACTTCGTTCAACGTTTTTGTAAGCATTTCATCGCCAGTCTGCGCATAAAGTATTTTCGCAAACGGCTCCCATGCAATAGGCGTCAAACCAGCAACCGCATCCGGTTCATATTCCGAAATCGAATCGAGCATCGGGAACGGAAAATCAGCAACTTTCGCCCCCGACATTTTTCCCGTGTAATTTTCAGGTTTTTCGTCCAGACCCGCCATGCGAATCGGATTCGAGAAATACGCTGCAAAATCAAGTGCTGCAAGCGTCGGTTTATCGACGACACGAACTTGCTTGTCAAAGTCAAGCACGCGCAATTCAAAAACCGCTACCGGAGCCACGTAAGCAGGAGGCAAATTCGCCGGTGGAGCAGATTCCACCTCGCTAGAAGCCTCGACAGAAGGCTTTGCAGACGAAGATGCACAAGATGTAACGCCAAGCACGCCTGCGGCAAACCCCGCAAAGCATAAAAAAGGAATAGAGATATTTTTCATTTTCACAAAAGGAATTATAATAAAAAGACTCTATCTTAACTTTTTGAATTTTCTAAATTATACTCGTAATAAACAAGGAGCCTTTATGCCCGCTACAGGTGAACATAACAAATGGATTGCTCTTGCCCTTTGCATCCTTCTCGGATACTTGGGACTGCACCGTTTTTACGAAGGTAAAATCTGGACAGGAATTTTGTGGCTCTGCACCGGAGGACTTTTAGGAGTCGGCATTGTCGTTGACGCAATCTTGATTGTCATGAAACCGGAGCATTACTAATTAGGCATTAGGTTTTAGGGATTAGGAATTATAGTCACGACTAAACCACCTAACAAACTTAAAACCTAAACTTATATTCCACAAGACAATCCTAAGACCTATCACCTATTACCTACCACCTAACAATGAAACGTTTATTTGTTATCGCGACCGGCAGTGCCGGAAAAATCAGAGACTTCTCCCACATTCTCGGTACCGACCATTACGAATTCAAGACATTGAAAGATATCGGATTTGACGAAGACATTATCGAAGACGGAAAGACCTTTGCAGAAAACGCTATCATCAAATCCAACACGACTGCGCAATGGCTCGCCAAGCGCAACATCGAAGCGACCGTTCTCGCTGACGATTCCGGCCTTGAAGTTTTCGCACTGAACGGCGAACCCGGCATTTACAGCGCCCGCTATTGCGGCAAGCATGGCGACGACGATGCGAACAACAATCTTTTGATGCAAAAACTCGAAGGGATTGAAGACCGCAAGGCCCGTTACTTCTGCGCACTTTCATATCAGACCGTCACAAAGAACGAACAAGGTAAATTTGTCATCAGCGAGCCCATCATTTTCGAAGGCGAATGCCGTGGCGAAATCAACCACGCTCCTGTTGGCGACATGGGATTCGGTTACGACCCGCTGTTCGTCCCCGATGGAGAAACAAGGACTTTTGCGCAAATGGAACTCGAAGAGAAAAAACGCATCAGCCATCGCGGAAACGCCATCCGAGCGCTGAAAAAAGCCCTCGGAAAATAAAGGCCCGCCACTTTTTGAAACATCCGCAAAAATTGTGCCATGTTAAAAATTCTATTCGCTCCGCTACAAGGTTACACGACGGGCATTTATCGCAAAGCCCATGCGGAAATCTTTGGCGGAGTCGATGCATATTACGCACCATTTTTGCGCATAGAAAATGGAAAGCCTCGCGAAAAAGACCTGCGGGATTTGGAAACTTCCAATCCGCAGCATTCCAATTCAGAAAAGCAGACCTGTGCAAAAACCGTGCCGCAAATTATTGCAAACAGCGTCGATGAATTCAAAGTTCTCACTGACGCATTAATCGCCAAAGGCTACACGGAAATCGACTTCAACATGGGTTGCCCGTTCCCGATGCAAGTCAATCGCCATCGCGGTTCCGGACTGTTAAGCGACACGCAAACCGTCCAAGCAATCATGGACGAAATCAAAAAAATGTCTAGCACTGCAAACGGAACTGCGCCAATAAAATTTTCCGTCAAGATGCGACTCGGGCAATACTCCCCTGACGAAGCATTTGCACTACTCCCTATTTTAAACGAAACTCCGCTTGCGCAAATCACGCTCCACCCGCGGCTCGGCAAGCAACAATACAAGGGCGCGATTGATTTTAAATCGTTTGAAAAATTTTATAGCGAATGTTACCATCCGCTTGTTTATAACGGAGACATCACAAGCGTTTCACAAATCTGCGAAATGGAAAAACGCTACCCGAAACTAACCGGCGTCATGATTGGACGCGGATTGCTCGCCCGACCAAGCCTCGCGACGGAATACAAAGCAGGAAACGCAGACATTCAGGATGATCGCAAAAATTATGCCGTAAGCGAAAGCGAATTTACAAACAAGCTCATTCGAATGCACCAAATCATTTTCGAGCACGCTTGCAAAACGTACCAAGGCGACAGTCAAATTCTTTCGCATGTTCAAAGCTTCTGGGAATATCTCGAACTCAACATTCCCAAGAAAATTTTCAAGAAAATCAAGAAAGCAAGGAAACTCAGCGAATATCAAGAAGCAATTATAGAGTTGAGGGGGCAATCGTGAACAGCGTCTATATCGAAATCACGAACGTTTGCAATTTGCATTGCAGTTTTTGCCCTTGCGGAACAACGGCAGGCAACGGAACCACGGCAGACAATCCGTCGATTTCCGCGAATCGGGCGTTCATGGATTCGAAACTCTTTGAGACCTGTATCGCAGGGGCACAAGAAATCGAAGCCACAAACGTCTATTTTCACGTTCTTGGCGAACCCACGCTCCATCCAGGCTTTGCACATTACGTCAAAAAGCTAGAACAAACTCCCTTAAAGCTTACACTTACGACAAACGGCACCACCATCGAACGAACTGGCCGCCAAATTCTCGCGAGCCCCGCCGTCCGTCAAGTAAATTTTTCAACGCACGCTTACGCAGAACTCTCCCGCGAAACCGCAGGGCGATATTTGCAAAATGTCCTAGATTTTTGCAGTCTCGCGATTGTCGAACGCCCGGACCTCTACATCAATTTGCGACTTTGGAACATCGGAGCCAAAGAAGCTTCCCCGTGGAATAGCTACATGCTCAAACGCATCCACGAAACGTTCGGCGTTGATGTCACGCCCGGGCATTTTTGCAGCCGCCACAAAAGCTTCAACATCACAGGCCGCCTCTACCTCCACGAAGACACAAGATTTGAATGGCCTAGTTTAGACGAGAGCAGTTCGACTAATTCGACAGGCTCATCAACCGGCTCACTGACCTTGAGTCATCCTGAGCATAGCATCGATAGATGCGACGTCGAAGGATCTAATAGCAAAATCGTTGTTGGCACGTGCCGCGCTTTAGACACGCACGTCGCCATACTTCATGACGGTCGCGTTGTCGCCTGCTGCCTCGACCATAGCGGACAAATTACGCTCGGCCACATCGGCAAACAAAGCCTTAGCGAGATATTAGAAAGCCCACTTGCGAGCAACATCCGCGAAGGGTTTGCGCAGCACGAACTACGCCACCCCTTCTGCCAAACTTGCACATTTTGCAAACGGTTTAAATAACTTTTTGGTTATTGGTCACTAGTCATTAGTTTTTAGTTATTATTAGAACATGGAAATTACGGTTCAAGATTTTACGGGAATTTACGCCGAACAGCCCTTTATGCAAGGACTGCGCAACGCAGCCAAGACAAGCAAAGATGTTCGCTGGCTCGACTGCACGAAAATCGTCGGCACCGACTGTTACTGCGACGACGATGCCGTAAAGACAATCAACGAATTGATCGATAACGCCGAAAGTTGCAGCATTTCTGAAAATAGCGACAATTCCGCGAACGTTCCCGCAATTCACTTTTTCGATAACGGCAATTACCATTACATGAGCAAACTCTGGACCGACAGAGTCCAAGAACCGTTCACGCTCATCGTATTCGACCATCATCCCGATATGCAACCACCCCGTTTCGGTGGAATTCTAAGCTGCGGCGGCTGGGTCAAAGAAGTCCTCGAAAATAACAAATTTGTTCAAAACGTCATAATCATCGGAGTTGCAGACCGCCTAGTTGAAGAAATTCAACAGGAATTCGCAGCGGCCTCGGACACCAGCGAAAACAAGACCAAAAACAGTCTGCTGCAAAAAATCACGTTCATCCGTGAAAGCGAACTCGGAACCAATTCCGTTTCATCACTGCTTAATTCTCGACTGGATCCTGCTCCTTCGAACCTAAGAATTGTAGGGCAGCAAACTGCCGACAATTCTATATCGACTTCGCTCAGGATGACACATGCGTGTCACATCTCCATCGACAAAGACGCTCTCGCCCCCGCCTACGCCGCAACCAACTGGGATCAAGGTTCGCTCACGCTAGACGCGCTCAAAGAGTGCATCTCAACCCTCGCCGCAAACCACAAAATTCTTGGCATCGACATCTGCGGAGAACGCGCCCAAAACTTCGAAGGCGACGCAAACCACACCGTCCAAGAAGCGGATAGCCTCAATGACTCGCTTAATCGCGAACTAGTCGAGTTTTTGCAGAAAATTAAAGTATCTTGAACTGAAAAAATTCTTCGGTCAGTCATTTCTTAAAGAGATCGGTGTAAACTAAAACAGCGAATGTGTCAACCCGATCAGTAAAATCCCCCCCAAAGTGTCAACCTTTTTCAGAGATGGTCATAATAGCAAAAACACACGATTTAGACATAAAAATCACAATCTTCTATCTAAATCTACTATTTTACACTAGATTTAGATAAATAATACAATATTTTTAGTCTAAAAGTGTAAATTTTATGTAGATTTAGACAATAAATCCTAAAATCGAGGTTTAAATGCACATTATCGGCAGGAAAAAGGAAATTCGCAGGCTAGACCAATTCATCGAGTCAAGGCGCTCCGATTTCGTCGTGGTTTACGGACGCCGCCGGGTGGGCAAAACTTACCTGATTCGCGAATACTTCGACAACACCTTCGATTTCCAAGTGACAGGCATTTGCGACGGCAGCAAGGAGATGCAGCTTGCCAACTTTGGGTTAGCCTTGCAAAAATACTTTGGCGAATCGCGTGTTCCCAAGACTTGGCTTGACGCATTTTCGCTCTTGCAATCGGGGCTAGAAAAAAAGAACACTGGCGAAAAGATGGTTGTTTTTTTTGACGAAATGCCGTGGATGGATTCACAGAAATCCGACTTTCTGAAGGCATTCGAAGTCTTCTGGAACGGCTATGCCGCCTGGGACAACAACATTCTGCTCATTGTATGCGGTTCGGCAACCACATGGCTTACGGACAACATCTTGAATAACGTCGGCGGGCTTTACAATCGAGCCACAGGACGCATTTTCCTTGAGCCATTTACCCTAGGAGAAGTCGAAGAGTTCCTGCAAGACAAAGGCATTGTCTGGAACCGTTACGACATCATCCGACTCTACATGGTCATGGGTGGAATTCCTTTCTATCTGAGCCATCTGCAAAAGGAATTATCCCTAGCACAGAACATCGATGAACTTTTTTTCAAGTCTCACGGAAAACTCTGGAACGAGTTCAACAACCTTTACGCAACCTTATTCAAAAACGCAGACGCGCATATCAAGATTGTCGAAGCGCTCTCACAGAAAAACAAGGGCCTTACCAAGAAGGAAATTTCGGAAGCGACAAAACTGCCTGAAAATGGAACACTCACAAAGATTCTTGAGAATCTTTCCAACTCGGGATTCATTCGCCCCTACAACTATTACGGCAACAAAAAAAAGCTAACGACTTACCAACTCGCCGACTACTATACGCTTTTCTACTTCCGTTTTTTGAAAGACCAGAACGGCAAAGACGAGAACTATTGGCAGAACACGCCGGATAATCCGGCGAAACGGGCATGGTGCGGGTATTCCTTCGAGCAGGTCTGCAAGGACCATATCGACAAAATCAAGGACAAGCTAGGCATTGCCGGCGTCCTTACTGAAAGATCGTCGTGGTCCAGCAAAGGGGAAAACGGCGCACAGATTGACTTGGTCATCGAGCGCCGCGACAGAATCATCGATCTGTGCGAAATGAAGTTTTCGCAGTCCGAATTTACAATTGATAAGGAATACGACTTGGTCCTGCGAAACAAGGTGGAAACTTTCAGAACAGAGACCAAGACCAAGAAGGCTCTGCACCTAGTCTTCATCACCACTTACGGTCTAAAACGTTCCATGTATAGCGGCATCGCACAAGCCGAAGTCAAAAGCGACGACTTATTTTAGTTTTCTGCCGCAATAAACCTGCGATAATCCACGCCGGGAGCCGTCATTCGCATCACGTAAATGCCCGCCGGGAGACCGCGCGTCAACCACGCAACATCGCCAATTTTCGCAGATTCCACTTTTAGGCGACGCACTAACGCGCCCTTCGTATCGAAAAGGCTAACGCGATAAGTTTTCGGAGCCATCATGGACAACGGTTTCACAATATTCGTTTTGGAAGAATCCTTCGCAGTCGTATCCTTTTTTGTCGTATCCGGCTTGACGGCAGCTTTCACGAATGTAACATCGAACTGGTCGATGTTCGGGCCATCGTTACCGCCAACTGTCGCAAATTTCACAGCGTTTTCGCCTGCGGCAAGATTAATCAAGACCTCGGCAAAATCCCAAACGGTCCAGGCGCTCGTCGCTTTGAATTTTGTTATCGCCGTATCTAGGCCTGCACTCACAGCAAGAGCGCGTTCCTCGCCCGAGCCGTTTGTAAAATCGATACTCAGTTTGTACTGACCTGCAGTATCAACTTTGACTTTCACGACGACATCACCGCCCTTGTCAAAATTCACGTAGCCGTCACCGTGGTAACCGGCGTTGCTGTTTTCAGAAGCGCCGCCCGTGATTGTCCCCTTTTCGGCCTGATATTGTTTATCCGGTGTCGGAGGAGGCGGTTCCACATAATTCGCATCGCATTCCGTCGGGCTCTTGAGCGTTGCGCCCGCATTTGCTTTCACTGCGGCCTCGACTTCGCTCGCCTTGAGCATAAAGTTCTCGTATTCATACGGCGGAGTGAATGACGTTCCCGTTCCTCTCGTGTTGCCCGAGCAGTTCGTGAAAATGTTGTCAATGACTTCGTTTACGCCCGTACCGTTCGCATTGCCCGTATAAATCGGATTTGATTCGTTGATGAACACGTTCCTTTCGGTGCGCACTTTGCACATGTGGCCCGCCGAAACGCCAAGCACATCCGTGCCGTTCGTGATACTCGCGTCGCCCGTCAAAAGGTTGTTCACCACATGCACATTGCCATAGCGACAGCGGGGTTTGCGCTGGTTCGCGGCCTTCCACCAGTTGAACATATAAGTCACGTTCAACTTGCCTTCGCTCACGGGTTCGTTATCGGAACTTCCAATGAGGTTCGATAAGTTGTGCGTACTCTTTTTCTTGTAACCAAAAATGCACCACGTAAACGTTACATTGTCCGCACCCTTCACCACATCGGCGTTGCCGTCCTGCCCGTCCCAGAATTCGCAGTGGTCTATCCAGATGTTTTTCGCCTCGCCTTCAATCGTGAGGTTATCCCACGCCTGGTCGGCATTGCTTCCCGGCCCTTGAATTACGATATTACGGACGATGATGTTCGAAGCCTTGCTCGTAATGTGGATGGGAGCTTTCAAAAGCGTTCCCGGCTTGAGGCCAATAATCGTCTTGTTCGATGCAGTGATGTTCAAGCGGCTGCCAGTCGTTCCGCTCCAGCCGTCACCGAGCGTACCGTCAATGTAAATCACTCGCGGCGAGGAATCCTTCGCGTATTTTTGTAAATCATCAAAAGTTTTGACTGTAATGGGAGCCACATTTCCGCCACCGGTTACCTCAAACGCCGTAGAGGTTCGGCCCGAACGAGTCGCCCAGCCAATCGGCTTGCATTGATCCACCGCCGCAGACGCACAAACGGCCAGTCCGCACAACACCGCTAAAATTCGATTCGAAACTTCAAACATCTCACCAACTTCCTTATAATTTCACCAAGATATAATCTATATTCCAAAAGCCGTTATAGAGCGCAATTTTGCATTTAATTTTTAGACATTTTGTCAAAGAAATCCAATCGAACAACAACACAAAAAAGCCGTTTTCTTGCAAAAACGGCTAATTTTTTCGCAATGTCAAAGATTTTTATAAACACAAAAAAATTGACGCATTCCAGCTAGATTGCAGTCCAGCCACCGTCGATACAGATTAGCTGGCCCGTGCAGAAGCTCGATGCGTCGGACGCCAAGTAAATGGCGATACCGTCCAGTTCACCGGGCTTGCCCAAGCGCCCCGCCGGGCAGTAAGCCTTGATGAGGTCCATGAAGCCGGGGATTTCGAGAGAGCTTGCCGTCAATTCGGTTTCAAACACCGCAGGACCGATAGCGTTCACGGTAATGTTGTACTTCGCCCATTCCACAGCCAAGTTCTTGGTCAAGTTCATCACGCCACCCTTCGCGGAGGCGTAAGCACTGATGCCGCCGCCCGGGAAAATCACCCTGGAATGAATCGAGCCGATATTGATAATCTTGCCGTAGTTCTGGTCAATCATGATTTTGCCCACGGCCTTGCACATGTAATAGACGCCGCTCAGGTCAATATGGAGATGGCGTTCCCACTCTTCGTTGGACTGGTCCATGACCATCTTGTTGCAACCCATACCAGCGGAGTTGACGAGGATGTCGATACGCCCGTAAGCAGCCATGACCTTCTCGACGGCCTTGGTGATGCTGTCGTAATCGCCCACGTCGCAAGTGGCATACATCGCATCGACGCCAAACTCCTTTTGAATCGCGGCGACATTGTCCTTGAGACGGTCCTCGCGCCTAGCAAACAGGGCAACCTTTGCTCCCTGACTTGCGTACGCACGCGTAATTTGCAATCCAAGACCCGACGAAGCTCCCGTAACAACGGCAATCTTGTCCTTGATATCGAAATAGTTCTTCATTTTAGACCTCCTCAGGGGTTGTTCTGTAATTAATATATATCAAGAAAGTAAGTTCGATTCGTACAGAACAATTTTTTACAATTACACCCCTAAAAACTACCGCACTTCCATTCTAGTGAAAGTCTCGTAGTGGTCTGCAGTATAGTAGATTACGCAATCCGGCTGATAGACCAACCGCTTAGTTCCACGATTCTTTGCAGAATAATCCACATCGGCTTCGTGGTAGGAACCTTCGGGTAAAAGCCCCTCGTTGTTACTGAATTTGTCACCGCCAATCATCACGTTAATAGTTGTCCACGGGTTAAAATTCCATTTCGAGAAAGC
>Ga0265299_10002413_pt1 | contig 19324 bp, 21 predicted proteins | sample AusTroGonzalo_MG_4_FD_193485 | JGI IMG/M metagenome (GOLD analysis project Ga0265299, IMG submission 193485) | Bovine rumen microbial communities from tropical cattle in Woodstock, Queensland, Australia - Gonzalo_02 | ecosystem: Host-associated > Mammals > Digestive system > Stomach > Rumen ... | reverse complement strand
AAATAACTACCTTTGCAGCCGATTTCTTTAAAAGTTATCAAAACAAGGCTGGTTCGGTAGCTCAGCTGGATAGAGCAACTGCCTTCTAAGCAGTAGGTCTTGGGTTCGAGCCCCAACCGAATCACTAAGATAGGTATTATATACCTATCTTATTTTTTTGTACCCATTAACAATAAAATTTCTACTTTAAACTAGCAATTATCCAAATTATTTTGTACCTTTGCAACAGAAATCGATAAATGATTTAGATTATGTTCGGACATTTTTATAGACTACTTGTTGTTATAGTCTTCATCTCATCAACCAACCATACATCAGCCAAAGATATAATAAAGTCTTCAGCTGATTTCATTAGCTTCTCGAAGAAGAATTTTGCTGATACCATTAAGGTTAATATAACAGACGGAGCTGTTATCGTGCCAGTTGAGATAGAAGGTATGAAAAAACATCTATTATTTGATACAGGTTCGCCACTCGGATTATGGATTGGAGAGAAAGAAAATTGGATGAAACAGATAACAACCGATAGTCTTTATCTCGGAGATATAAACAAAAAACAACGCAATCAAATCATATACCAGGTCCCTACCATCAAGTTAGGCGACCTCAGTATTGAGAGCTATCCCATGATAGTAGATGATGCGATGAGCGGGTTTATATGCAATAGGTTTGATGGTGTCATCGGTTTCAATCTGGTTGGCAAAGGTCTTTCATTTAAATTAGACACCAAGGATAGCCTACTAATCATAACCGATATAAAGGATTTCTTTGCAGACGAGAATAAGGGCTATCCTACAGCCAAATACAAGATGAAACAGTTTTATCGTCCATCAGTTATTGTCGATACCCCTTTGGGATCGTTGGAAACAGTATTTGATACTGGAGCCTTGAATACATGGTACGACCTGCCTCAGGAATACTTAGAACGTTGGTTTCAAAAATCGCCCAAAATCAGCAAGGTTCTTGATAACTTGACGATACAGACTGATACAACTATCCGGGCAAGCGTTGGCATATACGGCTTGGATATTGACACCTTAGTTGGACGATTCCTACACTTCCCTACGATAAAGATTGGTAAATTGCTTGTCAACGACCTATACGTTACAACAACCCATAAAACATCGAGAATAGGTAGTGCCATACTGAAACACATGTCGCTAATTATTGATGCATCACGGCAGCAGTTTGTATTCCAGCCTCACGATAAACAAAACATCACTGTTAGCAACAGCGAGATTGGCAGTATATCACTTATCCCGACTGAGGCGGACGACACATTTGGAGTGCTTAAAGCCTTTGTGCGGAAAGGGTCAGATGTATATCGGCAAGGTGTTCGTACAGGCGATTATCTGATTGAAATAAATGGCACACCTATAAGTGACTTATGTACCTATTTGTTGATGGAACATAAACACGAAGAAACATCACTCAAATTCCGCAGTAAGAACGGTATTGTGAAACTAATTACATTAAGAATACCAAAATAATCGTTCACAAATTTGTGAATATCAAAATAATGTTGTATCTTTGCTCCCAAAATTAAGAATATATGTTAGTTGTCTTTGAAAAAGATTATCTAAAAGAGCTCTATGATAATGGTCAGGCCAGCGATAAGAAGCATCGCTTCCAACCGCAGATAGTCAGAAAGTACACTCGCGTCATCGACTTGATGAATGAGGTACAGAATGTGCAGACGCTGACTCAATATGGCAGTCTTCACTACGAGAAACTTCATGGTGATAAGGAAGGGCTTTCATCTGTCAGAGTGAACGACCAATACAGAATAGAGTTTCGTGAAATATTAAAAGGCGAGCAAACAATCGCCGAAGTAGTAAGTATAACAGAATTGTCGAACCATTATAAATAAGGTACGTTATGAAACATATAGAAGGTGTAAACGACAACATGATTGCCAACAACCTGGAGCCACATTACTTGACCCATCCTGGTGAGGTAATTAAAGACGAACTGGAGTTTCGTGGTATTAGTCAGCGACGACTGGCCAAAGAGATAGGTATTCCTGCAAGCCAACTTAACGAGGTGCTTAACGGCAAGCGTTCGCTAAGTGCAGAATTAGCTCTGCTGATAGGCAAGGCACTCGATCTGGATGCAGCTCCCCTACTCTCACTTCAGATGAAATACAATCTCCTATCGGCCAAACGTAATAAATCGTTTATACAGCGCTTAAAGGAGATTCCCCAAATTGCTGCAGTATTTTAAAAAAGTGGGGGCGACATTTGGTAGTAACACAGAAAATGTGTATCTTTGCAACGTCCAAACAACTAACTAAGTTAGTTAGAGGACAGGAGCAAGGTGATGTTCCATGAGACAAGATATACTGAAGTTAGAAAGTCGTTGTGTTACTTGTTCCACTGGGTAACACATTCTCTTATAACTAATTGATAATCAGTGGGGGTAATAGCCCCAACCGAATCACGATGAAGGAATGACGACAGGCCCATAAAGCCTGTCTTCTTTCTGAAAATGAACAACTTATAAACATCCAGTTCTCTAGAATAAATCCAGTTCTCAGCAATAATTTAATGTTGAATTTTGCAGGTAATTTGGAAAGATTTGGAACCGAGTGGAACTAGTTGGAATTACCCTGAAAATGTCATTTGTGCTACAATTTGTGCTACACGTCGCCAATTTTTGTGCTACAAGTATACACCAAAGGAAGCATTTATGCCAAAACTATTAGACCAAACCATACCTCATCGGAATCATCAAGAAGTATACTCGTATACTATGGCGTAGCGAGATGATTCCAAGTAATCCATACAACTACGTACAATTTAAGCAAGGAACTCACAAAGAACGTCAACCTTTAACTGAGAAAGAACTTCTCTCTGTCAGGATGGCCAAACTATCAGATAAGCTCTCACGAGCACGTGATCTTTTTATATTTATGGGAGGTACGAAGGCATCTTCAGATAAACACGAAAATCACTCATTATAGTAATACTTTAGAATTATGGTGCAAATATACTAAAGATGAACGATATACCAAAAGAAAGCTTGAATTATTTAATTATAAATAGGAAACGAACTTTGTACCCATTCGGCCTACTCCATCGTAGTCGGCAGAGATTGATTTCATCCTGCGTGCGCCAGATGGTATCGAAGTCGGTCATCGTTCTTTTGTGAATATGTATACAGCTAATGTGGGCAGGATTACCAATAGCAACAGCGTGGACTCTACTAATGCGTATGAACAGAGATAGTCGACCAATGTCTGGAACTTCAGGATTCCATCAACCAGAATAACCATGAAGGCAAACCAGCAGAGGCCGAATATTGCTGCAAACTTGAGTTTTCGTTTCTTTAGATTCATCATTCCGATTTCTTCCAGGCGTTAACAACCTCACCGATATACATATAATGGATGCCTGCAGGGAAGTTGGCGTACATTTTCTTGGGGACGTTGCTTTTGAAGTACTGGGGCTCAAAGGGTGCTGCATACATTATTTTGCACTCAACAACCATCGATGCCTTTATAGGCGTGAGCAACTATTGCCATAGTGCTTATGACTGGAGTGCTGCAGAAGAAAATCCATCAATCATGTACGTAGAGATGGGCGATGAGACCGACTCTGCCTATCAAGTGGTATTCCGCAGTTATACAGGAGCATTCGTCTATTTCAATGTAGATAAATCCAGCGGTACCACAAAAATAGAAGAGTATGTTCCTGCTCTCAATGTCAGAAGTGATGCAGGGACGATTGAAATATACGATTACCTAAATACAAAACACTAATATGAAGTACGTAAAACTAATCTTCCGCCTGCTATTAGGCTTATTTATGACCTATGCAGGATTCAGTCATCTGACGTTTAATCGTCAGGAGTTTGTGGCCCAGGTGCCTACTTGGTTGCAGTTCAGTCCAGATTTTACCGACTTTGTCGTTCTGGCCTCGGGTGTTGTTGAGATTGCCTTTGGCCTTGGCATCATCTTCCTCTGCGACAAATGGAGAGCAATCGCAGGTGCGCTGCTGGCACTTTTCTATGTTGCCATCTTCCCTGGGAACATCAACCAGTATGTGAACCACATCGATGCCTTCGGCCTCAATACCGATCAGGCTAGACTCATTCGATTGTTCTTCCAACCAGTGCTTATCTTCCTGGCTCTGTGGACTACAGGCGGATGGAAGTATTGGAAGCTTTGGGCGACAGGTAAATTTAAAGAGTAAATGCATATGATTGACCAGATTATTGCTTTCAATAAAGACTTCGTCGCTCAAAAAGGCTACGAGAAGTACCTTACCAGTAAGTATCCCGATAAGAAACTGGCGGTATTGTCATGTATGGACACCCGCCTGACAGAGCTTCTGCCGGCAGCTTTGGGATTGAAGAATGGAGATGCCAAAATCATTAAGAATGCAGGAGGATTAGTGATTTCTGCATTCGACTCTGCCATGCGTAGCCTCATTGTGGCTATCTATGAGCTGGGCGTGGAAGAAATCATGGTAGTGGCTCACTCGCATTGCGGAGCATGCCACATGAGTTATGACCATTTCCATCATGAGATGATAGCCCGTGGTGTTAATGATGCAACACTCGATACTATCCGCAAGTGCGGCATAGACTTAAATCACTGGCTTGAAGGATTCAAAGATACGCCCGAGTCAGTCCGTAAGACAGTTGAAACCATCAGAACTCATCCACTTGTCCCCAAAGATATTATGGTTCGTGGCTTCATTATCGATTCAGAGACTGGAGCCTTAGAAGAAATAAAATAGAATTATCGGATAATCTTGGCTTTTTGCAGATTGTCGAAATCATTCCAAAAGGCGGACTCTTCATCTTCAGAGAAGCCGCCTTTTGCCATCTCCTGCAGGATAGCGTCCAAGAGCTGAACCTTTGAGATGTTCAGATTGGGTGCGACTTCAATTACATATGTAAGGATGTCGCTAAGGGAGCCAATGTGTACGTTGGTGATTGTGAGCTGGCCGTTATCTTCTTTTATGTGTATACGTCGGAGGTAGCTGTATTCGGTACAGAGTTTATGAGGTCACGAAATGTCATATCTTATTCTTCGTCTTCAATATCAGCATATTTTTCTTTGCGCAATTCATAATAACGATTTGTCCATTCATTAGAATCCCTAATCATTTTCTTTAATATGCTACTATTAATTGGCTTATGATTAGGAAACAACTTAATATCTATCAAAGAATGGATAAATGAATCATAATCTATTTCACCACAGAGATATTCAAGAAGCCAAAAAGCGACCTCACCATAATATGAGTATTGAATACATCTCCAGTAATTATCGCCATACTTATCAAACAATTCTTCATTGATTTTCTTAATAATATCTACTTTTATGGAATAGCCTTCTATAGATTCTATTAATTCTTTGTATTCTAAATAGGAGTCTATTCCTTCATCCTCGCATGTACCCAGAGATTCATATACTTCAGACAACGAGATTTCAGTACCCATTATAGAGTTAACTTTATCTAGTTTCTCCTCAATTTCTTTCACAGATGATGGATTGCTAACAGTATCTGAACAATGACGCATTGTGCGGTATTCATCGTATGTTAAAGCTATCAGACATGCAATCAACAATGAACTTCTTTTTAATTCATATGCTTCGGAGTATGGAGCATCCAGCTGATATCTTCTTAATGTTTTCTCTGTAATATATTTGGGCATTATCCTTTTCTTTTATTTTTGGGGTGCAAAGTTACGAATAAAAATTGAGAAAATGACCATGTTTTCAGATTATCTTCTGAAAACATAGTCTTCTGTGAAGTAATAATCATCTATGAATAATTCGCGGGCATAGGCTTCATCAACTTTCAATTATCATCTTCTTTTGTAAATCTGTAAACCGCTAGTGTGGGCAGGATGCCCAATAGCAATAGCATGGTCTCTATTAATGCGTACGAACCGAAATAGTCGACCAATATCTGGAATTTCAAGACTCCATCTACCAGAATGACTAAAAGTGCAAACCAACAGAGGCCGAATATGGCAGCATACTTAAGTTTTCGTTTCTTCATAAATAATAAACCTAGTTGTCATTATCATAATGAGGACCTCATGGAAACAGTTCCATTCTCGTTTCCAAGTTCCTCAAATCCCCTGCGTATGTAATACTCATACGCCACTAGCATAACGGCAGGTTTTGTTGTGAGCCTTATCTCCCGATAACCCAATTTCCTTGCCCTATCCAAGATAGCATCAACAAGAAGTCGGGCATACCCCTTTCCACGATAATCAGTTTTCACGTATAGTCTTTTCAACTCACATGCATTGTCATCAATCTTTTTGATGGCGACGGTTGCGATAGGATAATTATTCTCATAACCAATCATAAAAGCCCCACCCCGATAATAGGAATCCAGATCAGCCAGTTCTTTATCAAGAGAAACAAAGCACTGCTCTGCACCTTTAATCGTCGAGTACTCTCGAATCAGGCTTTTGGCAATCTCATTATCATTATTATCACGAATTTCAAAATCTTGTTCCATGCTAAAACCAACATTTGTTAAATATGCCTGCAAAAATACGAAAAAACAGAGAATAAAGAGTATCTTTGCAAACAAAAAACAATAAAAAAGATGAAGTTAATTGCAATTCCCACACGTGATGGCATGGTAGATGACCACTTCGGTCACTGTGCATATTATACAGTAGTAACACTCGACGAACAGAATCAGATGGTAAAACAAGAGCGCCTGGATTCTCCTGAAGGATGCGGATGCAAATCGAATATAGCATCTGTGATGCAGGAGATGGGCATCACTTTCATGCTGGCCGGCAACATGGGCATGGGAGCCTACAATAAGCTTTCGGCTCACGGTATCGCAGTTATAAGAGGCTGTCAGGGCAAGGTTGATGACGTATTGAAGGCCTATCTGAGTGGTAATCTGAAAGATTCTCTCGAGTCATGCGATCATCACGATTGTGACCATCACGAAAAGAACCCCGTTTATGTCATACCTTCTTTCGGCAAGTAAATTTGATGAATGATATGAAGAAGATTATAAACCCTTGGCGCAATCATCCTGAGTACAACTGCTTTGGCTGTTGTCCAGACAATCCCATCGGACTTCATTTGGAATTCTATGAGGATGGCGACTATATCGTAAGTAAGTGGAATCCACAGCATAATTATCAAGGATGGGTGAACACCATGCACGGTGGCATTCTGAGTACACTGATTGATGAAGTTTGTGGATGGGTGGTCACCCGCAAACTACAGACCAGTGGCTATACCGTCCAGCTAAACGTGAAGTTCAAAAAAGCCATTCCTACTACTGAACCAGAACTGACGATAAGAGCCAAAGTCGCGAAGCAAGTCCGCAATCTGGTATATATCAATGCGGAGATTGTCAATTCGAAGGGCGAACTTTGCAACGAGGGCGAGGCCATCTATTTTCTCATGAACCAGGAGAAAGCCAAGGAAATGGGATTTCTACACTGCGAGGTAGAAGAATAATTGTAGAACTATCGAATAATTTTAGCTTTTTGCAGATTGTCGAAATCATTCCAAAAGGCGGACTCTTCATCTTCAGAGAAGCCGCCTTTTGCCATCTCCTGCAGGATAGCATCCAAGAGCTGTACTTTTGAGATATTCAGATCAGGGGCGACTTCGATTACATATGTGAGGATGTCACCAAGGGAGCCGATGTGGGCGTTGGTGATTACGAGTTGGCCATCCTGCTCTTTTACCTGAATACGTCGGATATAGCCGTATTCTGGCTTAGTGGTATGGAGCTTCCGGTATAGTGGATTCTTGCTGTACTGCTCGGAGTCTACAGAGTTTATGAGGTCACGAAGTGTCATGTTGTTATCCTTTAATTGATATATTTGAAAGCGCCATTCCACCCCATACGGCCAAGATACCGATGACAACGCTAACACCAACGTAAAGCGCCATCTGCAGAACATCACCAGCTTTTATCATTCCAAAAGATTCGTTGGCAAACGTGCTGAATGTGGTGAAACCGCCACAGAAACCTGTAACCATCAATAACTTCATTTCTGGAGATAGAACGCCTTTATTAACCAAACCAACCAAGATTCCAATAAACAGGGAACCTAGGATGTTGACGACGAAAGTACCCCAAGGGAATGAGGTGTTTATGCCGGAAAGCAGATAGCGCAACACAGAACCTACTGCTCCTCCAAGTGCTACTAATAACAGATTTCGTATCATTATTCTTTCTTTTAGAGGTGCAAAGGTACATATAATATTTCATAAAAAAGCAGAATAATTGGCCTAATTACTTTTAGATTGTCCAATTATTACTATCTTTGCCCCGAAATAATCAACAAAAAGGTAACAGAAATGTTAGAACATATTGCAGATTTTACGGCTTGGCCGATTATTACAGGTATATTGATTGGCTATGTTGCCAACCGCATTATGAGCGGTAAAGGGAAAGGATGTTGTATGAACCTCATCGTAGGTATCATCGGCAGCTATTCAGGAACATTCATCAGTCATTTATTGAACATAGAATTGTTTGGCAAGGGCTACCTTACCAACTTTGTTTTCTGTGTTATTGGCGCAGTAACGGTACTGTGGATTTGGAAAAAACTAACTTAGTATGGGAGAAATGATAAGTCTGATTCCGCTCAGAGCCGAGCTTACCAATGATTTTAAAGAAGAGATGCAGGAGGCATTCCAGTATGGTTTTATGGCATATTATAAAGACGATAATCAGTGGCAGGTGCTACCTGACAAGGACTTCTATCAGTCATTGGAAGTAGAAGGTGCCGAAGCTTACGAGGCTATAAATGAAGATGGACAGAGAATGGGTGGCGCCATCATCACCACTAATGGCACAATAGGCGAACTCGCATTTCTCTATGTAAAGGTGGGTGTTCAGAGTAAAGGTATAGGTCAGACTATCTGGAAATCTATAGAGGACATGCATCAAGAGATAGAAGTATGGGAAACCTGTACTCCGTATTTCGACCGCCGGAATATCCACTTCTACATCAACCGATGCGGTTTCCATGCCGTTGAGTTCTTCAACGAGCATCATCCTGATCCCAATATGACAGAGCAATTCGACCAGGAAGATGGATTATTTAAGTTTGAAAAGAGATTGAAATGAACATAGTTACTTCCAACATGTGCTCGCACTTGCAGAAGAAACTATTCGAAGAGGATGGTGTGTATCATCAGCTTTGGCTGACGATGCAGAATGATCCTGAAATTACTGCAGTTGTGAGGTCGCGACAATTACATATTTACCGAAATGGCAAGAAAATTTTAGTGCTGGCGGGAAAGGCTGCACCAAAAGTAATAAGAGAAGATAGACTATGTACTCAGATTATCTTCTGAACACATAGCCTTTTGTGAAGTAATAATCATCGATAAACAAATCGCAGGCATAAGCTTCATAATCGAAGTATGATGCCACGTGTGCGAAAAAAAAGAAAAATAAAAAAATGCGAACCGTTGGCTTAGGAATCCAACAGCTCGCACGAATAGAGGATATACTATTTAGAAAAGAAATTTGCTAAACTTGGTCGAACAAATAAATGACTTCGTAACCCCAACGTGATTTTCCGTCTTTATCACGGATGCAATGATGATAAAAGTCGAGGACTGTGAGCGGTAGCACGTATAAAAAAAATGGGTTCGATATTTGGTAATAACACAGAAAATGTGTACCTTTGCAACGTTCAAACAACTAATTATGTTAGTTAGAGGACAGGGACAAGTTGATATTCCATGAGACAAGATTATTGTAGAGTACGATGTCGGTGTGCTACAAATTCCAGAGCGTAGTACATGCCCTCATAAAGCACTGGTAATCAGTCGGGTAACAGCCCCGAACGAATCACTCAAAGTCTCTGGAGTAATTCAGGGACTCTTTAAATACCATAACCATCAGCAATCATAAACAGTAATCATAAGAATATGAAACAGATTTTATTTTCTCTGATGTTCGCCCTTGCAGCACAGGCGGGATATTCACAGAACAACAAGCTTCACCAAGTAAACCTCGACTCGGTAACCATTATGTTAGATGCCGAAAATATCCAGACTACTATGGATATCTTGAAGATGACACCTGCTGAAAAGCCACATCGCTTGCATGGCACATGGAAACTGCGAGGTAAACAACTCACCAACACCGCTACGTCTCAGTACTGGGTGGCTCGTGTGGGAATGGATACCTATCAGGTGTTTGGTAATAACGGCGCTGTGACGGCTGTGGTTCCAAATGCCCAAATGGTTCAGTGCCAATATAAGCGTTGCAGCTATCTCAGCGAAAATGCTATTGAGATGAATGATATGGTTTGTATGATAACCTGGATTGATAACGAAACCATATCTGTAACCACGCTCGATAACGATGGTCGTCCGATAGTCACTGTTTGGGATAGATGTGGATTGCCTGAGAGCGTACAAAAAGCATTAGGCATCCAAACACCAAGCATGAAGAAGGATATATCAAAGTACCTATTAGATGAGTTTACCAAGAGATATGGAACCAAGTCGGATGCCATTCGCCAGGCTTTTGAGACTTTTGACTATGCCATCGATGTAAACGAACGGAGTAATGCCATTTTTCCCATCTTAATGCGTTGCGGATACGAAAATGAATATAAGTTATTAAAAGATAGTCTGCTATCACAATTATTGCAAGGCGAAATCTCTGCCGATGAAGCCGTAGGACGTTATATCTTCTGGTTTCATAAGAACTTCGACCGCCATACGGGCTGTTCATCTGAATATTTCTGGAAACTGCGTTCGGAAGAGATGATAGATTACAATAAACTCATCTCTCCATATTCCCCCCAGCCTATTGGCTGTAAGGTAGATGATGATACCTACCTGTTACGTCTACCTTCTTGCAGAGGCGAAAACCCCACGTGGGACTGGATGCATGAAAAAGAACAGGAGTTCAAACAGTCGGGCTGTAAATACCTTATTTTAGATCTGCGTGGTAATACAGGCGGCGGCGATGCCATCAGTCTGCTGTTTACCAGATTTATGTGCGATAGCCCTGCCATGCACGATGAACAGGATTTTTATAGAGTAAGTTACGAAAACAACAAGGAGTTGAAGAAATATTGTGATCCTGAAGGCAACAACTTTCAAAACAGGGTTATGAACGAGGCTGTTCACGTTACTGATGGCAGCTTTGTTAACTGGACATCATCATCTAAAGGACAGCATCCGCACACACCGCTGGTGCGTAAAGGTGCTATCATCATCGACAACAACAGTGCCAGCGCTGCCGAAACACCTGTACGCTATGTGCGCAACTACTCTAAGAAACATGCCAAGGTTTATGGTAAGGAAAATACCATGGGCTGTGAGCAAACGGGAAACTGCAACGAGGTACGTCTGCCTAACAGTAATATATACATGCGCTTCCCGATGACGGTTGAAAGTACATTCGAAGCATATTGTAAGAAGAAGGCGCCCGGCTGTGCACCTGACATTATTATTCCGCTACCCTATCCTGAGCAACTTTCCGATAACATCGATTCTTGGATTCTTTGGGTAGCAAAAGACATGAAGAAATAAGAAAATACCCGCATTTTGGTAAACAAAAGTTAAACCGCGGAATAAATAACGCATTTTAAACATAAAATATCGCAAAACAAACATTAATTTCTGTCAAATGACGTAAATTTGCAGCAGAAAAAGATTTTAATGGTTAAGGTTTATGGTTGATTAATTTAGTTTTTTAAGTAATTTTTTATTGGGAAAAGGTTCGTTGTGAAACGAGCCTTTTTTCATTTCCAGATTATCTTGAGAATTATGTATTACCTGAGACACAGCCGATGGCCGATGCTATGACGGTTGAACTGAAGGGAAAGACATTTGCCTTTGATGGCAACTATATGCACGAGGGACAGTCGCTGGTGGCTCGTGCTACGAATCGTGCTGCAAATTTAAGGGATGACAATACAGAACTGCCCAATGAGGAGATTGAGAATATTATTATTCCCAACGAGAAGATTGGAAAACTATGGAATTACGAGTTGGCATCTATGATTATGGTGCTATCGAAGGGTGGCTCCATCGTGGTTACCAATCCTACGATCGACAATCTTAAATTGTTGGTAAGCAGTATTCGAGGCGTTGTCACCTCTTATCTGGAGGGTGGTAATAACGTCACAGCTAAACATGTGGTACTGATGTTAAACACGGAAACCCTTGAACGTATAATGATGTGAAGCGACAACTTCGACTTCTCCGTCTATCTGAACGAGGAAGGCAGAGGCGACTATCTGTCGCTGGCCATATTCCGTGAGGAAGACGGCTATATAGCCTATCGTGAGGCCGAACCGATGACTGAGTACCAATATGGACAGAAAGCCGACTGCGCTGCCCATTGGATAAATACCCAGGAAAGCGAGGCCCAAAAGGCCGAAAGTCGCAAAGCTGCTGCACGAATTATGGCAACACGTGCTGGCGGCGAGGCAGAACAGTATGTAGACAAGATTTCCAAGTCGCACGACTTTACCTACGATATGGGTATGCAGATGAATGGTCCTGAGGGCTACTCAAGATATCACAACTGTACGCTGACATACAGAATATGGACGACCTACTCGAAAGAAAAGGACTGCGACGTTTACTGCGTCACACAATCGGTAACGTCCTATAACCAGAATCTGAATACCTGTACTGTAGAGCAGGCATGGGTTTGGACGGTAGCTGGAAGCAAGTCGCAAACGGTAACCATACAGCCCACATTCTTACTGCAGGACGACTGGTTGACTTATGATCGTGCCTTCAGTCATATTGGTGAGGCATACGCACATTACATATCAATTGGTAAGACCCGAACAGTAACACCGATAATCATCAACTGCCCACCACGTTATATACAAACATGGAGCATGAGCGTTACATCCGATGCCGAGGGAGCCGACGTTACGAAGATCAAGAACTATCTGACCGAGCAGCTCAAGCAGTATTTTCTGTCATCGAGTGTGTTCTACACCAACAAGCCCGATCACATGAAATCGTACAACGAGGGTAAGAAGGTTGAGGAATACGATGAGATTGGTAGGTTTGTGTATGTATCGAAGGATGCCTTTACACAAAACAAAAACGTGAAGGAGATTCTGAAAGAGGCTGGAAAAGTAGGCGGTGTGCCTGATACCGGCAGCTACAAAATTGTATGGCGACAGACCGACTCTGGCATAAACAGCGATAGTGAAGACTTCACGTTCAACATGCAATAATAAGAAATAAATAATACTTCCCCCTCCCATTCATCAGGAGGGGGAAGTTCTGTTTTATTCAAAACTATAGAAGAACGAAGGATATCCCTCAACTGTTGCTACTTTGGTTTCAATCTGTCCGGTTGTCAGGTCAACGGTCGAGAAGCCGTTGTACTCATCGTTAGCCGAACCATAAACCATCTTATTAGCATGACGTCCCATAGCTACACCGTGTCCGTTTGAAAGTGGCAACCCCTCGATAACCTTGGCAGTCTTATTGTAGATGTCAACAATCACGGGTACACCCAAGCGGGCGATATACGTATTGGGGTTATCAGGATCAAGCGCGTAGGCAAAACCATAAGCATAGAGTTTGCCGTTGCCAGCATAGCGGCACATCGCTAACAGGTTCACATAGTCACAACTCAGTCCCTGGAACTTGGTATTACTGAAGTTGATGCTATAACTCTCGTCAAACTCCGTCTGTCCTTTCTTGATACGGGCAATACCTGCATCAAGTCCAGGAATATAACCAAACGAGCCTGTGCAGTTTATATATAGGTCGCCCTTCTCGTCTTCAAATATCGACTGATTGTCAATAGGTCTTGTGGGTCCGCAAAGTCCCAGCGAGGTGTTGCGTATCTTTTTGATAAACGTGTCGTCGGCTACGTTGTAGAGTGCCATTTCAAGAGCGTTCTCCTGTGGCATCCACTGCGAGTTATACTGCTCGAGAGCTACGTATAGAATGCCGTCGCGAATGTAGAGCGCACCTGGATAGGCCGACACTCCTTCGTTACGCAAGCTCGACACATCGATACGTCCCAGTTCAGTCATCGTTTGTGGGTTAAACACAATAATCATATCTAAGCTCTGGCAGCATACGTAGGCTTTCTCAGCGCTTGCCTCTACGACAATGGCTGCACTCGAATTGGCAGGCAGTGCCATCGAGCCTTTCAGTTCCAGCTCATGCTTGTCGTTAAGGATAAAACGGCGTAGTTTTAGTTCGGTACCTCCCATATAATCAGGGAACACATAAATATTTCCACTCTCGCATACACATGGGTATGAGCCGAATCCTAAAGGAATAGCATTTGAGTTGTTATAGTACACCCCACCCTCAAGTGTGCCCACACTCTGCAGGTAGCCGCTACCGCTGTCGCCCGATGGATTGGTTACTGTCGTAGAAAACAGGATTTTACCAGTTTCTGGTTCGTTTCCGTTGTTACCCTTGTTGTTGTCGTCACTGTCGCAGCCTGTCATTGCCATTGCAAAAGCTGCTACCCAAATTAAATGTTTAATGTTCATGTTCTTTTTAAATTGTTTATTAATCAGTTATTTCATAATATATTTTACCTTTACTGCAAAGTTACGTCCAGGCAGCGGACGGTTCAAATCGGAGTACACAATCCTGTCGGTCAGGTTCTTCAGTTTGAACGAGAGTGTCCATCGGTTATTCTCAAAGCTATGCTCTATGCCGGCATCGATGGTAAACGATGTGGGAATCTTACGGTCCTGATACTTACTCATCTCAAAGTCGTAAAAATACTCGTGTATATACGATGCGTCAACCAGCAGACGACTGTTCTGGGCCCTGCCACCAAACAGGTTTTCCTTGTGCAGTTCTATACCGGCATTAGCCAAGAAATAAGGGATGTTTGGCATGCGCTTATTATATGTTGGGTTAGCAGCTGTTGAGCCTAACTCGTACTTACGCTTATCTCTCAGGTCCTGATATGTGGCGTTGGCATAGAAATACAAGAACGATGTTACGTCGCCTTTCACCTCGCCCTCAATACCTTTAGTTACCACCTTTCCAAAGTTGGCATATCGAGCCATTGATGGAATCATATCTGCCTGATAACGAATCATATTATCTAACTGGTTCAAGAAGTAGTTAGCTTCAATCTCAATGAATCCGAAGTTATTAGGACGATGGAACAGCAATCCGGCATTCAGTCCTTTGCAGCGCTCTGGTTCCAAATCGGTTGATGGCAGGATAGAGTAACCGTTACCTGTCAGCTCCTCGGCAGTTGGAATACGTACCTCCGAACTAAACGAGGCTTTCACCATCAGCTCTTTGGTAATCTTGTAGCGCAACGCCTCGCTGGCTCCCCAGTAGTTACGACTCAGACTAATATCCAGTGGCTTGTTTACGTAGATATGGTCTAACACCTTGGTGCGCGAACTATAGCTAAAGTTTTTCAGCGTTGTAGAACTCATGAATCTACCACCAAACAGTGTGAGGTCGTACGACAGGCCCACCGTAAAGCTACTCATTCTACTTGGAAAGTTCGTTTGGTATCCAAAGCTCTTATCCATCAGTTCATTTTTCGGCTTCTGTCGGGTGTGTGTAGCATACAGGTTTAAGTTTACAGTGTGATGCTCGTTCATCAGGTAGTTCATATTCAGCTTTCCTACCCAGTCGTGCGTGCGATTATCAGAATCCGAGGCGTAATTGCCTTGTTCACCACCGTAGGTCGATACTGCCGGATAGCGGTTACCATCCCAGTCGTAGCGATACATGGCCTTATCAACCAGTCCGTTCTTACCATAACTGTAACAGCCATCAAAGTCCATATCCAACCCGTCTAACAGAAAATTGTCGCGTGTAAGCTTCAGGGCCACAATACCACTCAAACAGTGGTTATATGCCTCACGTATATCGCTGTCAATACCCTGAATCTCGGCCCTTGTTCCAGTAACGATAAACTCAAGTTTGGCCTCGTCGAAATACCATTTAGTGGCTTTCAGCGAACCGCCCACCATCATCTTCCTGAAGTTGTCGTGATCGCGTTTTACTACGCGGTTGTCAAGGTTCTGCAGGTGCATCTTATAGTCGTTGTCCGAGTAAGCTAAGCAGCCTCCCAAGCCAAACTGCAAGCCTGTGGCAGCATTGGTGCGCTTAAAGGCAAAGTTCAGTTTGTGGGTATTAAACGAAGCAAACTCATAACTGGCATCCAGATATACCGGTGGATACTCCTTGGTAACAACGTTTACAGCGCCACCCAAAGCCGAGCCGCCAAAACGGTAAGGCACAATACCTTTATATATTTCTATGCGCTCAATCATGTCGGTAGGTACATCGTTCAGCGACATATAGTCGCTCAGCTGTCCAATAGCGGCCTCGTCAATATACACGCCCATGCGCTTACCTTCTAATCCGCGCACCGACACACGCGAGGCACTACCTACTCCACCCGTGTTACGTACTGTAATACCTGTAGCATGTGCCAGTACGTCGTTAATATTGTTGGCGGTACCTTCAAGTTGTCGTTGACCTAATACCGATACTGGCATGCCTACCTCCTGAAGTTTTCTGATTTTACTGCGCCCCACCACCTTTACTTCACGTAGTTCAATGGGGTCTTTTTTAGTTAGCACGCTATCTACATCTTTTTCATCTTCTCTCGATAGAGCTGTAAGAGTTCCAAACGCTACTAACCCTAATACAAATAAACATCTTTTTACCATAGTTGAATAATTTAAAAAACACGGCTGCAAAGGTACGGCTATTCCACCACCCCCGCAATACTCAAAACCGAGTGTTTTGAATTCTCGAAAGCTTGTGTTTATCCCTAATTGTTGTTACGCAACACTACGCAAATTACCAATAAATGGGTATTGCACATATTTCTGGATATTTATACCTTTGCATTACAATTTTAAAGGATATGCAGATTAAAAGGTTAATAGTAGTTTTTGGAATTACACTAATATCACAAATATCTGATTCACAGATAATTATACGAGGTTTGGTAGTCGATGCAGATACGAAAGAGCCGGTGATAGGCGCCACGATATCAAACGCCCGAAACGGCAAGCCCATTACCGTTACCAATACCGATGGACGTTTTCAGATACCCAATAATAGTGAAACAAAGCTTAAGATATCTTATATCGGTTATAAGACGCTGATTACCGCCCCTACCAAGGATGGGCGTTACCTGATGCAGGCCGAGATTAGCCGTCTGGGCGAGGTGGTTGTTACCGCTCAGGAAAGTCATGGCCTCACCAGTTCTTCGGTCATCCAGAAACACGCCATGGAGCATCTGCAGCCATCTAGCTTTGCTGATATCTTAGAACTGTTGCCTGGTGGTCGTGCACAAACACCATCGCTCAGTACACCTAATGTTATACACATACGCGAGGCGGACTCAGGTGGCAGTCAGTACATGACATCGTCGCTTGGCACACAGTTCATGGTCGATGGTGCGCCCATCTCTACCAATGCTAACATGCAGTATGTAAGCGGTGCGTGGGATACCGAATCTACCTATCGCGACTTTACCAATGCGGGTGTCGATATGCGTTCACTCTCTACCGACGATATTGAGAAGGTTGAGGTAATTCGTGGTATCCCTTCGGTTGAGTATGGCGACTTGACCAGCGGACTGGTCAAGATTGAGCGCAAAAAGGGTGGTCATGACATGCGCCTGCGCCTCAAGGCCGACATGAGCTCTAAACTTTTTTATGTATCGAAGGGACTGGAGTGGCAGCCCCAGCACCTGAGTTTAAACCTGAGTGCCGATTACCTCGATTCGAAGGCTGACCCACGTAACACCCTCGAGAACTACAAGCGGGTAACCCTGTCGGCCCGTCTGCACAAGCAGTGGCTGTACAGCAATTACGACCTGAGTCTATCTACCAATGTCGACTACACCGGCTCGTTCGATAACGACAAGGTTGACCCCGACCTAAACTACAGCGTGGAGGATTCCTATCGTTCGCAGTACAACCGCATAGCGTGGATGGGCGATCTCACACTGAAGACCAAGAAGAATACCTGGCTCAAATCGGCAGGACTCATGTTGTCGACCGCCTACGAATACGACCAGATTAAGCGCCGCCGACTGGTACAGCTGAACCGTACCACCGTAGCGGCTACCAACCGCGAGGAGGGCGAGGCCGATGCCTTGCTGCTGCCTTGGAAGTATATGGCCGACCACGAGGTGATTGGTAAGCCATTTAATATGTACGCCAAGCTGTCGGCACGCATCCAGGTGCCCACTACCAAGCTCTCGAATGCCTTGCTGATTGGTGCCGACTGGAATATGGATAAGAACTACGGTGCAGGTCAGGTGTACGATCCTGAACGTCCGCTGTATCCAGGTGTATCCACCCGCGAACGTCCACTCTACGATATCCCCGCCAACCACCGTGTGTCGGCCTTTGCCGAAGAGAACCTCAAGTGGCCCACTGCTATTGGTACTTTTGAACTCGCTGCGGGCATCCGTGCTACCGAGATGCTGAATCTGCCCAGCGAGTACACCATGCATGGCAAGGTGTACCTCGACCCACGCGCCAATGCCGGCTACACCCTGCCTCAGTTCAAGCTCTTTGGCAAGCCCTCGTTTGTGCGCTTTGCAGGTGGTGTAGGTCAGCACACCAAGATGCCCACCATGGAGCAGCTATTTCCCGACAAACTGTATATCGACTTTATCCAGCTGAACTATTACCATGAGAACCCCGACTACCGTAAGGTGAACCTCATGACCTACATTCGCGATCCACGCAACGTGGAGCTGCAGGCTGCCCGCAACCTCAAGTGGGAGGTAACTGCCGATATCAACGTAGGTGGCAACCGCTTCTCGGTAACATACTTCCGTGAGCGCATGACGTCGGGCTTCCGCAGTCAGACACACTACGAGAGCTATCAGTATAAGGAGTACGACGCCTCGGGCATTGTAGGTTCCGAACTCACCGCCCCACCCTCGCTCACAGGTCTGCCTTACACCCTGCGCAGCGAGTTGGCAGGCTACAGCCAGTACACCAACGGTAGCGAGACCGACAAACAAGGTATCGAGTACACCCTCGAAACCGTCCGATTGCCAAAGATACTCACCCGTCTCACCATCAACGGTGCCTGGTTCCACACCCACTATCGCAACTCCATGCTCGAGACCTATCGTCCCAGTATGGTGGTGGGCGACCGCAGTTACCAGTACGTAGGTTTGTATCACGATGCCGACGGATCGGTGAGCGAGACGCTGAACACCAATTTTACCTTCGATACCGATGTGCCTCGCCTCAAACTGGGATTCTCGGTGTCGGCCCAGTTCCTGTGGTACACCATGTCGCAGCGCGATCGCATCAGCAACACGCCCGATGCGTATATCGACCCCGATGGCAATATACACGACTGGCAGGCGGGCGA